>Ga0172362_10000458_pt1 | contig 33012 bp, 19 predicted proteins | sample LakKivs1_kivu2a2_FD_114534 | JGI IMG/M metagenome (GOLD analysis project Ga0172362, IMG submission 114534) | Sediment microbial communities from Lake Kivu, Rwanda - Sediment s1_kivu2a2 | ecosystem: Environmental > Aquatic > Freshwater > Lake > Sediment | place: Rwanda: Western Province, Lake... | reverse complement strand
CCCGTCCTGCCAGCGCAGGTCGGCCGGGCCTTCGCCGCCCAGCAGGCCCCAGCGGAAGTCCCTGGCGACCAGGCGGCGCACAACCTGCCCGCCGCCGGCAGGCAGGCGGGCCTGCGTCCCGTGCCGCGTCAGCGTAAAGCCGCTGAGCGCCCCGTCGGCACCGGCACTGATCCGCACGCCGGCCCCGCCGCTGTAGCATTCCACGGCGAAGCTGCGCCACTCGTAGCCGGCCAGGCGCACCAGCCGCCGCGACGAGGGACACGCCAGCACCCGGTAGCGCCCGCGGAGCTCCACCGACGTGCTGTGCAGTCGGTATGGCGACCCGCCGGCCGGCTGAAGCAGCCGCGCGAAATCCTTCATCCACGCCACGTCGCGGCCGGGAAGGGGCTCCTCCAGCGTGGCCCACAGCGACGGCGGGGGGGGCGGCGCGGCCGCGGGGGCGTTCGGCTCGGCGGCACCTTCGGGCGGAAGCGAGCCGCCCTGCGACACAGTGGAGGGCGGCGCGGAATTCATCCCTCCGGGGTCGCGGCCGCTACCGGTCACGCGCGCCGCGCCGGCCACGCCCGCACCGCCAGCCTGCGCGCCGGCGCCGTCCGCCGCGGCCGGCTGGGTCGCCGCCGCACCCCCGCCGCCAGTCGGCGTGAGCGCCAGCGCGGGCGCGGGCTTCGGCGCCCGCTCCGCCGGCCGATACAGCGCCGCCGCCAGGCCGATGGCCACCGCCATGGCGGCGCCCGCCGCCAGCACGACGCGCAGCCAGAACAGCCGTCTCCGCACGGCCGCGCGGCGCTCGATGCGTCCGACCACCTCGTCCAGCGCGCCGACGTGGGGCGCATAGCGTGTGGCCAGGCTCTGCTCCAGGCGGATTTCATCCAGCAGCGCGTCGCGCAGTGCGGGGCTGTCGCGCATGACGGCGCGCAGCTCGGCGATCTGCCCGGCGGTCAGGTCCTCGGGCAGGCGGTCCTGGATCAGCTCGATGAGTTCCTGTTCGTTCATGGCGAAGCCCCGGTCGTGAAGTGGCCCTGGATGCAGCGTTTGAGGGCCTGGCGGGCGCGGACCATCAGCACCTTGACCGCCCCGACGGTGCGGGTCATGCGGTCGGCGATGTCCTGGATCTTCAGCCCGGTCATGTAGTGCCAGGTGATCGCCTGCCGTGCCGAATCGCCCAGCCGCGCCGTGCAGACGGGCAGCAGGTGCAGCATGTCCTCGTAGATGCCCTCCTGCTCGATGGACTCCTCCAGCTCCAGGCACAGCTCGGTCCAGGCGACTTCCTTGCGGCGGTGGCGGCGGCGAATCTGCTCGCGCAGGACGTTGCGGGCGATGCCCATCAGCCAGGCCCGCATGGCCCCGCCGTCGTGGTAGCGATTCAGGCCCTGGTAGGCCCGCAGGAAGACCTCCTGGCAGAGGTCATCCGCGTCGCCGTGGTTGAGCAGGCGGGCGCGGAGGTAGCCGTGGACGGCGGCGTGGTGGCGGTCGTAGACGTCGGCGAAGGCGGCGCGCGGCACGGCGTCGACGGTCGCGGCGGTGCCGGGTTGGGCCGCTGGCCAAGGCAAGTGCGTTGCCTTTCAGGGCTTACGCGACAAGGCGGACCGGGCGAGGCCCCTCTGCCGCGCCCGGCCGCCGGAGAACCGCCGCTCATTATAGTGCATCCGCCGGCGAAATGATTGCCGCAACTGCCCACCCGCCTCCTCCGACGGGGGCAGGCGCCCGCGGACCTGCGGCGGCGCGGCCCCCCCTGCAGGCCGCGGAGGCGCAAAAAGCGGGCGACGCCCAGGTGGAGGGAGACCTCGGCATCGCCCTTGTAGCTGCAACCCTTTGATGTAGGCGGAGGGAGACCTACACCGTAAACGGGTGCAGCGGACAACCTATTGATATTCTACGCACCACGCCATCCTTCGGACAGCCGCAGCCGAAAACTTTAGCCAAATCATCGCACGGCCGCCCGTGCGCCCGGACGCACCACGAAGCCTGAGAGGCGGCGGGGCGCCGCGGGCCGCCGCCTCCCCACGAATAAGTCCGTTGTCCACGCCGTGCGCCACGGCGCGCCCTTGGTCCGCGGAGACATCCCGCGGCGCCTGGCCGACAGCGCACGTCCGCACGAAAGCCGCCGGCGGGGCCGTCTCCGACCAGCCCGCTGCCGGCACTTCCGCACTGTCGCACGAGGCGCTCGTCCCTGAGCGCCTTGGCCGCCCGCGCCGGCAAATCTCCAGCCGTGGCGATTCGCCTCCGGCGCCGGCGGCCCCATGGTCAACTGCAGCCCAACGAGGAGCCGCAGTTGTAGCACTTGTAGCAGTTGCCGTTCCGCACCGTGATGGACCCGCAGACATCGCAGGCGGGGGCGTCTTCCTGGTAATGCGAGAACTGCTGGTCGATCCGTGACAGCTCGCCGAAGCGCGTGCGGGCGAGCGTCTCGGTCTGGGGGCCCTTGGCGGCGGCCAGCACCGCCGCCCGGTCGCCGCCGGCGACGTAGAGGCCCCCAGTCGCGCCACCAGACCCCGCACCGTCCGTGGTGGGGGTCTGCGCGGCGCTGCCAGTGACCGAGGCGGCGTCTTCCGTGACCGTCTCGGAGGAGGTCCTCTCGGCTGCCTTGCGTCCCAGCGGCAGCAGCGACTCGCCGTTGCCGCCCGGGTAGTACGTTTTGCGGTAGTCCTCCAGGAACGTCAGCCCCAGCCAGCGGAAGATGTAGTCCACGACGCTCTTGGCGAAGGGGATGTCGCGGTTGGAGGTCATGCCGCTGGGCTCGAAGCGCTGGTGGGTGAACTTCTTGACCAGCGCGTCCAGCGGCACGCCGTACTGGAGGCACAGGCTGATCGCCGTGGCGAAGGTGTCCATCATCCCGCCGACGGTGGAGCCTTCCTTGGCCATCGTCACGAACAGCTCGCCGGGCCGACCGTCCTCGTACTGCCCGACCGTCAGGTAGCCCTCGTGCCCGCCGACGCTGAACTTGTGCGTCAGCGACGGGCGCGTGGCGGGCAGGCGATGGCGGTGCGGCTCGCGACGGGCGGCCTCCAGCATCGCCTCGTCGATGTACGCCTTCCGCTCGCCCTTGCGGTCCTTGCTGACGTTCAGCGGCTGGATGCGCTTCGAGCCGTCGCGGTAGATGGCCACCGCCTTCAGCCCCAGCTTCCAGCCGTCGACGTACACCTGCATGATCTCCTCGACGGCGGATTCCTTGGGCATGTTGACGGTCTTGGAGATGGCGCCGGAGATGAACGGCTGGACGGCGCCCATCATGCGGATGTGGCCCATGTAGTGGATGCATCGCTCGCCGTTGGCCGGCCGGAAGGCGCAGTCGAAGACGCCCAGGTGCTCCTCGTCCAGGTGCGGCGCGCCCTCGATGGTGTCGTGCTCCTCGATGTGGGCGACGATCTCGGTGATCTGCTGCGGCGTGTAGCCCAGGCGCTCCAGCGCCAGCGGCACGGTGCGGTTGACGATCTTGAACATCCCCCCGCCCGCCAGGTGCTTGTACTTCACCAGCGCGATGTCCGGCTCCACGCCGGTGGTGTCGCAGTCCATCATGAAGCCGATGGTGCCCGTCGGGGCCAGCACAGTCGCCTGGGCGTTGCGCAGGCCGAGCCGCTCGGCCGCGGAGATCGCCTCGGCCCATGCCTGCTGCGCCGCGGCGAGCAGGTCGGTCGGGCAGTGCTCGGGGGCGATGTTGTCGACCGCCCGGCGGTGCATGCGGAGGACCTCCAGCGCGTCGCGGCGATTGCGCTGAAAGAGCGGGAAGCTGCCAAGGCGCGCCGACAGCTCGGCGCTGGCGGAGTAGGCGGAGGCGGTCATGATCGCCGTCACCGCCGCCGCGTGGGCTCGCCCCGCCGGGCTGTCGTAGGCCAGCCCCAGCGACATCACCAGCGAGCCGAGATTGGCGTAGCCCAGCCCCAGCGGGCGGAAGTCGTGGCTGTTGCGGCAGATCTTCTCGCTGGGGTAGCTGCCGTGGTCGACGAGGATCTCCTGGGCGATGACGAAGACTCGCACGGCCGCGCGGAACCGCGCCACGTCGAATGCCCCGTCGGGGCGGCGGAACTTCAGCAGGTTGAGGCTGGCCAGATTGCAGGCGGAGTCGTTGACGAACATGTACTCGCTGCACGGGTTGGACGCGCAGATTTCGCCGCTGGCCTTGCAGGTGTGCCAGCGGTTGATGGTGGAGTGGAACTGCACGCCGGGGTCGCCGCAGACGTGCGTGCCCTCGGCGATCAGGCCCAGCAGCTCCCTGGCGCGGTAGCGCTGCATGGGCTTTCCGCTCGTCACCGCGTAGGTCTGCCACTCGGCGTCATCGAGCGCCGCCTGCATGAACTCGTCGGTCAGGCGCACCGACAGGTTGGCGTTCTGGTACATCACCGAGGCGTAGGCGTCGCCGTCGAGCGAGCCGTCGAAGCCCTGCTCGATCAGCGCCCAGGCCTTCTTCTCCTCCTTCATCTTGCACTCGATGAACTCCTTGATGTCGGGGTGGTCGCAGCGGAGCGACTGCATCTTGGCCGCCCGGCGAGTCTTGCCCCCCGAACGGATCACGCCGGCGACCTGGTCGAAGATCCGCATGAAGCTGATCGGCCCCGACGGCGTGCCCCCGCCTGACAGCTTCTCGCGGCTGGAGCGCAGCGTCGAGAGGTCCGTGCCCGTGCCAGAGCCGTACTTGAACAGCATCGCCTCGGAGCTGGCCAGGCGCATGATGTCCTCCATCGTGTCGTCCACCGACTGGATGAAGCACGCGGAGGCCTGCGGGTATTCGTAGCTGCGCCGGGTGCGGACGGGCGCGGCCGAGGCGGCGTCCCAGTGGTAGTTGCCCTCCGAGCCGGCGATGCCGTTCCGGTGGAACAGGCCGACGTTGAACCACACCGGCGAGTTGAACGCGCCGTACTGGTTGACGCACAGCCAGGTCAACTCGTGGTAGAAGCGCTCGGCGTCGTCGGCATCGGCGAAGACGCCGTCGTCGCGTCCCCAGTCGGCGATGGTGCGGCAGACGCGGTCGATCAGCCCCTTCAGCGACCGCTCGCGCTCGGGCTTTCCCGCCTCGCCGTAGAAGTACTTGCTGGCGACGACGTTCGTGGCGAGCTGGCTCCAGGAGGCGGGGAACTCCACGTCGTTCTGCTCGAAGACAGTCTTGCCCGCGCCATCGGCGATGCGGGCCGAACGCTTCTGCCAGTCCAGCTCCTCGAAGGGGTGGCGCCCCGGCGTGGAGAAGACCTGCTCGATCTTCAGTCCGTCGGCCGCCGCGTCAGGGTCCCACCGCCCGGCCTCGGCCGGCGAAACGTCCTGGCTGCCATTCGAATCACGCGAACTCATCGGGCCGCTCCCGTTATCAAAAAAGATTCACCTGGCGAAGCCGCGAGCCAAGCCGCGCAATGCAGGACCGAAGCGACGAACGGCTCATCATGCCCTTCCCGGTCCCGCCTCGTAGCCCGACTTCGCTTCAAGTGCGAAGTGCCATCAGGCACAGCGAGGAGAAGGCTACACGCCATATCTAGTGGCGTCAAGACGATTCTACGCAAAATCTTGATGTACCTCATAAGCATCGCCGAAAGGTCAGGTTACAGAAGAAAATTCTTGGCGCCGACAGCTCTCAACACCTAACGGCATTCTAACAGATACACGCCCGTCTCGTCAAGGGCGCAACCCGTAGCGTCGCGCGCCACGCCGAAGCCCCATCTGTAGACAAATGGTGAAACCTATGTCCATAAGCTGTCGGAAACGTGTTCTTGCCTTCGCCAGCGCCCGCCGTATAATGACCTGTAACGGCCCCGGCCGGGCCGGAAACACCGAGGAATCACGCTATGGGCGATGAGCAGAAAACGCAGGTCGCGACGATGGGCGCGAAGGTGCGCGACGTCATCGACGACATCCGCGGCATCCTCCAGCAGGACGGCGGCGACATCGATGTCGTCGGCGTCGACGAGCAGACCGGCATCGTTTCGGTGCGCCTGCAGGGCGCCTGCAAGGGCTGCCCCGGCGCCGCCATGACCCTCAAGATGGGCGTCGAGCGCTACCTCAAGCAGCGCGTGCCGGAAGTCAAGCAGGTCGTCGCGGTGCAGTAGCGCCGCACGCCCGCGCGGGAAGGCCAGGATGAACGGGCTGCGGCCATCACCTGCGGCGCTGCCGGCGGCACTGGCCGTCGCGGCATTCGTCTGCTGCGGCTGCGACGAGCTGCGCAAGGCGGCGCCGGCGCCCGCGGGCAGGAAGCCCGCCGCCCCCGCGTACGACAGCGACTACGTCAACGCCCTGGCCTCCGCGAACGCCTTCTGCCAGGCCTGGCAGCGGCGCGACCTGGCCGCGGGCAAGGCGCTGCTGTCGCGGCGCCTGCGGAGGGCGCTGACCGACACGCTGATGGCCGACGCCATCGTCGGCGTGTCCAACCCGCGCCACGCGGCGTTCGAGCTGCACGACGGGCAGCCGGCCGGACGCGGGCAGTACGCATTCCGCGTCCGATTGTTCCATGCGTATGCGGGAATGGCCGAGGACCGCATCGAGGCGCCCGAGGAGCGCATCGTGGTGGCGCGCGAGGACAACGGCAACTGGGCGGTGGACGAGTTCCCGATGCTGGTGGCGCCGTGACATGATCCTGCTGATCGACAACTACGACAGCTTCACCTACAACCTCGTGCAGCGCATCGGCGAGCTGGGGCGCGACGCGCCGGTGCGCGTCGTCCGCAACGACGTGCTGGCCCCGCGGGCGGCCGAGGAGGAAATCCGGCCCACCCACCTCATCGTCTCGCCGGGGCCCTGCACGCCCAACGAGGCCGGGCTGAGCTGCGACTACATCCGCCACTTTCACGGCAAGGTGCCGATCCTCGGCGTCTGCCTCGGCCACCAGTGCATCGGGCAGGTGTTCGGCGGGCGCGTCGTGCGCGCCGCGCGCCTCATGCACGGCAAGACCAGCGAGATCCACCACGACGGCAAGGGCGTGCTGCGCGACCTGCCCAACCCCTTCACCGCCACGCGGTACCACAGCCTGATGGTCGAGCTGGACGGGCTGGACGCCGACTTCGAGCCGACGAGCTGGACCGTCGACCGGCACGAGCTGATGGGCATCCGCTCCAGGACCTGCCCCACCGAAGGCGTGCAGTTCCACCCGGAAAGCTTCCTGACGGGCGTCGGCCACCAGCTCCTGGCCAACTTCCTGGACATGTAGGCGGAGGGGACGGCGCCGTGATTGGCGGCATCCGCCGCGACACGCGGCGGCTCCGTGACACGTCGCCCTGATGGACTCTCCGCAACAAGCGAGGGTCTTTCGCCCAAGCGCCCCTTCGTATACGATTGCCCTCCCGCCGGTCCCGGCGGCTGGAAGCTGGTAGCTGGAAGCTGGCGGCTGGTAGCTGGAAGCTGGCGGCTGGTAGCTGGAAGCTGGCGGCTGGTAGCTGAACATGAAAGTCTCGCTGAACTGGTTGACGGATTACGTGGACGTGGCCGGCGTGCCGGTCGCGAAGCTTCAGAACGTCCTGAAGCGGATCGGCCTGCCGGTGGAGGAGGTCGCCGAGACCGAGAGCGACATCGTCCTCGACGTGGAGGTGACCAGCAATCGCGGCGACTGCCTGGGCCACCTGGGCATCGCCCGCGAGCTGAGCGCGGCGCTGGGGCTGGAGCTTCGCCCGCCGGCCGTCGGCGACCTGCCGATCGACGGCGACGTGCGCGACCTGACGAGCGTGGAGGTGCATGACGGCGACCTGTGCCCGCGCTACACGGCGCGGGTGGTCCGCGGCGTGAAGGTCGCCCCCAGCCCCGCCTGGCTGGTCGAGCGCCTGGAGGCGGTCGGCCTGCGCGGCATCAACAACGTCGTGGACGTGACCAATTACGTGATGATGGAGTACTCCCAGCCGCTGCACAGCTTCGACCACGACAAGCTCACCGAGCGGCGCATCGTGGTGCGGCGGGCGCGGGACGGCGAGATGCTCGTCAGCATCGACGGCACGAAGTGCCAGCTCGACGAGACGATGCTGGTCATCGCCGACGCCGCGCGCCCCGTGGCCATCGCCGGCGTCATGGGTGGGCTGAACAGCGAGGTCGACGAGCGGACCGCGGACGTGCTGATCGAATCGGCGGTCTTCCAGCCCCTCAGCATCCGCCGCACGTCGCGCCGGCTGATGCTGCTCAGCGAGAGCAACTACCGCTTCGAGCGCGGCGTGGACCCGGTGGGCGTCGACGCCGCGTCGCTCCGCGCCTGCCAGCTCATCGTGCAGCTCGGCGGCGGCAGGCTGGCCGGCGGGGTCGTGGACGTCTGGGCCGAGCCGTGGCGCCCGCGGACCGTGCGCCTCCGCCCCGCCCGCTGCGACGCGCTGCTGGGCATCGCCGTGCCGCCGCGGCGGCAGGTGGAGATCCTGGACCGCCTGGGCCTGTCGCCGCGCCTGGACGGCGGGCAGATCGTCTGCACGATCCCGCCGTTCCGCCGCGACCTGCTCCGCGAGGCCGACCTCATCGAGGAAGTCGCCCGCATGGTCGGCTACGACGCCATACCCGTCCGCGACCGCGTCACCTGCGCCGTCCGCCCGGTGGAGCCGGCCACGCGCCTGCGCCGCCTGCTGACGCGCAGCCTCAACGCCGCCGGCTTCGACGAGGCCGTCACCTTCGCCTTCGTCGACGAGGCCGAGGCGGCGATGTTCGGCTTCGAGCGCAGCGTGGCCGTCGACAAGCTGACGCGCAAGACCAACAACGTGCTGCGCCCGACGTTGCTGCCCAGCCTCCTGCGGGCGTGCAAGGTCAACCAGAACGCCGGCAACGCGGAGGTGCACCTGTTCGAGCTGGCGGCGTGCTTCCCGCCGGGCGGCGGCCAGCTCCCCGCCGAGCATGTCGAGCTGGCGATGGTGTCCACCGGCGACGTGGCGTCGCTGCGCGGCGCGCTGGCCGCAGCCGCGCTGCGCCTGGCGCCCGAGGCGAAGCTGGATGTGCGCCCCGCGCCCGCGCCGCACCTGGCCGACGCCGCCGCCGGCGAGTTGCTGCTGAACGGCGAAATCGTCGGCACCATCGGCGCCGTGGCCGAGGGCGTGCGGCACCACTACGGGCTGGACAAGCCCCTTGCCGCCGCGGCCGTGCGCTACGAGCCGCTGCTGGCCGCCGCGCGCCTCGTGCGCGCCTACCAGCCGGTGCCGCGTTTCCCCCCCGTGCAGCGAGACCTGTCGCTGATCGTCGCCGAGCCGGTCACCTGGCGGCAACTTGCCGACGCCGTCGATGCCGTCGCCCAGCCGCTGCGGGCGGGGATGGAGTACGTGACGACCTACCGCGGCCGGCCCGTCGCGGAGGGGCACAAGAGCGTCACCGTCACGCTGACCTACCGCCACGCGGACCGCACGCTGCGCGGCGAAGAGGTGGACGAGCAGGTCGCCCAGCTCGTGGCGGCGCTGAAGCAGTCCCTCGGCGCCGAGCTGCGAACGTGACGACACCCGACACCCGACACAGGGCAAACCGATGAAGACGCGTTTCGATCACGCCTACGTGGTGAACGTGCTGGCCGACGACCATCCGGGCATCGTCGCCGCCGTCGGCGGGGCCGTCGAGAGCTTCGGCGGCAACATCGACGCGTGCAGCCAGACGGTCCTGGCCGGGCACTTCACGCTCATCATGGTCATCAGCCTACCGCAGGCGCAGGAGGCCGCCCGCCTGGCGGACGAAATCCGCCGCCGCGGCAGGGGGCTGGAGGTCATCGCCCGCAAGGTGGACATCGCCCTGGACCGCAAGGGCGCCGGCGACATCGAGCGGTTCGTCCTGACGGCCTTCGGGCCCGACCGCCCGGGCATCATCCGCCGCTTCTCGCAGTACCTGGCCGGCAAGGACATCAACATCACCGACTTCTACGGCGAGCGGCGCGACGAGACGCTCGTGCTCATCGGCGAGGTCGAGGTGCCCGCCGCCCGCCAGATCGCCGCCCTCCAGGCCGACCTGGAGCACATCGGCCGCGAAGAGGGCTACACCGTCCGCCTCCAGCACGAGGACATCTTCGTGGCGACCAACCAGCTCCGGCTGAGCCGGCGCGACCTCCAGTTCGAAGGAGAGTGATGCCTTGGCTGGCGGCCCATGGTAGAATTGCTCAAGGTGACATGATGACGACAAGAGATAAGGCCGTCGAGATCATCTCAGGGCTTCCGCCCGAAGCCGACGTGACGGACATAATGGAGGAGCTCTACCTTCAACTGAAGATTGAACGGGGAACCCGGCAACTGGACAATGGAGAGGGCGTCGATCACGCCGAGGTCGAAAAGCGCTTCCAGAAATGCCGCGCATAACATGGTCACCCGAGGCCGTCGCAGACCTTGATGCCATTCACGCCTTTATTGCGAGGGATTCCGAGTTTTGCGCCGATGAATTCATCGAGCGCCTCCTCGCTGCCGTCCGCAAGATACCGGACTTCCCTCTGAGCGGGCGGCGCGTACCGGAAGCCCCGGACCAGCGGTACCGGGAGAAGGTGGTCGGCAACTATCGGATCATCTATCGTGTGCTCCCGGACCGGATCGAGATCGTCACCATCTGGCACGGCGCCCGCTTGCTCCGTCTGCCACCAGACGATCAGTGACGACGGGGCGTTGGATACGACCCATGCTGCGGACCGATGAGATTCTCTCGACGATCCAGATGCTCCACGCCGAGCACCTCGACGTGCGGGCGGTGACGCTGGCGCTGAACGTGAGCGACTGCGCGGCCCCGTCGGCCGACCTGATGTGCCGCAAGGTCCGCCAGAAGGTCCTCGCGCAGGCCTGCCGGCTGGTGGAGGTCTGCGACCGCGTCGGCGGCAAGTACGGCGTGCCGGTGACCAACAAGCGCCTGGCGATCTCGCCGGCCTCGCAACTCCTGGCCGGCCACGGACGCACCGCCGCCGTCGAGCTGGCGGCGGCGCTGGACGCCGCGGCCGCCGAGTGCCGCATCGACCTCGTCGGCGGCTTCACCGCGCTGGTCCACAAGGGCATCTCCGGCGGCGACGCGGTCGTGATGGACGCGCTGCCGGCGGTCCTGTCGGGCACACAGCGCCTCTGCGCGTCGGTCAACGTCGCGTCGCGCAGGGCGGGCATCAACATCGACGCCGCCGGACGCATGGGCCGCATCATCCGCGACACCGCCGAGGCCACCGCCGACCGCGGCGGCTTCGGCTGCGCCAAGCTCGCCGTCTTCGCCAACATCCCCGAGGACAACCCGTTCATGGCCGGGGCGTACGTGGGGGCCGGCGAGCCGGAGGCCGCCGTCAACATCGGCGTGTCCGGCCCGGGCGTCGTGGGCAGCGCGCTGCGGCGGCGGCTCCAGCAGGCCGGCGGCAGGCTCACCCTCGGCGAGCTGGCCGAGGAGATCAAGCTCACCAGCTTCCGCGTCACGCGCGCCGGGGAGTTGATCGGGCGCGAGGTGGCGCGCGAGCTGGGCGTGGCGTTCGGCATCGTGGACCTGTCGCTGGCCCCCACGCCGAAAGTCGGCGACAGCGTCGGCGAAATCCTCCGCACGCTGGGCATCGGCCGCGTCGGCGCGCCGGGCTCGACGGCCGCCCTGGCCATGCTCAACGACGCCGTCAAGAAGGGCGGGGCGTTCGCCTCCAGCTCCGTCGGCGGGCTGAGCGGCGCGTTCATCCCCGTCAGCGAGGACGCCGCGCTGGCCGACGCCGTCGCCGCAGGCCACCTGTCGCTGGAGAAGCTGGAGGCCATGACGGCCGTCTGCTCCGTCGGCCTGGACATGATCGCCGTCCCCGGCGACACGCCGCCGGAGGCCATCGCCGCGATCATCGCCGACGAGATGGCCATCGGCGTGGTCAACGACAAGACCACCGGCGTGCGCATCATCCCCGCCCCCGGCAAGCGCGCGGGCCAGAAGGTGGCCTTCGGCGGGCTGTTCGGCTCGGCCGTGGTGATGGAGGTCCGCAACGCCGCGGCCGGGGCCGACTTCGTCCGCTTCGGCGGGCGCATCCCCGCGCCCATTCAGTCCCTCGGCAACTGAAGGCGTACCCGCCGGCCGCGCCGGCCTACTCCGCGACGACGATGACGTTTCGCGCGTCGTTGACCAGCGGCGCGTCGGCCACGTGCGCCACGACGATCAGCACGCTGACGCCCGGTCGGCTGGGCGTGCCCGACAGCACGCCGCTGTCGGCATCCAGCGTCAGCCACGGCCCCTCCCGCCGGATGCCGGAGCTGTCCTTGTTCGTGTCGGTCTTCTCCAGCGCCCTGGCCTCCACCTTGCCGCACATCCGCCACGTCACGCCCTTCGCGCACGTGGCCTTCAGCGCGACCGAGAACGGCTGGCCGACCTTCGCCTTGTACTCCTGCCGCGTGGTCGTGATGACCGGCGCGGCGCACGGTGCGGCCGTGAAGACCGCCGTGGCCGTGCCGCTCATCGCCATGCCGCTTACCGCGGTGATCGCCCGCAGCGTGGTGCCCGCCTGCACGGGGACGGGCTTGTCGTAGGTGCGCGTGTGGAGGCCGCCCAGCGTGGGGATCGACCCGTCGAGCGTGTACAGGATTCTCCCGCCCCGGTGGACCGTCCGCAGGACGGCCGTCTGGCTTTTCCAGACCGCACCCCCGCACGGGACGATCTCCGGGGCCGACGCGGTGTTGGGGGCCTTGACGCACTTGTCCAGGAACTGGAGCGTCCGTTGGCCGAAGGTGATCTCGGCGCCGGTCTTCGGGTCATCGGTCCTCGTGTTGTCCACCTTGACGCCGACGAGGCAGTGCCCGAAGTCGATGGTGTTCTCGCGGAACGACTTCTTGCCGTCCCTGCCGTAGGTGTAGACGTGCGCCGCCTCGGCGACGGCGCCGGCCTCGCGGTACGTCCGCACGCCCGGCGTCAGCCACGTCATCGGCATGCACACGCAGGTGAACATCGGCGGGTCGTCCGGCCCCAGCCACGCCTTCGGACCGGCCATGCGCTGCCCCTCGCACAGCGTGCCTGCCCCCCAGTCGGTCACGAAGGCGCAAACGCGGGGCGAGAAGTCCGCGTTGGCCGGGTGCCGCTCGACCATGGGCGCGAACCAGGCCGGCTCGCCCCGCGCCCGCACCGCCATCTGGGTGCCGCCGTCGGAGACGGCCAGGTACTGCACGAGCCAGCCGCCCGCCGACAGCCCGACGGCACAGATGCGCGCCGGGTCGATCCGGAACTTGCCGGCGTTGGCCCGCAGGTAGCGGATGGCGGCCGCGCCGTCCCAGACCGCCATCGGCACCGGCTGCTGGGCGCCCAGCACGTAGTCGGGCAGGGCCACGACGTAGCCGTGATCGAGGAGTACTTGGTTGTTGTCGTTGCCCCAGCAGACCTTCCCGCCCCACCCGCCGCCGTAGAAGAACACGACGCACGGCAGCCTGCCGCCGTTGGCGTCCTTCGGGACATACACGTGCAGCCGCTCCCAGTCGCGCGAATCCGCCAGGAACTTCAGGTTGAGGTGGTCCTCGGCCGTCTTCGACTGCCACGGCCGCATCGTGCGGTAGTCGCCGCCGGCGCCGGCCGGCGCCGCCGCAGCCAGAACCGCCAACCACGCCGCCGCCCTGCAACACAGTTTCGTCATCGTCACTCTCCCGTCGGCGCCCGCGTCAGTCCGCGCAGGCTTCCCGCGGCGCGGTACATCGCCAGAATGTTCTCCACCGGCGTGCCGATCTCGATGGTGTTGGTCGGCCCGAAAATCAGCCCGCCGTCGGGGAACAGCTCCAGCCGCCGCCGCACCTCCGCGGCCACGTCCTCCACGCTGCCGTGCGGCAGCACCGTCTGCACGCACATGCTGCCGCAGAAGACCAGCTCCCTGCCGAACTCGTCGCGCAGCGCCTTCAGGTCCATGTCGGCGGCCGACACCTGCACCACGTCGAGAATGTCCAGCCCCAGGTCGATCAGGCGCGGGATGAACCGGCGGATCGATCCGCACACGTGCATCGCGGTCTTCGCCCCGTGCCTGTGGGCCAGCTCGAAGTAGGCCCGGTACTTGTCGGCGAAGAGCTTGTCGAACGACCGCGGCGAGATGATCGGGCCGAGCTGGGTGCCCAGGTCCTCGCCGCTCCAGACGATGTCGATCCGCCCGCCGGCCGCCTCCAGCACCCGCTCCACCTTCGCGTGGAAGTACCGGAACCGCCGCTCGACCAGCTCCAGGAACACCGCCTCCTCCGTCGCCACGTCCAGCAGCACCTGCTCCTGCCCGCGCAGGCGCCCGATGCCGTTGAGAAAGTCCAGGTGCCCCGCCCCGCCGGCGTAGAGGGCGAACTGCTCCTGCCGGCGGCAGTCCTCGGCGATGTTCGACGTGTCGCACCAGTCGGCCGACGGCTCGCGGCAGCGGGCCAGTTGCGACACGTCGGTGATGCCGGCGTACGGCTGGTGGATGATGTCCTGGAAGACGCCGTCCTTGTTGTGCGCGGTGCTCCAGCGTTCGCCCCACAGCCCCTCGGTCGTCCCGTCGGGGAACGTCCGCAGTTCCGGGCCGCCGTAGCGCGATTCGATCCAGCGGAAGTCCACGCCCAGCGCGGGCGCGACCTGCTCCGGATCGCTCAGCCCCAGCCGTCGCATCAGCTCCTCGTTGACCGGCCCCACGGCGTGGTACTGGACCGGGATGCGGTCGTAACCCGTCCGATTGAGGCACGAAAGCACGCGCTGCCGGCTGGTCATGGCCATCGCATCCGCAATCGTACGCAAGCCCGGCTTCGCCCGCAACGCGAGGGGCCTGGCCTCGATCCGGTTGCGCTGTGCGCCGCGCACGCGATGCGCGCCCCGCCAGCCCGACCTCCGGCGACGAACGTCCCGAGCCATCCGGTGCCACGCTCAGCCGGTTCGGGTGCCATGCTCATGCGGCCGTTTGCATGAGCATGTCTTCCTCGGCCGACAACACACGCCCCCGCTCCGCCATTGGGCATTTTTCATTTTGCATTGGCCATTGCCCGCCCCGACACCCGACACTCGCCCCACGCGGTGCCGGGCTTGTGCCGTGGATCGCTGATTGGGCGCCTGCGGGCTCCGCGTCTTCCCCTCTCCGCGTCTCCCCGTCTTCCCCTCTCCGCGTCCACTGGCCGGCCTCCCGCCGTCCCGCCCCGGCCACTAATCGCTAATCAAGGTCTGACCCCAAAGCCGCCGCGCTGCTGCCACAACGCAGCCGGCTCCAGCTTCATCGGCTGGAGGGGCTTGCCTGCTGGTCGCGACGGTACTCTGAGGGCGTCTGGCCGGCATTCTTGCGGAACACCTCCGAGAGCCGCTTGCCCTCGCCAAGGCCCACCTGCTCGGCGATGGCGCCGATGGGCAGGAGGGTGGTTCGCAGCAATTCGCGGGCGCGCGCAAGCTGTATCCGGCGGATCTCCTCCAGCGGCGAGCGGCCCAGGAGATTCCGGCAGGCCTTCTCCAACGTACGCCGCGCCAGTAGCGTCTGGCGCACGACATCGGCGACGGAGATGCCTCGGCAGGCGTGATCGCGCATGTGCTTGATCGCCCGGCCGACCACCTCGCCGCCGATGGCGACGATGTCGGAGGACTGGCGGCGGACAACACCCAGCGGCCGGATGACGATGGCCCGGGCGGGCGCCCTCCGCCCGCGCAGCAGGCCGTGCAACAACTGCGCCGCCGTGTATCCGGCGTTTCGCGAATCGAGTTGGACGCTCGAGAGCGGCGGGGCGCAGAAGTCGCACACCAGTTCGTCATTGTCGACGCCGACGATGGCCACATCGGCGGGCACGCGCAAGCCCAGTTCGCGGCACAGGCCGAGCATGAGCATGCCCACGTGGTCGTTGCACGTCATCACGCCCAGCGGCTTGGGCAAGCCACGGAGCCACCTACGGACCGCCGCGACGGGGATGCGCCGGTCCTCCTCGCCAACCGTCGTCTGCGCGGATCCGAAGACCTGGCAGGCCAGACCCGCCCTTTGGACCGCCTGGACGAAACCGAGGCAGCGGCGCCGGGCGAAGGCCGCGCGCGGGTAGCCGATAAACGCCAGGTGCCGCAGGCCGCAGTCCAGCAGGTGTTCGGCCGCCAGCCGGCCGATGGCGGCGCTGTCGGGGATGACGCGCGGCAGGGGCGCATCGACGAACCGCTCGGTCAGAAGGACGGTGGGGATGTGTCGCCCGCGCCGACTTCGGAGAATGTCGGGGAAGCAGAGGATCGCCCCGTCGATGGGCTGGCGCGGGAGTTCCAGGCCTCGCTCAGCGACCTGCCAGGGGTTGTTGACGATGATCCAAGGGTCGTGCTCGCGGGTGTACTGGCCGATGCCGCCCAGGACGGCGCGCGTCACGCCCAGGAAGTTGGGAACAAGCACGGCGATTCGCGGCGGATGGACCATGCGAAGCTCCGCAACCAGCATACCCGACGGGCGCAAAATCGGAAGCCATATTCCGTACTATCGTATTGAGGCGCCCGCGGCGCCGGTGATACCCTGGTTTTCCGGCGGCCCGCGGCCCTGCGGCGTCGGGCCACCGACAGTGCCGGGAGAGGTCCCCCGTGAAAGAGGAATCAAGCATGAAGATGCCTGGTTGGGTCCGGACACTGGCCGCCACACTGGCGCTCGGCGCGTCGGCGTTCGCCGGCCCGCCGGAGCCGCTGGGCTGCGCGGGAATCCAGGCCGGCGTGTGTGTGCACATCCTGTCGGGGCGAGGGGCCGACACGGCTGCCATGGGCGCCGACGGCACGCGAATCGTTCACGCCCTGTCGCCCAACGACGAAGTTACCGGCCGGGTCCGAGCGGCGGCGCACTCCAGGGGCCTGTACGGCCTGGTGTCGGTTGAGACGCGGGCGAAGCTGGGGACGCTGCCTTACGCCAAGCACCTGGTCAACCTTGTCGTGGTGGACGACCTGGCCGAGGCGACGGGGCGCGGGCTGTCCTGGCCGGAAGTGATGCGGGTCACCGCGCCCGGAGGGGTCGTGCTGGTGGGAGGGACGAGCCTCGAGCAGGTCAAGGAAATGCTGGCCCGCCGGAAGCTGACGGCCGCCGCTGTCGGCGCCGCCGGGCCGTGGGTCCGGATCGTCACGGCGCGTCCGGAGTGGATGGGCCTGTGGACCCACGGGCGCAAATGCGACGCGGGAGGGACCGGTCTGGCTGACGGCCGGCACGACCCCGAGAGCCTCGGCACGGGCGACCAGTGGATTCAGTGGATCGACGCGGAGCATCGCCCGTCGGACCACGGGAGCATGACCTCGCTGGTGGCGACGGAACGGCTCTTCGTCAGCATCACGAATGCAGAGACGGCGTCCTATGCAAGAGACGGCCTGATCTGGTACGCGGTGGACGGTCGGAAGCGAGGGTACGTGCTGTCGGCCCGCGACGCGTACAACGGCGTGCCGTACTGGACGCGTCCGTGGCGCGGCACGCAGTTCGCCGTCCGCCAACTCGCCGCGCAGGGGCAGTTCATCTACACTATCGAGGATGGCAAGTTGACGGGCACCGACGCGGCCAGCGGAACCATCCGGTTCGCCGTCAGCGACGGCAAGCCGTACGTGCGCGACGACGACCTGTACTGCGGGCCAGGCGTGGTGGCCATGCGACGCAACGACGGCGAAGTGACCGTCTTCGACGCCCGCACGGGCGAGAAGCGATGGCGGCACGCGGGACCCGCGACCGAGGTGGGGGCCGACGGCGCGCTGCTGTTCCTCCGCCTGACGCACGGTCTGCCAAAGAACCCGAGTCGCTCGGCGACGCCGACCAACCTGCGGCGGGAGCTGATCGCCATGGACTTCGCCACGGGCAAGGAACTGTGGCGGCGGTCGGCGGAGCAGCTTGGCCTCGGCCAGGCGGAAATGGCCCTCTCGAGCGCCGGTCAGGGCTGCGTGGTCCTGGTGGCCCGGGGCGGCACCGTTATCGTGCTGGATGGCAACAGCGGCGGACTGGTCCAGCGGGTGTCGGCGGAGGCGGTGGGCGACCGCCCGGCGGCGTGCGTCACCGACGGCAAACTGCTCGTGCGAGGAGCGAGGGCACAGTTCTACGACCTCAGGACCGGCCGGGCGCTGCGGCCGGAGCCGTTCGGCCCGCCTCGGCCGCTAGGCGTCTGGGCCTGCGGCGGGGGTTTGCTGACCAAGCAGATGTTTCTGGACGAGTTGACAGAGAAGCAGCCGGCCGGAGAGCGCCCCACGGCGCGCCATGAGTTTCTGGGGAGCTGCGGCGTCAACATAAGCTGCATCATCGGTCCGGCGATGGCCAATGGGCTGATCTACCAGCCGCAGCAATACTGCGGGTGCGCGGGTGCGGCGGGCAAGACGACCGGACTGGTCGCGTCGAGCGAGATCGGGCCGGTGCCGCCGCGGGAGGCCTTTCTCGCGCCGGGCGACCTGGAGAGAGGCCCGGCCTATGGCGCACAGGCCGCCGGCGCCGCGGGCGCTGAGATTGCCGACGCCGACTGGCCCGCCTTCCGGCACGACGGACAGCGAAGCTGCGCCGGTCGCGGGAACGTGCCCGACAAACTGGCGATCGCGTGGCGGCGTCCCCTGGCGACGAAACGCCCGGTTTCCCGGATCATCGCCGCCTCCTGGCGCGGGCAGCACTTCCACAACACGACGATCACCGCACCCGTCGCGGCCGGCGGGCTCGTGCTGGTTGCGCTCGTCGATGAGCACGAGGTCGTTGCGATGCGAGCGGCCACGGGCGAGGTGGCGTGGCGCTTCACCGCCGATGCCCGGATCGACTCGCCGCCGACGATCCACCGCGAGCTGTGCATCTTCGGCTGCCGCGACGGGCGGGTGTACTGCCTGCGAGCGGTGGACGGGCGGCTCGTCTGGCGCCGCAGGATCAGCCCCGTCGACCAGCGGATCTGCGTGTACGGCCAACTCGAGTCGCGATACCCCGTCATCGGCTCGGTCTTCGTCGACGGGGAGAAGGCATACGCCACCGCCGGACTCAGCGCAGCCGTGGGCGTTATGTGGTTCGCCTTTGAGCCGGAGACGGGCAAGGTGTTGGAGTACCGCCAGCTTCCTCGTGGGCAATTCCTGAATGACGTGATCCTCCGCATGCCCGACGCGTCGCTGTGGATGAACATAGCGCGGGTCGGCGGGAGGGCCGCACAGGCCCTTCCGGGTGTCGAGGCCCCCCCGCGCCTGCCCGGCTTCCGCCAGCGTGTCGGCCTCGATCCGGCCGTTCCGAGCGTCAGAAACCCCCCGCGTCCGCCAGCGCCGTTGCGGAGCACGCATTCCGGAGTGCTCCAGACAATCCGCACGACGGCGACGTTGTGTTCCGGGCACGGGTGGCTGATGCTGGACCGGTTGCGAGGCAAGGCCTGGGCGTGGGATGGCAAGCGGGCCTTCGGCTTCGTCGCGGGCACCGCCGGTGCGGCCAGGGCAAGCCCCAAGGCGGCGACCGGTCCCGGCGCAGTGGACTTCGCCGCCATTCGCGGCCAGGCGGTGATCGCCGTCGACACCTCGAAGCTGGACGACCAGTCGGCCGGAGCGCTGCTCTGGCAGCAGCCCCTGGCCGATGTCTGGGCCATCGCATGCACCCCCAACCAGGTTGTGTCCGCCGGACCCGAGGTGCGACGCTTTGAGGATGCGGCAGCCAGAAGGGCCGCGGACTTACCCACTGACTCGGCCCCGACATCTTCCCCGGCGGCAAGCTCGCCGGCCGCTCCCACCGAACTGACGCCGGAGGCCCTGGAGCGCATGGCCGCGGAGACCGAGGCCGAACAGAAGCGCCTGGACGCGATGTTGCAGGACAAGGCGAAGCGGCTGGCCGCACTACGGAAGACGGACGTGCCCGACTACGTCCCGCCGGGCAGCGATCCGCTGTGGAAGGCCAGGGACGTGTGGGACCGATGGCAGCCGGTACAGCAGGACCCGCTGCGGGCCAGGGGCATCGTTCGGATCTTCGATGCCGCGACCGGCCGGCCGGGCGCCTCGCTGTCTTTGCCGGCCACGCCGGTTCAGGACGGCATCGCGATCACCGGCGGGCGGGTCTATGTGACCACCGCCGACGGGGCGGTGTGCTGCCTCGCGGAACCGGCCCGGTGACAGCCGGCCCGTGGCTTGCCGGCGGGTCGTTCCGACGACAGCCCCGGAATTCCGGAAACCGGGGACAGTCGTCCATGGGACCACCGGACCGCCAGCATAAGGCCACGGGCGCAAGGGCGGAAGAAAATTTCCGCAAAATCGCATAGGGCCTTCCGGTCCGCCGCGGCGATAATGACACGAGCGGATAAGGCCGCCGGGCGAAGGCCGCTGGGCGCAAGTCCGCCAGACGATCGGAAAGGGACATGCCATGAAGGTTCGCCATGCAGCCGCGTGGTTGGTTGTCGCGCTCCTGGCCGGCGGAGCGTTGGCCGGACCGGCGGGCTCGGCCGTCGAGCCGGCCTGGTCCGACGCCCAGGTCGAGGAGGACTGGATCGTGCAGGCGAGGGTGTCGCCGGAGAACCTCCGCGCGCTTGCCCGTCGTGACGCGGCGGGAGTGATCGACGGCGCCAAGGGCGGCCCCGACCACCAGACCCTGGCCGAAACGTGGGCCTGGTGGCAGGTGGACCTGGGGACCGCGATCGCCCTGGATCGTGTCGAGGTCTTCAACCCCAGGGCCAACCGCGGGCCCAACGCATGGTTCAAGGTGCTCGTGGCGGCCAGGGAGGGCGACTTCCAGGAGGTCCACTGCATGGAAGGCCCCACCTGGCAGAAGGGCCACCTGGTGGTGAAGCTCGACGGCAGGCCGGGGCGGTGGGTCCGGGTGTCGGCGGGCGGACGCGACCGCCTGCGGCTCAGCGAGGTGGAGGTGTACGCCAAGGGCGATCCCAACACGAACATCGCCAGACGCGGATCGGCCGACCAGAGCAGCTACCAGCCGCGTCCGGCGGCCAGGAAGCCCGGCTCGACGGCGGCCCCGGCCCAACCGGCGGCGGAATCGGAGGCCGACCAGGCATACCCCTTCGCTTACGTGCCGATGGCCGAGACCGTCGCGCGCGGTCGGAAGCTGGCGGAGGCATTGGAGGCCCTCGGCGTTGACGTGAAGGCCGCGCGGGCGGCGATGGACGACTTGGCGAATCGCTGGTCGGCCCTGCCGGCGGACAGCGCGCTGCCCGACCGCCTCAGGCTGTACGTGGAGGCCCGGCGCGCCATCCGCACGCTGGCGTTTGCCAACCCGTTGCTCAAGGACTGCGACCGGATCCTGTTCATCAAGCGGGTGCCCAACACCCAGACCAACGCCGCGCCCCAGTTCAACTCCGAGTACCTTCGGCCGGGCGGCGGCATCTACGTGCTCGAAGGCATTCGCTCGGGCAAGCCACAGGTCCGCTGCCTCACGGGCGACTTCGCGCCCGGCAACTTCGTCGGCCTGAATATCTCGTGGGACGCCACGCGGGCGCTGTTCGCCTACGCCAGGCATTGCCCCCAGGCCGCCGACCTCAAGCACCCCTACGACAAAGGGGCCCGCCCGGAGGAATCGTACTACCACCTGTTTGGGATGGACCTGAAGACCGGCGCGACGCGCCAGATCACCCGCGGCCGATACGACGACTTCCACGGCTCGTACCTGCCCGACGGCGACATCGTGTTCGTCAGCACGCGGAGGTCGTCGCACGTGCAGATCAGCCAGGCCACCGCCCGCGCCACCCTGACGGCGACGCTTCCGGACTGCTACCTGCGCTGCGGCATCTCGCAGGTCTTCACGCTTCACCGAATGGTCGGCGACGGGTCGGGCCTCCGCGCGCTGTCGCCTTGCGACACGCACGAATGGTACCCGACAGTCAACCACGACGGCAGGCTGCTCTATGCCCGGTGGGACTACGTTGACCGCGACGCCCGGATCGCCTTCGGGCTGTGGAGCTGCAACCCGGACGGCACGAGCGCGGCCATCGTCTATGGCAACTACACGCGGGAGCCTTACTGCGTCTTCGAGGCCCGGCCGGTGCCCGGCTCCGACAAGCTGGTGTTTACCGGCAGCGCGCACCACGCCAACACCGGCGGGCCGCTGCTCATGTTGGACAACAAGACCGGCGTTGACGGCCCAGGGCCGCTGACCAACCTGACGCCCGAGGTGTGCATGCCGGAGAGCCAGGGCTTCCCCCTGACGTTCTACCAGGCCCCCTGGCCGCTGTCGGAGCGGTTCTTCCTGTGCGCCTGGAGCGCCAAGCCGCTGACGATCACCACTTTCCTCAGTCCCTCGCCGGCCAACGACCTGGGGCTGTACCTCTACGACGCCTTCGGCAACCGCGAGTTGCTCCACCGCGACCCGAACATCAACTCCAGCACGCCGGTCCCTGTGGCGGCCCGGCCCGTCCCGCCGCAGCGGAGCGACCTGCCCGCCTGCGCCGACCTGCTCCCGTCGGGCAGGTTCATCCTGAACAACGTTTACGCGGGCCTGAACGGCATCGCGCCCGGCGCGGTGAAGCGGCTGCGGATCGTGGCCGTCCCGCCCAAGGTGGTCGCGGGATGGGGCAGGCCGTCGGTCGGGTTCCTGTCGTATGAGCCGGGCAAGTTCGTCCTGGGGACCGTGCCGGTGGAGAGCGACGGCTCGGCCCACTTCGTGGCCCCGGCCGGCGTTCCGCTTTGGTTCCAGGCCCTCGGCGAGGATGGCCGGGCCGTCCAGACCATGCGGACCGTCACGTACCTCCAGGGCAACGAGACGGCCTCGTGCACGGGGTGCCACGAGCGGCGATTCGACGCCCCGTCCAACGCCAGGCCGATCGCCTCGCGCCGGGCGCCCTCAAAGATCCGCCCGGACGTGGAGGGCTCCTGGCCGTTCCGGTTCGATCGCCTGGTCCAGCCGACGTTGGATCGGCTGCTGGCTGCCAAGGACCCCAAGGTGGCCGACCTGGACCTGGTCCCTGGCCGCGAGTGGAAGAACTTCAAGATCATCAAGCCTGGAATCACGCGGGGGACCGCCGAGACCTATGCCTGGCATGTCCTGGTCAACTACGGTGGCGAGAAGAGCCTGTTTAGCCTGGGGTGGCAGCAGGATGTCGGTACCGGGTTCGCGCCGTCAGTGCCGGGCCAATGCCTGGCCACCATCGCGGCGCTCTGGAACCGGCTGACGGCGCAGAATGGACTCCCACTGACCGCCGACGAGAAGGCGAAGCTGGCGCTGTGGATGGACCTGTACGCGCAGTTCCGGGGGCACTTCACCGACCAGCAGGAGGCCGAGATCGTCGCCCTGCGCGAGAAGTGGGCGTTTCTGCTTGAGCCGCCGGCGGCGAAGCCATGATGCGCTACCACGGACGCTGCGGCATCCCAATCATCTGCGTTCTGGCCACCGTTCGGGTGTGTGCCGGCGGGCCAGGTGGGTCGTTGGCTGGCCCTGGCGCCAGCCCATCCATATCCGGCGTAGACGGCGGGGACGCCACAGCCCCACGTGCGGCCAGCGACTGGCCGCAATGGCGGGGCGGGCCGCAACGGTCTGGCGCGGTCGCCGAAGCGCCGATATTCGCCGACCTGGCCGCCGGCGCGAACCTGGTGGAGGCATGGCGCAGCGAACCCCTCCCGCATGGGTATGGCGAACAGAACGGACAGGTCGTCGGACAGGGCAGTCCGGTGGTCTGCCAGGGCAAGGTGTATCTGTACGTGAACTGGCCCGATCCGGCCTCGGTTCGCCCGGGCAGGTTCAAGTTCCCCGATCGCGTGACCGACACCGTCCTGTGCCTGGACCTGGTAAGCGGCAAGACGCTCTGGAGGACGGACTTGCCCGGCCGTTCGTGGCGATGGGGCTGCTCAGCCACGCTGGCCGTCGCGGCGGGGAAGGTCGTCGCACTGGGCTCGGCCGGGGACGGGTTCTGCCTGGATGCGGCCACGGGCAAGGAAGTGTGGCGGTGGCGCAATCCCGGCGTCAAGGGGGCCGAGGGCGAGCGGTACACTAACGTCATCGGCAGCTTCCAGTCGTCGGCCCTTGTCCACGACGGACTGGCCGTCATCACCACGCGCGACAGGAACGGGTTGATCGTCCTGGACCTGGCCAAGGGCGGCGATCACTGGCCGAACGACGCGCTCCGCCGCGTGGCTGGGAACTGGTCGTCGCCCTGCGCATGGATCCACGACGGCGGCTGGACGCTCATCGATCGCGGCTGCGGCTTCGATCCGGCCTCCGGGCGCATCCAGTGGAAGGGCCTGGAGCACGGTTGGAGCACCCCGGCCGTGGAGGGCAACCGCTGCGCGGTCATGGGCGGCAAGGGGCTTCGCATCTACCGGCTCACCGCGGCCCGGCCGGAACTGGTGGCCGAGGTCCCGCTGGACAACGGCAGCGGCTGCCCGGCGATCCATCAGGGGCGCGTCTATGCCTGCGGCGCCCGATCGGCTGCGGCGGCGGACGCGATGAGCGAGCCGGCCCCGGCGCTGGCAGCGGGCGAGCCGGAAACATGTCCCGAGACGAATCCTGCGCCCGTCAAGGCAGCGAAGGTCGGCGTGATGCTGTGCGCGGATGCCGCCAGCGGTAAGGTCCTGTGGGAAACCTCGGTGGCCGACCAACCCCTGGGCGGCGGGCAGTGGAGCTTCGCATCCCCGATGGTCGGTTCGGGGGTAGTCGGCGTCCTGACCAATCGTCTGCTGCTCTTCTCGGCGGAGAACGGAAAACGCCTGGGCAACCCCTCTCTGCAAGTCCCGGTACTCAAGTGCACGTCCCTGGCGGTTGCCGGCGACTGCCTGATCGCCCGCGATTCGAAGGCACTCGTCTGCTACAAAGCAGCGAAGCACTGAAGAGGCACGGCAATGAGAAGGCAAACGAGCGGACTTTCCTGCTGGAATCGGCGCCGACAACGAGGCGATGATGGGTCACGACGCACGCCCTCTGTGTGCGCAGTCGGGCGGAAGGGATGCGACATGAACGGCTCAGTACTTTTCGTGTCGACGGTCCTGCTGGCACAGGCGGCATTGGCCTTTGACGCGCCTCGGCTGGACGGGGTGTCGGTGGATGGCGCTGCGGCTGACTGGGGCGACCGCGGGTTCCGCGTGGACCGGCTGGCGCTGCACGCGGCGGCGGGATCGAGCGTCACGCCCGCGCCGCAGGGATCGGCAGCGCTGCGGCTCGCCTGGGACGAGGGCGGCCTGCTGCTGGCGCTGCGGCTGCCCGCTGAGCGCATCGAGGGGACCGAGGGCGTCGCGCCCACGGTCAACCTGATCGTCCGCGATGGCCCGCGCCCGCTGAACTGGTGGCAGGTGATGATCGATCTGCCGCCGCTGAAAGCCGGCGCGCCGGCCACTCGCCCGTCGGCGCGACTGATCGACCATCGTTTTGACCAATGTGTCGATCCGCGCCAGGCCGGCAAGCAGCTCAGGGCCCTGTCGCCGCTGGCCATCGAGGCGAACTTGGCGCGCGCAGAGAGCGGCTACCTGCTGGAGGCGCGCCTGCCGTGGAAGAACCTGGGAGTTGCGCCACAGGAGGGGCGAACCGTTCGCCTTCAGTTGCAGGTGTGGAAGGGCGGTCCGTCGCTGTCATGGTTCCCCTATGGATGGGGCGAGAAGTGCGCCCATTACGCCCACCTCGTTCGGCTGTCCCGCGACGCCTCGCCGCCGGCGACCCAGCCCGGCGCCGGCGAGCCGCCCCCTCGCAGCGTGAATGTCTGGAACCACGGCGGATTCAGCCTGTACATCCCACCGGGCCTGGCGCGGGTCCGCGGCGTGTACATCACGTTGCCGGGCAACAAGCATCGAACATTCGTGGACGAGGCGCGTCTGGGCGGCTATACGCCGATGGTATCCATCGCCGGCCAGCGCGCCTTTGTCGAAGACGTTGGTTTTGCCCTGATGGGCGCTGACAGCCCGGGCGGCGATGCCGCGCCGGTCATCGACGCCCTGGCCGCGCTGGCCGACGCGACGAAGCACCCGGAACTGGCCGACGTCCCCCTGATCATCGACGGTTACAGCATGGGCTCGGTGCGCACGCTGGCGCTCTTGCAGCACTGCCCGCGGCGCATCCTCGCCTTCGCCTCGATGAACTTCATGAAGGCCGACTTCATGCCGCCCGACGCCGCCCGCAAAGTTCCCGGCCTGCTCTACACCGGCCCGAAGGATGGCTACGGCAAGGGCTACCCCGCCGCGTTCGCCGCCAACCGCGCCAAGGGGGCGCTCTGGGCGCTGATCGTGCAACCGGACGTGGGCCATACCGTCGGCGATTGCCCCGTGCTGCTCTATCCGTTCTATAAGGACATCATCCGCGCCAGGCTCGTGGAAGGCGCGGATGGCCAGGTGTCGCTGCGCGACGTCGACCCGCAGGCGGGCTGGCTCGGCGATGCGAGATCCTTCCACGCTGCCCCGGCCCGCGAGTACAAGGGAGAGACGGCGTCCGCGTCGTGGCTGTCCAGCGCCTACATCGCCGCACTGTGGCGCATGATGAACACCCGCCCGGCCGGGCGGCTCACGGCGGCGGATATCGTTCAGGTCCTAACCAAGGAGTGACCTCCATGCTGAAACAAATGTACACGATGAAACCCAGGATCCGTTGCCTGGAACCAGCCGCATCCCCAGACCACCTCGTACCACAACAACAAGTACATGACCTGGCCGATGGTCGAAGGCCGCATCTCCATGCGCGGCGCGGATAGCGTGTATTGCTACAATCTGCGGGCCGGCAAATAGGCGTCGTCGCGGTTGCTCCTGCTGGTTTGTGGAGGCCGATGGCCATGGTGATGAGATGTGTGTTGTGGAGTCTGGCGTTGGCGGCGGGCAGCGCGGTGGCTGCGATGGCAGCGCCCGCCGCTCCGGCAGCGCCCGACCTGGAAGCCGAGTGGAAGCTGCAATGGGATGACCTGCGGGCCCAGATGGCCGCGATCGACCTGGCCTCGCGCGAAACCGACCCGCAGAAGAGGTCCCGCGCGGCCTCGCTGAAGAAGGCCGGCGGCGAAGCGCTGCGCCAGGAGGCGACGATCCTGCCGGCCGACCGCGATCCGCTCGACATCATCCTTCGCCGCGCCGAGGCCGTGCTGCACGAGATCACGCGGCTGGGAGCCAAGGCCGATCTCTCCGCCGCGGCGTCGGAGCTGGGCGACCTCCGGGCCCGCGCCGGCAAGGTCGATCCCGCGGCGGCCGCCGATCGGTTCGCAGTGTTCACCAAGGTCTGCCAGGTGCGGCGGCGGATCACCTTGGCCAACCCACTGTCGGACTTCCGCGACATCGTGTTTGTCACGCGCGGCCCCAATATCGTGGGTCACATGGTTCCACAGTATATGGGCCAGTACAATAGTGCGGGCGGCGGTCTGTGGGTGCTCGAAGATACCTTCACGGCCGCGCCGAGACTGCGCGACGTGACGGCCCCCGTCACTGTTTCGCGTGGCCGTCTGGCCGGCGCGAAACTCGCGCGCAAGGCGTTCCTCTCGCCCGCGCTCAGCTACGACGCGAAGACGATCTATTTTGCCTACTCGGAGAAACGTTCGACCGGTGCGGCGCCAGGCAAGAAGGCGCCGCGCCCGGACTGGTCCGAAGGCGAATCGTTCCACCTGTTCAGGATCGGCGTGGACGGTCAGAACCTGGAACAGTTGACCGATGGGCCCTGGAACGATTTCGACCCTTGCCCGCTGCCCGACGGCCGTGTGGCGTTCGTCTCCGAGCGGCGTGGCGGATTCGGCCGCTGCGGCGTCCCGCAGACCTATACGCTGCACACGATGAACGCCGATGGCAGCGACATCAGACCGATCAGTTTCCACGAGACGAACGAGTGGAACCCCAGCGTCACGCACGACGGCCTGATCGTTTATTCCCGTTGGGATTACGTGGATCGCGGTGCGCTGGCCGCGCACCATGCCTGGATCACGACGCCCGAAGGATGCGATGCCCGGTCGCTGCGGGGCAACTGGGGGAAAGTCTCCGCCCGCGGCAACATGGAGGTCCACGTCCGGCCGGTGCCCGGTTCGCAGAGGTTCGTGGCGACGGCGGCGGCCCATCATGACGAATCGTTCGGCTCGCTGATTCTGATCGATCTTCAGCGACCGGAGGAAGACCGCCAGCAGGCGAAACGGATCACGCCCGAGGCCCTCTTGCCGGAGGCGGATGGTCCGTTTCCGATGCGCGAAGGCATGTTCTCGACCGCTTGGCCGCTTTCGGAGGACTTCTACCTGGCCACCTACCAGCCCAGAACCCGGCGTCCCGCGGGCACCAAGGAACCTCCATTATCGCGTGCGGGCATCTACCTCGTCGACAGTTTCGGCAATCGAGAACTCCTCTATCGCGACCCAGACCTGGGTTGCTGGAACCCGATTCCGCTCCGGCAGAGGACCGTTCCGCCGACGTTGCCATCGAGAACCAAGAAGGGCGAGGTGCGCCGGATGCCGCCTTTTGAAGATCGGAAACCCTGGGGCGAGGTCGGCACCGGCGGCACGACGGTGTCGGGAGAAGCGACCGTGCTGGTCATCAACGCTTACGAGAGCCGTCGGCCCTGGCCGGCCGGCACGAAGATCAAGGCCCTGCGCGTGGTACAGTTGTATCCGAAGTCGTCGCCCGAATACGGTAAACCTTGGATTGGAATCGGCAACCAAGCCCTGGCGCGCGGCGTCCTGGGCGTGGTCCCTGTCGAGGAGGATGGAAGTGCCCACTTCATTCTGCCGGCGGGCAAGCCGGTGTACTTCCAGGCCCTCGACGAACGTGGTTTGGCGGTCCAGTCGATGCTCTCCGACGCCTACGTGCAACCGGGCGAGCGGTTGACCTGCGAGGGTTGCCATGAGCCGCGGTACCAGGCAGCCAAACCGCCGGGGGCGCCGCCGTTGGCCGCGCGCCGGCCGCCGCAGCGTTTGACGCGTGAAGTGGAAGACGCAGATCTCGACGCCGGCCAGGCGATGCCAGTCTCGTTTGCCCGGTTGGTGCAGCCCGTGCTCCAGCGGCACTGCGTCGAATGCCATGCGCGCGAGCCGAAGGCCGGGTCGCTCTCCGCGAGCATCGTCGCGGCCAAGCAACCGCCGCGGAGATACCATGGCTTGGGCTGGTCGGAGGCCTACCTGACGTTGGGACCGTTTGCATGGACCGCCCGTCCTGGCGGAGGCAATGGAGGGCCCATGGTTTCGACCCCGGGCAAGGTCGGCGCCCGCATGTCCAAGTTGCTGGCCCTGCTATCCAAGGGGCACTACGACGTGAAGCTGCCCCAAGCCGACCTGCGGCGGATCACCCTTTGGCTCGACTGCGACTCGCCTTTCTTCGGCGCATATGACGACACGGAGAAACAGGCCAAGGGCGAACTGGTGTTGCCGTCGCTGGAATGACCCTGACCGCGCCGGCCCAACCACGGACGCACTGACCAATCACAGAAGAATGAGGAACACGGTATGCGAGTGATGACTGTTTACCGCCCTACTGCTGCAACGTCAGCACCTGTCAAAGGGCGTGGGCCGATAACTTGCCTCGCAAGGCGGGCGGCCTGCGGCGCCGGGCATCGTCCAGGTCCTGTCCGAGGAGTGCCCCCCATGCTGAAACAGGTTCTCCGCGCGGCCTTGGCGGCCATCCTGCTTACCGGTGCGACGCTCTTCGCTGCAGAGCCCACTGAACTCAAGTCCGGCGTGGCCGTTCACGTGTGCTCCGAGTCGCCCAAGCCGGGGCTCGACCTGGCCGCGACGGGGCGATGGGTCGTGCACGCCGTTTGCGCATCGCCGGAGTTGACGGCCAAGGCGCGGGCCGCGTTCAGCGAGGCTCGCGTGTACGGCCTGGCGTCGGCGGAGCATCGCGCGGGTCTGCGGTCGCTTCCCTACGCGCGCAGGATCGCCAACATGCTCATCGTCGACGATTGGAAAGAGGCACAGCAGCGCGGGCTGAGCTGGGCCGAATGCCTGCGCATCGTCGTGCCGCGCGGTTCCATCCTCGTCGGCGGCGTCTCGCTTGATCAGGTCAAGGCGCAGCTCGCTGCGGCGGGACTGGCTGTACAGGATGCAGCGCAAGATGGCAATCGCGTGCGTCTCACGGCCGCGTGGCCCGCGGAGCTTGACCAGTGGACCCACAACCGCTACCGCGACGCCGGCGGGCAATCGCTCTCGCGGGATGCGATCAACCCGGCCACGCAGAACCTCTGGTTCCAGTGGATCGACGGCGAGCAGGAGCCCCAGGGCTGCCACGCCGCGATGGGCGCGCTGGTCAGCGCGGATGGCCGGTTCGTCTCGCTGGCGGGCTTCGAGGTCGCCGGGCTGATCCGCGACGGCAAGTACTGGCGCGGCGGCTCGCGACAGATGTGGATGCTCTCGTGCCGCGATGCGTTCAATGGGACATTGCAGTGGCTGCGCCCGTGGAACGGCACGCACGCCAAGAAGGCCAAGCGGGCGCTGGCGATGGCGGAGGGGCGCATCTTCACCGTCGAGGCCGGTCGCCTGACGGCCAGTGACCTGCGCGATGGCCGCATTCTCTACTCGGCGGAGGCGCCCGTGGAGTTCCACGAGGAGTCGTGGCTGCACTGCAACGCCAAGGTGGCGGCGGTGCATGACCCGGTGGGCAGGGCCCTGTGTGTCTTCGATGCGACAACCGGCAGGCTGCTGTGGCGTGGGCCGCAGGACGTCGTGTTTCCCGTGCTCCTGGACGGCGGGCGGATCTATGTCTGCGTCGGCCCGGCCGCGGAAGGCGCGGCACCGGCGCCGGCGCGTCTGCTGGCGCTGGATGCATTGACGGGCAGGGAGCTCTGGAGCAAGTCCGCGAAGGATTTCGGGGATGCGAAAGGAAAGCTGTCGCTGGCGGCGGCGTCGGGCGGGCGGGTGCTGGCGACCATTCCGCCTGGGGTCACGGCCATCATCAGCGGGGCGACCGGCGAGGTGCTGCACAAGTTCGACGCGCCGGCCGCGCACATCCTGAGCGACCGCGTTCTCATCGCCGAAAAGGTTGGGCGCGGTACGGTGGCCGTCTTCTACGACACCGCCACCGGCAAGAAGGTCGCGCAGGGCGCGATGCCGAGTGTGTGGGCGCTGGGCAGGTACGCCTGTGCCGGCGGGGCCTATACCGAGAAGATGTTCCTCGACCTGGTGGAGGCGGCCGCCGCGCCTCCGCGGCGCGGCAAGAGCAGCTTGCCTTTCCCCTGGCTGGGAAGCTCCGGCGCGCACGTGACGTGTATCACCGGCGACATCGTGGCGCATGGGATGATCTACCAGCCGCAGCAGGGGTGCCGCTGCGCGCACGCCCGGGGGGGCATACGCGGGCTGTATGCCTTGGCGCCGGTCGATGCGCCACCCCCGCAGAAGGCGTTTGAGGAGCCCGGCGAACTGGAGCAGGGCGAGGCGTTCGGCAAGGTCGGTCCCGCGCCGAGCGGCACCGGCGATTGGCCGATCCTGCGCGGGGATCCGCGCCGCTCGTGCGCGGCATCGGGCCAGGCCGATCCCCGCCGCGTTCTCTGGCGCAAGCGCCTGGCCGTGCGCGGCGACGCATGGATCGTCCGCAGCAGTTGGCGCGCCCAGCACCGTCACAACCAGGTCATCAGCGCCCCGGTCGTGGCGGCTGGCAAGGTGTTTGTCAGCCTGATCGACGAGCACCAAGTCGTGGCGCTCGATCAAGAGAGCGGCGAGGTCGCCTGGCGCTACACGGCGGCGGCGCGCGTCGATTCGCCCCCCACCATCCACGGGGGGCTGTGCCTCTTCGGCTCGCGCGACGGCTGGGTGTACTGCCTCCGCGCGGTCGATGGTCGGCTCGCGTGGCGGCGGCGCATCGCACCGTCGGAAGAGCGCATCCTGGTCTACGGGCAACTCGAGTCGCGCTGGCCGGTCATCGGCACCATCCTCGTCGACGGCGACCGCGCCTACGCCAACGCCGGACACGATCCGGGCATGAACATCATGGTGTGGGAGTTCGAGCCGGCCACCGGCAAGACGATCGCCTACGGCCCGACGCGGCCGTCCTACCCCAATGACATGCTGGTCAAGGGCAACGACGGGATCTACCTGAACCGCACCGTAGTGGCCGGCGCCACCCCGATGACCCGGCCGGCCGGCTGGAAGGCCGCGCTTGCGCCGTACCAGCAACCGACCGTCATGCACCTGAACGCGCTGGACACGCCCATCATCAGTTCTGCCGACACGCTTTCGCTCTCGCCGCGCGGCGGCCTGTACCTTCAGCAGATCGTGGCCAGCCGCTGGACGTGGGACGCGGGGCGCATGGTCGGCTTCACGGCCAACGGCTACAGAAAGGGCACCAAGGCGGTCCGCCCCGGCTTTTCGCCCGATGCCGTCTCCACGGCCGGCGTCTTCTGCCTTGATCCATCCAAACTCGACGGGGCGCCCAACGAGGCGCTTCGCTGGCAGACCGCCGACCAGGACGTGTGGGCGATGGCCCTGGCGGCTCAGCGAGTGATCATTGCCGGACCGCTGATCGAACGCCCCAAGCCGCCACCGCCCGCATCGCAGCCGGCAACGGCCGATCTACTGTCCGCGCTGCGCGATCCATCCACGCGCCCCGCCCGCCCCGCCCCCTTGCCTGCCGGGCGACCCGCCGACCAGATGTGGGACGACGCGGTGCTCTCGAACATGGTGGGCCGCTGGACGGTGCGCCAGCAGGACCCGCTGACGGCCACGGGCTTCGTCTATGTGCTGGACGCCGCCGACGGCAAGCGCATCGCGTCCGTCGACCTGCCGTCGGCCGTCGTGCAGGACGGCATCGCAGTCAGCGGCGGGCGTGTGTATGTAACCACCGCTGACGGGGCGGTGTGCTGCCTTGGAGGCCCCCCACGGTGACAGCCGGCCCGGGGTCCGCGACCTGCCTGCGGCAGGCAGGCCTGCCGGCCGGCGGGCAGGTCCGTCACAGGTAGGTTCGTTCCCGGCTCGGTTCCACCGGCCGCTCCTTGTTGCGTCGTCCTGGGAGTTATCGGACATTCGCGCCCCTCCGCTTGAATACGATTGAAAAAAATCGGCCTTGACCCTCCGGGCCAAGGGCAATACTTCCCGTGCGTGCATCGGTTAAAAGTTTGGCTGTCAGCCGGCGGGCGCGTCGGCCGCCCGGCGGGCAGCCGAAGGCCCGACAGGCCCTGAACGGTTACAGCCCAGGACAACGGAGAACCCATGAAACCGGCTCTGCTCAGCATGTTGACAAGCACTCTCCTGTTCAGCACCGCGATGGCTGGTGAAGCCGGCCCGTCGCCCATTGCCCCGGCCGGCGGCAACGGGCAAGCGCCTTACAGTTGGCGCGGGATCAACGGCAGCGGGGTGTTTCCGGCCCAGGGCATCGTCACCGAGTTCTGGGACATCGCGCCGGACGTGGTCACCGCGATAGAGGATTCCGGTGCCAGGGGGGGTGAACGCAGACTCACCCTCCCCGGCGCGCCCGGCACCCGGAAGAACATCGTCT
>Ga0172362_10000457_pt1 | contig 33072 bp, 27 predicted proteins | sample LakKivs1_kivu2a2_FD_114534 | JGI IMG/M metagenome (GOLD analysis project Ga0172362, IMG submission 114534) | Sediment microbial communities from Lake Kivu, Rwanda - Sediment s1_kivu2a2 | ecosystem: Environmental > Aquatic > Freshwater > Lake > Sediment | place: Rwanda: Western Province, Lake... | reverse complement strand
TTTTATCAAGGAACTGGCTGTTATCCGACGCACTGACGATAATTATCGGCCCTAATTAAGTGTATTACGTATGACGTCCCCCTATTTACTATTTAATTATGAAGGGGAGGTTAAGTTTGCGGGCGGCTTCGTTTATCGCGGCCAGATCGACGCTCAAAAGGCTGTTCAGTTCCGATTCGTAGCCGTCCAATTCCTTTTTCTGGGCGGCATACACCTCGAGCATCCCCTGAGTAGGCAGTCCGTCCGCATCCTGGACGTCTGAGTAAAGCACCGCCAGCCGCGAGTAAAGCTTCGTCCCTCCCTTCATGGCCAAAATATCGTAAGATACTTCGGCCTTCGGATTCTGCAGCCTGGCTTCGAGATCATCGAGCTTGCCGATCAGCGTCCCGGCATCTTTAACGAATCCGCCGGCTTCCGGCATTTCCTTTAGCAACACATTGCGGTCCGCCAGTTGCTTGCGGACACTCCGCAGCCTGACCACCAGCCGTGTCAGCCGGGTGATGTCATCGCGCATGGCCAGAGCCATATCGACCTGGGCCTTCAGGTCTTCCCCGGAGACCTCGATCCGCGGATCCTGCAGGACCTTCATCGGGGCAGTCACCGTTTGCCCGCCGGCTGTCAGCCGTACGGTGTAGCTGCCGGGAAGGAGGAGCGGGCCGCGCGTCGGGTCGCCGCCATCCAGCTTGGCGTTCTGAATCATTTCAGCTCCGTCATAAGTTAGATCCCACCAGGCGGCGTTCACCCCGGCCTCTTTGGGCAGGGCGGCCTTCTTGGCCTCTTTCTCGAACTCTTCCTTGCTGTCGAAATGTCCGGGCCACGGTTTCGGTTTACTGCTTAGATTGGCCACGACCTGGCCGGCCTGGTCGAGAATCTCGATCTTGATTTCGTCTTTCGGAGCTTCCTTGAGCCAGTAATAAAAAACGGCCCGGCCGCCGGGATTCTCCCCGGCCCAACGGTCTGAGATTTCGTACCTGAAGCGCCAGCGGACGGCATCGGGGACTGAAAGGAGCCTGACGGGTGAGGTCTTAGCTTCGTTCGAGAGCTCGCGTATTACCGATAAATGATCGAAAATCCACATCGACCGGCCGTGGGTGCCGACGACCAGACTGTTGCCTTTGACCGCCAGATCGTGCACAGCCACCGTCGGCAGATTCAGTATGAGCGGCTGCCAGGTTTTGCCGCCGTCGGTCGTGAAACTCACTCCGCGCTCCGTGCCCAGGTAGAGAATTTCGGGCCGCTCAACGTCCTCTCTTATCGCGTGCAGGTAGACGTCCTGAGGCAGCGTCCCGTCCAGTCTTTGCCAGGTTTTCCCGAAGTCGGCCGTCTTTAGGAGATACGGTTTCATGTCGTCCAGCCGGTGCCTGTCGATCACGACATAGGCCGTGCCGGCCGCAAACCGAGAAGGTTCGATCATATTGACCGTGCCCCATTCCGGAATTCCGGGGAGAGCGGCCGTGACGTTTTTCCAGTTATTTCCGCCGTCAGCCGTGACGTGCACGAGGCCGTCGTCGCTGCCTACCCAGATCAGGTCCTTCTGCACGGGTGACTCGGCGATGACGAAGATCGTGCAGTATGTTTCGACCCCGGTATTGTCGCCGGTGATCGGTCCTCCCGACCACTTCTGTTTCGTCTTGTCGTTACGCGTCAGATCGCCGCTCACAGCCGTCCAGGTCTGGCCGCCGTCAGCGCTCTTGAAGAGCACATTGCCGCCGTGATAAACCACCCGGCTATCGTGCGGAGACAGGGCGAGCGCGGCCGTCCACTGGAAGCGATACTTCATGTCTTCGGCCCCGTGGCCGGACGGATCTTCGGGATAGACGGTTACATTCTTCGACTGCCCGGTGCGATGGTCGTAGCAGGAGAGATAACCGCCGTATTCTCCGGCGTAGATGATGTTGGGATCCTTGGCGTCGGAGACGACCCAACCGGCTTCGCCGCCGCCCACGCCGTGCCAGTCGACATTACGGATACCGGCGCTCGTCAGGCTGTGACTCGGTGCCTGAGCGGTGCCGATATCCTGCAGGGAGCCGGCCACATGGAAGGGGAAGCGGTTGTCGGCCGAGACATGGTAAAACTGGCCGATCGGCAGCACGCATCCGAGCCAATTCTGGCCTCCGTCGGTCGAGATATCCACTCCGGCATCGCTGCCGATGATCATCCGCTTGGGATTTTTCGGATCGATCCAGATGTCGTGGCTGTCATAGCCTTTGATCTTCACGAAACTCAGTGTCTTGCCGCCGTCGATGCTCTTGACGAAGGCCACTTGCGGAAACCAGATTTCGTTGGGATTGGCCGGGTGGACGGTCATCGTTGAATAGTACCAGGGCCGTTGGCGAATGAGGCGGCTGGCTGTAGCCCGTTCCCAGGTCTCGCCGCCGTCGTCGGAACGGAAGAGGCCTCCCTGCTCGGCCTCGATCAGGGCGTAAACGCGGCGGCCGTCCGACGGTGCCACCGCCACTCCCACCTTGCCCCAGATGCCAGGCGGCAGGCCCTTGCCCTTTTCTTTTCCGTCAAGCTGGGTCCAGTTATCGCCGCCGTCACGCGAAACGTACAGGCCGCTTCCCGGGCCGCCACTCTGAAGGTTCCATGGTGAGCGGCGCGCCTGCCAGAAACCGGCGAAGACGACGTTCGGATTAGAAGGATCAAAAGCTACGTCGGAGGCGCCCGTATTCTCGTCCTTGCCGAGGACCCGGGTCCACGTCCGGCCGCCGTCTCTGGTGCGGTAGACGCCGCGCTCTTTATTGGGACCGAAAGCATGTCCCAGAACGGCGGCGAAGGCAGTGTCGGGATCGGTCGGATGGATGACTATCTTGCCGATCTGACCCTCCTCGTTCCAGACGTGGGTCCAGGTCTTTCCGGCGTCGATCGATTTATAAATGCCGTTGCCGGCGGCCACGTTGCCCCGGATGTTGGCCTCGCCCGAGCCGGCGTAGATTACGTTGGCATCGGAGGGGGCGACGGCGATCGAGCCCATGGACGAGATCGCCTGATCATCGAAAACAGGCTTCCAGGTGATGCCGCCGTCGATTGATTTCCAGATTCCGCCCGAAGCGGAGGCGGCATAGCACGTGTTCGGATCTCCCGGGACGCCGGCGACGCCCGATACCCTGCCTCCCCAGGCCGGTCCGATGAGACGGTACTTGAGCGGTTTGAGCTCCGGCGGGCCTTTCCGGTCATCCGTGCTTGCCGCGGCCGTGGCCGCGGCCGCCCCGGCCAGCCTGAACAAGACCAGGCCGGCGAACAACGGAATCAAAATCAATCGATTATATTTACGCACTGAGACCTCCTAATGGAAAATATTCGGGACCGAAACTGTTGGATTCAAACCTCCAGGAAACCATTATTAATTACACCAAATCCGATGAACAAGACAAGAGATGAACAAGACAAGATAAGAAATAAGGCCTGTTGAGGTTTCCGTCTTAACATTTTCCGGCAACTGGTAGTATAGATAAGCAGATGGATGAAAAAGAAAAAGAGCTGGTGAGGAGAGCTCTGGCCGGGGAAAACTCAGCCTTCGAAGAGCTGGCTCTTTCCTACCGGCAGTCACTTCTCCATCTGGCTTACAGGATGACCGGGAACATGGAAGAAGCCATGGACATCGCTCAGGAGACGTTGCTCAGATCCTTTAAGTATCTTCACCGTTTTAATCCCGAGCGGGGTTTTCGAAACTGGCTGTTTCAGATTGCCGCCAATCAATGCCGGGATTTCGGGAGAAGGAAAGAAGCCGAGAAAAGATACCGGCAAAAAATAAGCGGCCTGAATGGACAGGAAATAAACGCCGGGAACAATGGGCCCGGTATTAAAGCCGTATTTCATGAGGCCTCGCCGGCAACTTCAGACCTTAAACTTGACGTGAACAGATATCTGAACCGTCTGGGCCCGAAAGAACGGCGGGTCTTCATTCTGCGGGATCTCGAAGGCTTGAGCATCGGGGAAACGGCCGGGGTACTGGGCATCTCTTCTATCTCGGTCCGGGTCAATCTCAGTTCGGCCAGAAAAAAAATTAAACAGTTGATCCTGGGCTTGGAAGAAGGTGCTTCCGGGCGGGGAGAGGCGAAATGAACTGTAAAAGAGTCCGAGCGAAACTGGCACTTTATATTTCAGATGATCTGAGTCGACGATGGCAGGCAAAAATAGACGCCCATTTAAAGGGCTGCCCCGACTGCCAGCTGGAACTGAAAAACCTGAAGGAGGCCCTGGTCGGAATAAAAGAAGCTGACCGGGCCGAAAGCCGGAGCCTTCCTGATTGGGGCAGGACCCGCTGGGACGAGCTCATGAAAGAAATTTCAAGAACTGAAACCGGCAGAAAAGGCCGGCCGGCCCCGCCAGTAGAGCCACGGAAAAGATTAGCTTACCGGCTAGCCGCTGCGGCCGGACTTTTCATATTAGTCCTGGCCGGTTATTTCATGATTGGTGAGTTCCGGCTCCGGCCATCAAGACCGCAGGCAGCCGAAAAGGAGGCCATCGGCATTCCTGAAGGAAGCCGGCAGTCCGGCTCTCTCCCCGAAAGAATAGAAATGGTCTTTAGATTACCCGAGTCCGGAGTCCAGGTTGTCTGGATTCTTGACAGGAATTTCAATCCGGAAGGAGTAAAGAAATGAAAAAGAATTCGAACATGAAACTCACCGCGGGCCTGATTTTTATCCTTCTCGGGCTCGGCCCGGCCTTGCCGGCTTATTTTCCCCAGGCTGCGACCGATCAGACCGAGCAGAATTTGAAACAGGAAATAGTCAAACTGAAGTACATCAGTGCCAGCTCTGTTTCCACTCTTCTGAGATCTTACTGGACTAGATATACGAGGATAAGTTCCGATCCCAAAGTCGGTGATATCGTGATACTGAGCGACACTCCCGAAAACCTGGGGAAAATGCTGGCGGCCATAAAAGAAATCGACGTCAAGCCCAAAGATCTGGTTTTTACCATTCAGGTGATTATGGCCTCTGATTCCGAAGACAGGACCGACCCTGAGCTCAAAGGCGATCCTCTCATCAAAGAACTGCAGAAGTTGCTGAGATATAAGAGCTATCAACTTCTGGATGCCACCATGGTTAGAGCCATAGACCGCCGGAATTCGTTGACTACCTTCGGACCTAACAATCAGTTCGACATCAGTATAAGGCCTGAGGTTTCCGAAGGTCAGCCTCAAGGGAATATAAAAATGGAGGTCGGTTTGCGCCAGATCAAAGTCGAACAGGTAGTGCCTTCAGAGGTGGGCCGGAATTTCTGGAGCAAGATCGACCCGGTATACCTGATAAACAGTCATCTGAATCTGAAATCGGGCGACAGAGCCGTGGTAGGTGTTTCCAGATTGACGGAAGGGGATGCCTCGGGAGGCAGCAATAAGGGGCTGATCCTCATCATATCCGGTAAAATACTCTATTGAGAGGATTCTCTCCAGATCAGGAAAACCGGTCAGGTTTTGACATGAGCAAGGACCAGGCATTGGTAGAATGAAAGAGATCATCCCGGCCCTTGAATTTGCCTGAGCCGCCTTCCTACCTTCCTACAATCTATGTGCGGATACTAATCCGGTGACCGCCCGGCCCGATTGACACATTCAAGCTGTCAGTGGTAGTCTGCAGGCATGAAATCAGATCTTTAATGAGGCGGGGACGTCTCTTTTTTGTTTAAGCTTAATTATTTAAGGAGGCAAAATGAAAGTCACTTTGAGCGTCATAAAGGCTGACATCGGCGGCTGGGTCGGTCATTCGGCCATACACCCGGCCCTGGAGGAATCGGCGCGGCAGACTCTGGCCGCGGTCAAGACGAGCGGACAGATTCTCGATTATCACGTCACTTCCTGCGGCGACGACCTCCAGCTCATCATGACCCACTCGATGGGCACCGATGCCGAGCCCATTCACCACCTGGCCTGGGATACGTTTATGACGGCCACCGGTGTCGCTAAGAAGCTTAAGCTCTACGGGGCAGGCCAGGACCTTCTGGCCGATGCTTTTTCCGGAAATGTCAAAGGGCAGGGGCCGGGAGTGGCCGAGATGGAGTTCGAAGAGAGGACGTCGGAACCGGTCCTCATCTTCATGGCCGATAAAACGTCGGCCGGCTCGTGGAATCTGCCGCTGTTCAAGATGTTCGTCGATCCCTTCAATTCCGCCGGCCTGGTCATTGCCCCCTCTCTTCACGCCGGTTTCCGTTTCGAGATCCACGACATCCGGGAGCACCGCAAGATCTTCTTCGAGACACCGGAAGAAATGTACGACCTTTTGATGTTCATCGGTACTCCGAGCCGTTTCACCATCAAGCACGTCTTTTCCCGCCACGATGGGACCATCGCCGCCGCCTCTTCGACCGAAAGGCTGTCGCTTATCGCCGGCAAGTACGTCGGCAAAGACGATCCGGTCATGGTCGTACGCTCGCAGCACAATTTCCCGGCCGTCGGCGAAGTCCTGGAACCTTTCCGCTATCCCTGGATCATCGAAGGCTGGATGCGTGGCTCGCATTACGGCCCGCTCATGCCGGTCGCTCAGAAGCAGGCCACGCCTTCGCGTTTCGACGGTCCACCGCGGGTCATCTGCCTGGGCTTCCAGGTTTCCGACGGCATGCTCATCGGTCCCCGCGACATGTTCGACGATCCTGCCTGGGACGAAGCCCGGCGTGATGCCAACATGTTAGCCGATCATCTCCGGCGGCATGGCCCGTTCGAGCCGCACAGGCTTCCCCTGGAAGAGATGGAATACACATCGCTGCCGCAGATCATGGAGAAACTCAAAGGCCGCTGGCAGCCGCTTTAGACCCGGTAGCACATACAGGACGCTTCACCGCGATTACATATTCAAGCGCCCTGCGGTCCCGGCCGACTCGGGAATGAGCCCAGCCGCGTCGTTCTGATTTGAGGTGTGTTTTCTAAATTAACCATCTTACCTTGTATCGGACGAGATATTGAAAACCGTCATCGTCTTCGCCTATCGCATATAGCCGGCCTTTTTTCCAAATTTTCGGCGGATATTCAAGGTTCATTTGAGCCAGGTATTTGCCTTCGAAATCGAAGACGTCATAATAATAGCCCTTTCCCTTTTCTGGCTTTTCATAGGTCTGGACGATTATATGACCTTCGTTATCGGCCAGTATACTTCCATAAGCAGGCTGATGACCGGGAACCTCTTTATTTCCGGGCTGCTGAAGCTTCTTTAATCTAATCGCTTTCTCTTCGGGAGAGATGGGCACTGGTTTATAGAGCCGGCTTATCGTTTTTTGGATTTCTCCCCGCAGATCGTAAAGACTGAATAAATAGCTATCGTTTCGCCCGAGGAAAATGGCCTCTTCTGTTAGGCCCCATACATAATAGGGTTGGAATGGAGTCAGGACATCCTGAGCTGGATCCGTCGCAAGCGTCTTTATCAAGTTCAATTCATCATTATAAAGATTGATGGCGATAGCTGCCTTGGCTGAGACCGGATCGAGGTGCACGGTTTTTACCAGAAAATCTCGGCCGGGGCTTATTAGCACATCCAGAGGAGATACTTTTTGGAGGGGGATGGATCTTTCATATTCCCCGTTCTGGTCAAAAATGGAAAATTGTTTCCTGCTGCCATCAAAAACCACCAGCTTATTGTGATTGATTATTTGGAGTCTGTTGATTCTTTCAAATTCGCCAGGGCCCTGGCCCTTACGGCCTATAATTTTCAGATATACTCCATTTCTGTCGAATACTTTTATATGAGATTCCTTCCAATCCGAGATGTAGATCGTTCCCGCGTCATCAACTTCAATGGCTCCAATTTGTTGAAACATGTATTCTTCTTTTCCCGATGCGATGCCGATCCGTAAAGGATCTTCCAGAGAAATAGGGTTTCCCTTGAACATCGGCTCTCCGGGATTACTGACATAGATGACACCATCGATGATTTCGGCCTTGCCTTTCCATTCGGATTGCCGGGCGCAAGCAAAGCCGACAAAAAATATTAATATGAAAGCCAGAGCCTGGATGATTAACGATGCTCTCATGATGCTTCCTCCAATATCCTTACTTTTTGATTAACATCATGTATGTAAAAAACGTTGCCCCGTGGCCTGGCTTATCAGCCCTGAAGCAACAATCATAGCTGTACGCTCTTGCCTGCATTCGAGCGGCGGATTGGTCTGTCAATCGAGGCATAAGGCCGGTGCCCGCGGAAATATTAAATTAACCGAAAATTAACATAAGTTTAAGTTCTTTTTAACAGGTTGAGGCGAGAATATGTTCTGATTTTTCAGGTGATTCGGACAAAGACGTTGAAAAGTCAGAGAAATTCCAAGGAGGTTGAGTAAGTAATGAAAAGAACAGTCGCGTTGGCAGTGGTTTCACTTTTCGTAGCGTTGCTCCCGGTTTCGGGCCGGGCCGAGTTCAAACCGGAGGCAGGATCGATCGACGGGTACATGGTTGCCGATTATTTCTATCTGGCCCAGCACCATAATGAAGAAGACCTCGAAGGGCGAAACGGATTCTGGTTCCGCCGTATTTATTTCACCTATAACAACAGGCTCGGGGAGAACATCAAAGTGAGACTCCGTCTGGAAATGAATTCTCCGGGAGACTTCAGTTCGTCCAGTCTGAATCCGTACGTCAAGGATGCCTATCTTGACGTCAAATTGGCCGAGGGCTTGAACCTCATCGCCGGAATTCAGGGGCCGCCGGCCTTGGAAAATATCGAGTCGGTCTGGGGTTACAGATCTCTGGAAAAGATTCCCCTCGACCTCTACAAGTGGACCTCTTCCCGGGACTTCGGTCTGAGCATCAAAGGCGGTAAAGAATTCATCTATCAGGTGATGTTCGGGCAGGGTTCCGGCAACAAGTCCGAGGCCGACAAAGGCAAGAAGATCTACGGCATGGTCGGATACAAAACAGGCGGTTTTCATCTGGAAGTCAACGGCGCCTATGAAAAGCTGAAAGAAGTCTGGACGGATTATTTCCTCCACGGACATGCCAGCTATTCCGGCAAGTGGGGACGTGTAGCGGTAGAGTATGCCCATAGACAGGAAGAAGAGAAGGTCGCTGGAGGGGAAAATCCGGTCTATGAATACAACATTCTCTCGGCGTTCGTCGTTCTTTCGGCTTCCAAAAAGCTCGACATCATCGCCCGCTATGACCTGAACTCTGGCGACGGCTATATAAACCGCTTTAAGGGCAGCGGAGTTGATTACATCCCCTTTGAGGATTATTTCGAGCCGAGCCTTTTCATCGGAGCCATAAGCTACAACGTCTTCAAGAACGTCTGGCTCATCCCTAACATCAAGTACTCAACTTACAGAGATCCCGGTGACGGCCGGGAAAAGCCGGGCAACGATTTATATACAAATTTGACTCTGTACTTCAAATTCTAACGAGGAGGTTTTTTGTGAAAAGCAAAGTCCTTTTTATCATCCTGGCGGCGGTCGCCGGTCTGGCCCTGATCGCCGGAACGCCTCTGGCGGCCGAGAAGACCATCACCATCAAGGGATCGACAACGGTCCTTCCGATCGCTCAGGCCTGCGCCGAGACATTCATGAATTCGCACCTGGATATCAGCATTTCCGTTCAGGGCGGAGGCTCAGGGGTCGGTATAACCTCGATTATCGACGGCACGGCCGACATCGGTGACGCATCCAGGCCGGCCAAGGACAAGGAATTCGCCAAGGCCAGAGAGAACGGCTTCGAACTCTACGAAAACGTAGTGGCCATGGATGGTATTGCCGTCATAGTCCATCCCTCCAATCCGCTCAGCGCCTTGACCAAAGAACAGATCAAGAACATCTATACTGGCAATATTTCCAACTGGAAGGACCTGGGCGGCAAGGCGGGCAAAATCGTCGTCGTCTCGCGCGACAGCGCCAGCGGCACGTTTGAGACTTTCAACGAACTGGCTCTCGACGGAGAAAAGGTAAGGCCAGACGCCCTGCTCAATGCTTCCAACAAAGCCGTGGCCACGACCATCGCCACGACACCTCAGGCCATCGGTTATATCGGCCTGGGATACCTGAGCAATGAAGTCAAAGGCCTTAAGGTCGACAACGTTGATCCAACCAAGGCCAATGTTCTCAATGGCTCCTATTCGCTTTCCCGGAAACTCTTCATGTACACCCGGGGAGAGCCCAAAGACGCCGTCAAGACATTCCTGGATTACGTGACGAGTCCCGAGGGACAGAAACTCATCGACCAGGCCGGTTTCGTGGGCCTGAAATAAGCGGTTCTCTTTCGGTAAGATGCACAAGGCGAAGGTCAGACGAATCAGGGAAGGTTCGATCAGAGCTTTCTTGGCCATTCTGGCCTTTGCCTGTCTTTTTTTTCTGGTCGGAATCATGGTCACCCTTTTCGTCGAGGGAGCGCCTACTTTCAAAGACGTCCGTTTCTTCGAATTCATTTTCGGGAAATACTGGTACCCGACCCACGAAGATGCCGAATTCGGCATCCTGCCCTTGATACTCGGTTCCCTCTGGGTGACGGCGGGAGCCGTTCTGGTCAGTGTTCCGCTGGGGGTGGGCAGCGCCCTGTTCATCAACGAATTGGCCGGGAGGAAGCTCAAGGCTTTCCTCAAGCCGGTTCTCGAACTCCTGGCCGGCATTCCCTCGATCGTCTTCGGATTCTTCGGCATGGTCGTCGTGGCTCCTTTTCTCCAGCGTTTGCTCAACTTGCCGGTCGGCTTGACGGCCTTTACGGGCAGTCTGATTCTGGGCGTCATGGCCGCGCCGACTGTGGCCAGTATTGCCGAAGACGCCCTCAGCTACGTGCCGAAAAGTTTCCGGGAGGCAAGTTATGCTCTGGGGGCCAACCGCTGGCAGACCCTGACCAGAGTCGTAATTCCGGCGGCGGCATCAGGGATTTCGACGGCCATCATTCTGGGTATGAGCCGGGCCATCGGGGAAACCATGACCGTGCTCATGGTTTGCGGAGGAGCAGCGGTCATACCGCACACGCTTTTTCAACCGGTCCGGCCCATGACGGCCACCATCGCCGCGGAAATGGGCGAGGCGGTCTTCGGAAGCACCCATTATCATTCTCTTTTCGCCATAGGGCTCGTCCTCTTTTTGATAACTCTCGTTTTTAACGCGATCGCGGAGCTCATCAGCCGCAGATTCCGCTTGAAACTGGGGCTTGGCAGATGATCGGAAAAAAGACGGAACAGACCCTGGGCTTCGCGTCCCTTTTTCTGGCCATAGGCCTGGCCGTGTTCTCTCTGGGAATAATGATTTATTTCATATTCGCCGGCGGTTTCAGGGTCATTTCCTGGGAATTCCTGACGGCCGTTCCCAGGGAGTCGATGACAGCCGGTGGCGTGGGTCCGGCCATCGTCGGCACGTTTTATCTCGTCGCCGGAGCCATCATTTTCGCTCTGCCTCTGGGTGTCGCCTGCGCCGTCTACCTCACCGAATACTCTCCCAAGAGCCTGGTCGTCAACGTCATCCGCATGAGCATCAACAATCTGGCCGGCGTTCCGTCGGTCGTATTCGGGCTATTCGGCCTGGGCATATTCGTTAAATTCCTCGGTTTCGGCGTCTCGGCCCTGTCGGGTAGTCTGACTCTGGGTATCCTCGTCCTGCCGCAGATAATCTCCGCTTCGCAGGAAGCTTTGCTGGCCGTGCCGCAGTCCATGAGAGAGGCGTCGCTGGCCGTGGGGGCCACGCATTGGCAGACGGTCAAAAAAATAACCATCCCGGCCGCTTTACCGGGAATTTTGACCGGCGTCATTCTCAGCATCGGCCGGGTGGCCGGGGAAACTGCCCCGATCATGTTCACCGCCGCGACCTTTTACACCCGGGGCTTTCCCAAGTCCTGGCTCGGGGAAGTCATGGCTTTGCCCTATCACATATATGCGTTGATGACGGAAGGGACGCATCCCGAGGCCCAAACCCAGATCGCCTACGGCTGCGCCATGATCCTGCTGGCGTTGGTTCTGCTCATTTCGCTGGCGGCCATCATCATCAGACAACGGCAGAGAGCGGCATATGAGCAATAAGATAAAGATTGAAGTCAGGGACGTCAATTTCTGGTATGGCCAGACCCATGCCCTGAAAAGCGTCAATATGGATATTTACGAAAACAACGTAACGGCCCTGATCGGCCCTTCGGGATGCGGTAAATCGACGTTCATCCGCCTCTTCAACCGGATGAACGAGCTCATTCCGAAAGTGACCTACGAGGGGCGGATCTTGCTCGAAGGCCAGGATATTTTTGCTGCCGGCGTCGACGTCGTCGAAATCCGCAGGCGGGTGGGCATGGTCTTTCAGAAACCGAATCCCTTTCCGAAGAGCGTTTACGAAAACCTGAGCTACGGGCTCAAGATCAACGGCCTGCGCGACCGTGACGAAATACACGAAAGGGTCATCCAATCACTCAAAGATGCCGCCCTGTGGCCTGAAGTTAAGGACAGGCTTAAACAAAGCGCCCTGATGCTCTCGGGAGGACAACAGCAGCGATTGTGCATCGCCAGATGTCTGGCCGTCAAGCCGGACGTAATTCTCTTCGACGAGCCGTGCGCCAGCCTGGATCCCATTTCCACGGCGAAAATTGAGGAACTGATAGAGCAGTTAAGAAAGACTTACACCATCGTCATGGTCACTCACAACATGCAGCAGGCGGCTCGCGTATCGCAGTTCACCGGCTTCATGTTTCTCGGAGAGGTGATCGAATTCGCGCCTACAGACGCCATTTTCACCGTTCCCAGGAATAAGATGACGGAAGACTACATCACCGGAAAATTCGGATAAGGGAATTTTCCGGACTCCTGCCCGGCACAGGTTCAATTGTTCTTGAGAAGCTTAAATGCCTATTTTGCCTTTTTGGGGAGCATGAATATCAGAATGTAAAGCGCTCCCAGGCCGACCAGAATGTAGATAATTCTGGTGATGATCGACATGCCTCCGAATATGGCGGCCACCAGATCGAATGAAAAAATCCCTATGAGCAGCCAGTTCAAACCGCCGATGATAACGAGAATTACAGACAGCCAGGCCCAAAAGTTGAGTTTACCCATTTCCTCCTCCTAATTAGGGGTTATTTGAAACTTACTCCTTCTTGCCTTTTTAAGTATCAATTATCGGCCGGGATGTCAATAAGAAATTTAGCCGGGCAAGACCGGCCCTTAACGGATCACGCCGAGGAGGTAGAGGACGGCCAGAATGACGGGTTGATGAAGGATGTAAATCAAAAGGGAATGCCGGCCGGCTGAATTGACGAACGTCTCGGAGAGCCGAACGGGTATCAGGCCCCGTTTCGGGGCGTAAACGGATTTCCCCAGGGCTGCGCCTGTCAGGAAGATTCCGAACCAGGGAAGAAGCGGAAAATAATCGAAGCTGGAGTAAGCCGGGCCATGGATTCCGAAGGGCAGGAGCCAATCGAAGCCGACGGCCAGAAGTTTCGAGACCGGCGGCAGAATCAATCCGGCTCCGATGACGGCGGCGCCGACCATCGCGCAGGCCTGACCCGAGGCTTTTTCGAAGGCAAGGCCGTAGACGAGAATCGAGACTCCGAGCAGGTGGAGGATCCCGAAATGGACTGTCCCCGACGGGTCGAAAAAGTAGGTCACGCCGGTAATCAAAACTGCCACGGCCAGCAATTTGAGCGCCCGGCGGACATTGTTGCGACTCAAGGTGCTGCTGATCCCCGAAAGAACGACGAATACGACGGCGAAGAAATACTGAGCCGCCTGCCAGGCCGGAGTCGAGAGGTCCGTCTCGAAGCCCAGGAAGGACTTGAAGCCTGCCATCTCGCCGAGATCGTAGAGAAGATGGTAGCCGACCATCAGGATGATGGACAATCCACGGAGGAAGTCGATTTCCCAGATGCGTTCCCGGCGCGGCCTGGCCGAAGTGTCGGAAACGCGGTCTGGCCGGCCGTCTTTTGGGTTTCTTTTCAGGCCGGGCATGGGGCGATTATGCCGCCTGCCGGCCTGGCTGTCAAATGTTGAACTGAGGCTGCAGTTGAATTATACGCACCGCGATAAAGGCGAACTCAACCGTAACCTGTTTTTCTTCAGCGCCGGCTTCGGCTGGTAAAGCCCTGATTTGCCCGGGCCGTCGGACCAGTACGGCGTGATGATCTCGCCCGGAAATAGCATAACCGGGTTATTTCTTCGCGGTCAGCGTGATTTCACCTTTCCTCATCTGGGTCACCGGGATGGACATATCCGCGGCGGGGACCATGATCGTCATGTCGAAGGTCAGATCGGACATGGATTTAACGTAAATGCCTTCCTTGACCGCGAAATGCCAGATGTCCGTCCCCGTGCCTGTGCCGGACATGGTCAACTCCATGCCTTGCTGGGTCCCGGTGCCGGAGATCGTCGACGTGACTTGGGACTTGATCCGGGCGCACTCCATGCCCTCGACAGTCTCGAGTCCCTCAAAGGTATTGACGTACTGAAAATCCATCCGGACGGCCATTTCTTCGGACTTGTCGTCAGCTCCGCTGCTCGAGTTCCATGTATCGCCGACCTGGAGCGGCTTGCCCGGCAGGTCGGGAAAGAACAGCTTGAAGCCTATACTGACATCGGTCATCCCCGAGGCGGAGGCATAGGTGATGGCCTCGGCGCCGGAGACATCCACTTCCGAACCGAGAGGCGAAAGGACCATGTCGAAGCTCTGGCCCTTGACCGGGCTCAAGTCCGGCGACATGTCGCCCATCGGACTGTTGATAGTTATGAACATATCGTCGATGGTCACTCCCAGAAGCAGGTTCTTGTCCTTTCGGCCTTTGGCGCTAAACGTGTTAGTCCCGCCGCTCTTGGTGAAGGTGTCCATGGTCTGGCCCATTATGTCCATAATCTGGGACATGTCTTCGCTGATCTTGTAGGTCAGAACCCGTCCGGCCGGCATCTTGTACTCGAGGACCGCGCTCTTGGCAGCGGCCACGGCGGGCTTGACTGGGGCGGTCTTGGCCGCCCATCCGGCCAGAACCAGGGTGGCGGCTATGGACAGGACCAGGACCGCGCCTCTGGACAAAGAGTTCTTCATTCTCATCGTAAGCCTCCTCTCGGGATACACAGAATAATACCACGAATACATACGTAAATCCCCTGACCGGGTTTTAAACGTCATCTGCCGGGCTTCCTCGCGCTGAAACAAGGAGCCGGTTTTTCGATCCGGATGAAAGAGGACAGAAGCCGCTCCCTTTTAGCCGGCCATCTTCAGCACGATCTTGCTGCGGGGATGGCCGTTGATTTGACATTCGAAAGCCTCCTTGACTTTGTCCAAAGGAAACACGGTGTCGATCCGGACCTTGACTTTTCCGCCATCGATCAGTTCCGACAGACGGAGGAGACGCTTTCTGTTGATTCTGGTAAATTGTCCAATGGCCCGAAGGCCTTGTTTTGCCGCCCGTTCATCGTCGGGTTTCCCGGGCATGGAAACCAGGATGCCTCCCTTTTTGAGTACGCTGAAGGATTTATCGGTTATCTTGCCGCCGACCGTATCGTAAACCGCATCGAAGTCTTTCACCGCGTCCTCGAAGGCCTGGGTTTTGTAATCGATCACCTGGTCGGCGCCCAATTGTCTGACTAAATCTGCATCCTCTCCGCTGGCGGTGGCGGCGACATAAGCTCCTTTTGATTTGGCCAGTTGAACGGCCATGTGGCCAATGCCTCCGGCAGCCCCGTGAATGAGGATTTTCTGGCCGCTGCGAAGCTCAATATGCTCTTCCAGAGCCTGGAGGGCACTCACTCCGACCAGGACCGAGGCCGCCGCCTCCTCATAACCAACGGATTTCGGCAGGGGGACGGCATTGGCGGCCGTCATCAAAGCCATCTCCGCGAACGCACCCGTACCGCCGTTGAGGACCATGGCCGTTCCATAGACATCATCACCCGTTGCCAGGCCCGAAACATCAGCTCCGGTTGACTTCACCTTTCCGGCACAGTCTCCACCCGGTGTTACCGGAAAATCCAGGGGCAGATTGTCCTTGTACACCCCGGCCAGAAGTTTCACATCGAACGGATTGAGGGCGGCGGCCCGGACTTCCACCAGAATCTGGCCGGGCTCCGGCTCAGGCAGCCTGACTTCCCTTATTTCCAGGAGTTCGGTGCTTCCGTAGGCCTTATACTGAACTGCTTTCATGGGCAAGCCTCCTTATTCTCCGCGCCGATCACCCTTGCCTGACCCCGGGCGGATTACGGTCGGAACTTATTTTAGCCGGTCTTCAAATGAACGTCCAGTCACACGAGAACCCGTTGGGTGCGAATTTTCGGGGCGGTGGTTAAAGGCGGCGGACGTCGGCCTGAAAAGCTTTGATTCCGTTTCCCGGCCGGGGATATAATCGTTCCTGAAAACCGGCTTTTCTGAGAAATATCCTGGCTTATTCATTTTGGCCGAGGGAGGCTTTCATGAAAACCAAGGCCCGGCTTTTGATCATGGTTTTTTTTGTTTCGCTCTGCACCACAGCCGTTATCGGCGCCGGCGAGTTGAGCTTGAAAGGGGAGTGGATCCTCGTCCCTCAATCGAGCACCGAGATCGACCTTTACGGCACGCTTTCTCTGGAGATTGCAGGGCATGGAGACGAAGTACGCTTGAGCCGGATTTTCGGTGCCGGCCGCTCCTTCGAAGAATCCTGGACGCTTAAAACCGGCGGCTTCACCAATCAAGTTCCGGTCGCCGACCGTATCTTTCCCACCAATGTGTTCATGGGTTTATCCATGGCCGTAGGCTCGAAACGAACCATCGAAGCTTGCTGGCTCGATGGAGACTCAGGCCTACGGCTTGAAGAGACCTGTGACGTTCTGGCCTCTCAGGGCAGAATTTCCCTCCGCAGCCAACATGTCTTTCGGACCGGCCCGGAACCGGACCTTCTGACTTACACCATTACCAGATCGACCAGGGAGATGCCCATCTCCTATGTCTTGAAAAAGAAAGGAAGCCGCGAGGCCTATCTCATGCACCTCCAGGATGACTGGACGATCGGAGAAGGCCTGGAAAAGCAGGCGTTTTTGATCAGCCTTCAGGGCAACGCCAACCGGGAAGGCGCCCGCCTTTATTTCATTTATCCCGAGACCTGGAGTTTTAACTATACGCCTCATGTTTTCGATTTTTACCGCGACAAAAAATACTACGGTTTTGGCCGGCTCTCGACATTGGATCAGGCATTACGAACCTTTAAAGAATTGATCAGGGGGTATGTGGTCTGGGACCGGAAGGAGAGGACTTCCCTGATCGTGGCTTTTACCATCGCCGGTCTGGAACGGTCGGTGGTGGTCGACGAATCGTTGATTCCCCTTATGAAAGAAAACGGCCTCGACCAGGTGGAGGACCTTCGGGGGAAGTTTACGGGCTGGACGGATGCCCGGATCTACGGCTGGGCTTATGACCGCTATTGGCAGCGCTGCAGCCGGGATCTGGTCATCTGGCTGGGCGGTGAGCACGGCCGGGTCCTGAAGCCCGGCGTGGCCGACTGGGGCATGATGAACGGGGCTTTCTTCAACGACCTGTCCACCAGGCCCGAAGACCAGGAAGAGTACGATCTGGCCAATAAGATTCTCGGCGGGATGAACCGGCTGGCCATGGTCATGGGCTGGCATTCCTACAAAAAGGATCTGGAGCGGGACCATGTCAGCCTGGTTTCGAGCTACGGCCTGCGCGTCGAAGGACTTAACACCCTGCCTAACCTGAGTTTCAGTCACCATGTGCCGGCCACTCCGGGATTCGTCTACCGTAACAACCACAATATCGAGCCGGGAAAAATCTACAAAGCTCGGGACAAGGTCTATATTTCCTGTATTCAGAGCGACGGCCTGGGCCTTGGCGCCTGGCATAAGCCAGGCAGGGGCGAGATTCCTTACGCCTGGGAAGTGATCATGAACTACAGCTGGCTGGCCCCGGCCATGCTGGAATATTTTTACACCATGGCCACGCCCAATGATTATTTCATCGGAGCTCTGGGCGGTCCCGGTTACGTCTATCCCAAGGCCGTTCCCAGAGAGAAATTGCCGGCGCTTATCACCGAAGCCAGGAGAATGATGGAAATTCTGGACCTTCGGGTTTTCGAAATCATGGACTATTCGGAGGGGGCCACTGTCGAAGGCAACACCGAGCTGACGGAAGAGGTGGCCGGCGCTTATTATGAAGGCATGCCCGGTGCCATCGGCTTCGTCAACGGCTATGCGCCGGCTTTTACCTTTGCTGTTCGCGACAAGCGCCCCCTTGTCTCCTATGATTATTATCTTTCTCCGACCAGGCCGGAAGAGGAGGCGGTGGCCGATGTTCACGAGCTGGCCTCGATCAATGCCCGCAGGCCCTATTTTCTCTTGATGCATGTCAGGGAGTCGAGTGACGTGAAGCGGGTCAAAAGCATCATCGATAAACTGGGGCCTGCGTTCGAGCTGGTGCCGCTCGACGTTTTCCTGAAAATGGCCGGGGAGACTCCGACTTTCAAGGAAAGATTTTTGCCGAAGAGATGAGGATTCGCCAGGCTATTTTCCCGGATTCCGCCGCTCGAGGTACTCGTTCCAGAGGTCGTTCCTGACGTAGGCGCAGAGCAGAATTCCCGGCCTGAGCTCGAAGTAAGAATCAATGTGACTGGCGTCGTCTTCGAACGGCCAGGGCCCTGGCGGCGTTATGATTATCCCCGCCTGCCTGGCTTCGGCCGGGACGAGGTCGAACCTCTCCCAGTAGCCGACCCTGGTGAATTTTCTCAGGGACCAGGGAAGAGGCCAGGTCCGGTCGGCCGGGGCGGCGACCACGATCAAAGTGTTCCGGCCTTCGGGGGATTCCGCCGTGACATTTTCGATCAAAGTTACGAGCTTCAGGTAGTCGTTACTCGTCTGGGCGTAAACGTACGGATTCGATACTGAGGCATGGTATTTGAAATTGGCCCTGTAGGACTGGAGACCCAGATTAATAAAACCCGGCAGAATCAGGACCAGAAGACCGGCTTTGATCGGCCTATGAGGACTGACGCTCCAGATAAGCTCGGCCCCGCTGCCGGCCAGGAGGATAACGCCCAGATAAAAGGGCATGGCATTCCAAGGGGTTTTGTAGGGGATGGCGGAGAACATTAAGGCCGCGGTCAGCGTATAAAAAAGGATGAACCTCTTGAAAACAGAGTCGCCTTGCCGGGAGGAGTCGTGATGAAAAGCTCCGATCGCACCGGCTACCGCCAGGGCCAGGATAAAAGCTTCACTCCACAACCCCGGGCCTCGACCGCCGGGGAAGGCCAGCATTTTGAAGTAGAACCAGAAAGGGTGGGCGTGGCTCCCGCCTTCCAGGCCGCGGCCGGCGTAGATTCCGATGGCCCGCACGGAATCCAGCAGCCCGGCCGGATTGGTCCCGAAAGAGCTGAAAAAAAGCCAGGCCGTGGCCGCGGCCGTTGCCAGGAAAACGGCGACGCCGACGGCCGTTTTCTTCGGGCCCGGGAACGAGGCCTTCGCGGGGTAACGCCAACTGCCGCTTTTTTCTTTGCGGCCGGTTTTCTTTTCCCAGAAATAGAGAGCGATGATGGACAGGAAGGCCGCGCCGAAGACGATGAGCGAAGTTTCTTTAGCGGCGTAGGCCGCTCCGGCCGCGATGCCGGCCAGGGCTGCCCAACCCGCCGACGGGTGTTTGAAGAAGCGCCAGCCGGACGCGATCCAGGCGGCCGTGAAGAAAACGAACGGCGTCTCCTGGATGTAGAAACGGCTGAAATAAATCATGAACGGGGAGAGGGCCAAGGCTGCCCCGGCGAAGATCATCGCTTCCCTGCCGAGACCGCCGGCCATGAGGAGAAGAAGAAGGATGAGCCCGGCCCCCAAAACGGCCGGCACGAGCCGCAAAACGGTTTCAGTAAGTTCGGCCGTAGTCTCCGCACCGGCCATCCAGGCCACAGGCAGAGTCAAGTAGTAAAGCACCGGCCCGTGGTGTTCCTGGGGATCGTAGCGGTATTCGCCTTTTTCAAGGAGAGCTCCGAACTTAAGGGCCTGATTGGCCTCGTCGTGATGCATCGGCCTCAGGCCGAGTCCGGCGATCCGGAAAATTAGCCCGGTCAGGAAAATGAAGGCGACGAGTCCGATGACCGCTTTCTTGGTCATTTGCCGGGCAGGCCGAAGACCTCGACCTCCACGTAGTGGTTCATGTCGTTGGAGGTGTTGCCGGCGCTGTAGAGCCGGACGTGCCTGGCTTTGATGCCTCTCGGGTCGATCAGTTTGCCTTCGTTGGTTTCTATGTATTCCTTATCCCGGCCCGCACCGAGCCCGGCCGAATTATCGTGGTCGTTGTTGAAAACCGTCGTCACCCCGGTTATGAAATCCTTGTCGTCGGAGACCTGAACCACGACGTCTCGGTAAACGCGGGCCTGGCCGTGATAATGCCAGATGACGATGGCCTGAAGCGCCTGGCTTTCACCGAGATCGATCTGCACCCATTGAACGGCGGGCCCCAGCTCGACGAAATAACCATCCTCGCCGGATTTTTCGCCGTCGGTCACGAAGCTCAACTCGCCTATGACCGGCTCGAGGTCGCTCGAGATGACTGCCTTTTCCCTGGACAAGAGAATCGTCCCGGCCGGGACATAAAACTGTCCCCGCATCCTGCCCGTGACCGGTTCGAGGTTCGGGGTTCTGATGTTTCTCGGGGTGCCGACGAACATCGGCTTGGGAAGTTCGATTTTAAGAACTTCCTTTTCCTCTTGCTGGAGGGTCGGGGCCGGCGCTGAGGCCAGGAGAGACATGGCCAGGATTGCGGCCACGGCGGACGGCAGCGTTTTCTTGAAAATCATCATCGTCTCCTGCGTCGCTTATTCGTTGAATATTTTACACTTTTTCCGGCTGGTAATCACGGCCGCCAGGACTTCCTGGTGCGAGCGGCAAAACCGTTCGATCTCGGGGAGGCTCATGACGAAGAAAGCGGTCGAGAGGGCATCCGCTCCGGCCGCCGTGGGCCAGGAGGCCCAGACGATTGTTTTTGCCCGCCGGGCCGGGCTCCCGGTTCTGGGATCATAGATGTGAGAACCTTTGATTTCGAGACCGGAGCCGCTCAGGGCCCGGCCGTCAAGGTAAATCGTTTTCCGTGGGGCGGGTGAGGGGAGCGTAATTTGGACCGGCCAGCCGGGCCGGGTCGGGCGGAGAGAGCGGCGACCTGCTCCCGGCCCCGGACCAAGGCCGAGCACCGTGCTCGTTCCGGCATCGAGAAAAGCGTTCGTCACCTCCCAGTCGGCCAGGACGGCGGCCGCCGCGTCGAGGGAGTAGCCTTTGCCGATGCCGCCGAGGTCGAGATCGAGGGCCGAGAAAGGGCTTTTCGGCCTCATGGCTTCGAAAGAGCCGGTACGGGATTTTACTGATATTACTCGTCCAAGCGGAAGGTTTTTTCCGTCGAGTGTCCAGCCGGGCGGCCTGTTGACAGAAAAAGCCCCGCCGGTCGCTTTCTCCATTTCGGCTGCCAGCCGGAGAATGCCGGCGGTTTCGACGCCGATCCTGATTTTTTGGCCCGGACCGAGACGGTTTAGCCGGCTTATTTCGGAGGTGGGGTCGAAGCGGCTGAAAAGACTTTCCATCCGGTCTATTTCGTCGAAGGCCGCCCGGGCCGCCTGACCGGCGTATTTCCCGGTTTTGCCGGCGATGGCGATCGCGAAGACCGTGCTCATGGCCTCGTGCGAGAAACGGAAGACTCTCAAGTCCGGCGCTCGCCCGGCGTCACTTTTCGTACGCTTCCCGGTGGGATTTTGAGCTTGGCGGCGAGAGCGTTTTCATCGGGGAAATGCTCGTCGGAAATTATCTCGTATTCGAATAGCCGGCCGGTTTGGCCGGCCAGACCGGCCCAGTTCGATGGACCGCGGGCCTCGGTTGCAGCCGCATTCCAGCCTTCAAGCCAGGTTTCGAGCTCCCGGCGTTGCCTGGCGTTCCCGGTGAAATTGACAACGACTTTGAGCGGATGGTCGAAGAGGCCGGCTTCATCTTCGTCATTCTTGATGAGATAAACATCCCGGACACCGCGGGATTTTCCGCAGCATTGCCCGGCCAGGGCCTGAATCATGCGCTCCCGCCATCCGGACAATTCCCTTTCAGAGTTGTAGACCGAATATGCGGATGGGCGGAGACTGATCTCCGAACCCGGGCCTGTCAGGTAGCCCATAGCCAGCTCCCGGTCGGCGTTCATAACCACCTGGAGCGATCGGCCCCCGGTCGCTTCAGGCACGCTTATCACCCGCAATGTGGATGCCAGGCGGGAGTACTCGGGCAGAAGTTCGGCCAGCTTGTTGGAGGCGGTGTCGAAGAAAATCTCGTTGAATTTGACGCCCGGATCATCGGGGTAGAGCGGCAGGTAGCGTATGCCGGTTTCGACCAGATCCTGGAAGAAATGGGTGCCGAATGAGACCTCCGGAACGTAGTTGCCCTTTTTCCGGGCGATCTCGATGACCATGGCTGTGTTGCTTATGTCGGAATAATTGACTCTGACACCGAGCTTGATATCTCCCCGGCTTCCCCATCTTCCTGGGCCCATGAGGATGAACTGGCGCCGGGGAAGGACTTTGTTAAGGCGGCCGACGGCTTCTCCAACCGCGAACAGATTGTGGAAGTCGGGCAGGTTGCCGTAGTTTTCGGGGTCCACGTAAACGATGTAGTTGATGTCGCTCACGGCGCCGTTGGCCACGAATTTGCGGGCCGTGAACAGGATGGAATCTTCAGCCAGGCCAGCCGGGATTTCCATGGCCGCGACTTCGCGGCTATAACTCTGGGGCCGGCACTGGAGAAGATAGAGATCCTGACCGTCGCAGGCGAACTCGATATCGACGGGAACACTCATGGCCGTTTCGAGGGTTTTCAGGATAACCTCAAGCTGGGCCATAAACGGAGAGGATTCGATCAGGCCTTCGAAAGTGACGACGGCATCGGCTTTCCGGAAGTCCGTGGCCAAACCCATCGGCCGCTGGAGGATCCCATCGGAATAAATCGAGAAAACCTTGGTCAAGGCAGGGAAGTTAGGGCCGGCTTCGTCGAGGACGGTCTTTACCTCCCGGGTCGCGAATTTGTTGTCTTCAAGATCTATGAGGTCGATTTTTTTCGGTGAGTAACGGATAGTCTCTTCGATTGAGACGTTGACCCGGAGGCTGGGCTGGGCCGGCGAAATGAGAACCGGGTAATCGTCGCTTATTCTGTCCACGGCCCGCGTTCCGAGACCGGGGACAATGCGGGCCAGGCCGTCTTCCCGCCTGATGCGGGGCGACCAACGGAACTCGTTGCGGCTGAAAGCCACCCCGGCGAAAGTCGGGAAATAGTAGCGGCCGGCCCGGCGGCCGACCACGGCCTGGATCATGATGCCCATTTCCTCGTAGAAATCGAGTAAGCCTCGTTCGGCCCGGTACTGGATCGGGTCGGGGCTGAAGGTCGAGGCGTACACCTCGGCTATGGCGTCGAGCAGAGCGGCCAGGCGTTCCTTTTTATCGCCCCGGTTGGCCAGGAACAGGCTTTTATATTTGCCGGCGAAGGCGCTTCCGAGACGGTCCTCGAGCAGGCTCGAACTGCGGACTATAAGGGGGACCTCGCCGAAATCGTCCAGGGCTACCGACAGCCCTTGAATGATCTCCGGCGGAAAGGCCGAATGCTTGAAGACCTGAACCAAGTGTGGGTAGTCCTGACGGACGATCTCCAGATCCCTGTATTTCTGCTCGATGACCTCGTCGAGGTTATTGTAGTGAACGAAAGCCATCATGCCGTCGGAAGGTATATACCAGGTCCGCGGCTTGGTTACTTTACCTATTAACCGGTTGTGCCGGGAGGCTTGCCTCAGGATGCGACAGGCGAGGAACAGGCCGGCGCTCTTGCCGCCGAGCTTGCCGTGGCTTCCCTGAGGGAAAACGATGCGCTCCATCAGGTCGTAGAAATCTTCCAGGTCGACGTATTTCTTGGCCACGTTTATGAAATCGAGTTGGTCAGTGAAAAAGCGGCGGATGAGGGCAACTCTGACGCTGTTGGCCGTCGGCCGCGCAAGCTGGATGCCTTCGGGGGCCAGCTTTTTGATGCGGCGCATCGATTCGAGGACTTCGGCCAGGTCGGCGTAGACGTTCTCCAGGCTGGCCACGGCCGTGCTCGATTTGTCTTCATTTATCCATTTCTGGATGCGGGTCAAAATCTCTTCGTCGGGCAGATTGGCCGAAGCCAGCCGGAACGTGTGCTCGGTCAAGTCGAAGAAATTATCCAGAGAGGCCCGGCTAATGGGGATGTTGGGCTCACGCGGACTTTTTTCATCCTGGCCGAGGCTGAACTTATGAAGGAGATCCCTGGCCTCGGTTACGCCGCGCCAGCCGAGATAGTTGGCCATCTTTCGCGAAATGCGGATGAGCAGATTCGGGTCGGTGTTGCGAAGCAGCGTCAGGGCGACGCGCCAGCCGGTTTTTTCGGCCGGAATGTCCTTGCGGTCCTCGTTCATCTCTTCATAAATCTGCCTCAGCCGCTGGTGCAGGATGAAATGCCCGAGGCGTTCGGCGATTGTCTCGAGGAGTTTCATCTCACCCTTTAAAAACGGACCGCAGTCGCTTTCGGGGGTCGGTTTCTTGTAAGAAATGCAGATGTTGCCGGCTGGCGAATCCTGGACGTGGATGTCGGCACAGTGCTTGAAGTCGGTCTCCTCATAGTAGGGCGACTCGTATATGTCGGTGCCGCACGTAATACGCACCTGGCAGCACTCGGGGAATTGCCAGCCAGGCGGGATGGCTTCGATGACCCGGTGGAAGACATCTTCGAGGGGCAGATCAAAGCGGCTGAGGATCTCTTCTATGCTGTACAGGCAGTTCAGTTCCTTGACCCGCTCGTGGAGAGACGAAAAAACTGCCTGGGCGGGCGACGAAGACTGACGTTCGGCCATATGAAACCGTCCTCCTCCGGCCGGCGGCTTTGTTGCGAGCCGCGGGCGTTCAATCTATATAGGCCGCGCTCCCCGAAAAGGGGAACGGGCCGGAGTTACGGCTCCGGTTGCCGGTCGGCGGCCGTCAGACCCAACCGCGGTCGCGGCAAGCGTTGGCCACACGGCTGACGGCGATGACGTAAGCCGCGTCGCGCATGAACAGGTTGCGGGTCCGGGCTAGCTCACTGACGGCCTTGAAGGCCTGGGTCATTTTTTCGTCGAGTTTCTGGAAAACTTCTTCTCTGGTCCAGAAATAGTTCATGTTGGACTGGACCTGCTCGAAATAAGAGCAGGTGACTCCGCCGGCGTTGGCCAGGAAGTCGGGGATAACGAAGATGTTCTTCTTTTTGATGACCTCGTCCGCCTCAGGGGTCGTCGGGCCGTTGGCGCCTTCGGCGATTAGCTTGACCGTTGATTTTATTTTTTTAACGCTCTCGGCGTTGATCTGATTCTCGAGGGCTGCCGGGATGAGGATGTCGACGTCCTGTTCGATCCAGGCCTCGCCTGGCAAGCGCTCGTATTCGAGCGATTCGGCCTTGGCCTTGTCAATAGTGCCGAAGCGGTCGGTGATAGCCAGCAGCTCATCGAGATTGATGCCCTTTTTCTTGGCATAAGTGTAAGCGGTCTGGTCGGCTTGATCCCAGCAGGCGACGGCTACGACCTTGCCGCCGAGTTTGGTGTAGAGCTGGATGGCGTACTGAGCCACGTTGCCGAAGCCCTGAACGGAGGCCCTGGTGTCGGCGATTTTCATGCCCATTTCCGTGAGGGCTTCCCTGAGCGTGTAAATGACGCCGTAGCCGGTGGCCTCGGTGCGGCCGAGTGAGCCGCCCATGCCGGCCGGCTTGCCCGTGATGAAGCCGGGATATTTGGCACCGTAGATAGTCTCGTATTCATCGAGCATCCAGAGCATATGTTGGGGATTGGTCATGACATCCGGTGCAGGCACGTCGCGGAGGGGGCCGACGTCCTGGGCAATGGCCCTGATGAAGCCGCGGCAGAGACGTTCCTGCTCGCGCATGGACAGGTCATGGGGATCGCAAATGATGCCGCCCTTGCCGCCGCCGAGCGGAATGTCGACGACGGCCGTCTTCCAGGTCATCCACATCGACAGGGCGCGGACGGTGTCGATGGTTTCCTGAGGATGAAAGCGGATGCCTCCTTTACAGGGTCCGCGGGCGTCGTTATGCTGGCAGCGGAAGCCGCGGAAAATACGGATACTGCCGTCGTCCATGCGGACGGGAATGGAAAAATGATATTCGCGCATTGGCTGGCGAAGCAGATCGCGAGTCTGTTGATCGAGTTCGAGAAGGTCGGCCACTCGGTCTAGCTGTTTCTGGGCCATCTCGAACGGGTTGAAGCCTTTCTGGGCCATTTAAAACTCCTTTGTTATGAAGAAGGTATTATTGCCGGCGTTTCGGATTCGGTAAATATGCACAGCAATATATTATGATAATTGATGTGTATTAAAAAGGCAAGAAGACGAAGATCGAAGATGGGGTCAGGTCTTGAAATATCAGTTTTGTTCAATTTTTGAACAAAACTGATATTTCAAGACCTGACCCCATTCAGTATATTGTCCACTTCGTCTTTGTCGATTTCGGTCACCATCGGGATGCCGCTAACGTCGGCCACCTCTCTGGTCAGGGAGGCGATGTCATTCCTGCTAATATAGCTGAGGTTGAACTTCCTGGCTCCGGCCATGAGCTGGCGCAGTCCCTGGTTGAGCCGGGCAAAATAGGTGTAAAGGCCGATCGCACCGCTGGGCAGCTCTTCGAATCTCTCGATATAACGGCGCTTGAGTTCCGGGGCGGTCACGAAGATCTCTTCCCTGGTATTGCCGAAACGCTCGACATAAACCGGAATCTGCCCGTCGTTGATGCGGCTGCCGATCGTCTTGCCGACCATGGCCGAGGCTAAGGGCGATCGGGCCATGCCGACGCACTTGACGAAGGGCGCGCCGAGAGCCAGGGCTTTGAAAATCTGGTCCTCGAAAGTTATGCCGCCGGCGAAAGCTATGTCCGGGACGTACTCGCCCCGATCGGCCAGCCGCTTGGCGTATTGATAGGTCAACGACCAGATTTCGACTCCTGGGACGCCCCATTCGTTCATCATCCGCCACGGACTCATGCCCGTGCCGCCGCCGGCTCCGTCGATTGTCAGAAAATCGATTCCGGCCATTGAGGAATATTTAACGGCTCTGGCCAGGTCGGCCGGACGGTACGCACCGGTTTTCAGAAAAACATATTTCGCTCCGGCTTTCCTCAGGTCCTCGACCCGCTTCATGAATCCCTCTTGCTCGGCCATGCCCAGCCGCGAATGTCGTTCGAATTCCTTGAAGGTCCCTTTTTCGAAGGCCCTGATCGTGGCCTTGTCTTCCGGATCGGGAAGTACGATGTATCCTCTCCTTTTCAGATCCTGGGCTTTTTTGAGTGACTTTATCTTGACCTCGCCTCCTATATCCTTGGCTCCCTGTCCCCACTTGAGTTCGACAGCTCTGACTCCGAGCTTGTCGATAACGTATTCCTGAACGCCGAGTCGGGTGTCTTCGACGTTGGCCTGGACGACGACTTCACCGTAGTCTTCCTCCTGCCAGTCCTTGAAAGCTTTGACTCGCATTTCCATATCGGGGGAGCGGATGATGCGTCCGTTCTTAATAATTGATTCGTCATCCATGCCGCAGACGTTCTCGCCGATGGTCACAATCGTACCCGAGATGGCCGCGCCGATGGCCAAGCCGAGCCAGTTCTGCTTGGCGATGTTGGTCGAACCCATTCCGGAGATGACGAATGGTACCTTGAGTTTTATTCCCTTGTCCCGGCCTATGCTCGTCTCGACCGAAACTTTTTCGAAGGTCGCTTTATCACTGTCGGCCTCGACTCCCCAGGCGCCGGCTGCGCTGCCCATTATATTGAAGTGGGAAAGGTCCACGGGATAGTCTTTTTCTGCAGCCGCGGTTATGATACCGAACGGTTGCGGGTATAGAACCTCGGTCCCGCGGTAGGCCGATTTGCCGACTTCGCACATCCCGATACAGCCGTCGACGCATGTGACGCACATGCCGCTGATGGGGCTGATCGAACCTTCGGTCCGGTTCTTGGTCAGAGTGGCCGCGCTTCTGTTGATTTTCGTTAAAGATGGCATGTTAACCTCCTCGGTTTTCGTTTGTTATTTATTTTTCCCCCTGACGCAGGTTCCGCAACGGCCGGAGTCGTACATCCAGCATTGCAGGTCGTCATAGTAGTCATGGCAGGTCGGATCCATGTTCAAGCAGGCGTTGCAGAGGACCGTGTCGGCGTTCGGCCCCTGGCAGCGCAGCTGACAGGCCGGACAAATATACATGCAGGCCCCGCACTCGCGGCAGACATCCGAACGCACGTCGAAGGGCGTCGAAATTTTCCTTTTATAGCCTCTTTCCTGGAAGCCGATGGCCCGGGCGCCCATCTGTTCCGCGCACATCCTGACGCACAGGCCGCAGAGGATGCAGTCCTCGTTGCGGGGAGTGAATCTGACCTTAGTGACGCCGAATTTAGAGGCCAGATCCTGAAGGACTTTCGAAGACGGTGCGACCGCGACCAGGAACTCGATCATCATCCGCCTGGCAGCCCAGACCCGCTTGGTGTCGGTGCGGACGACGATTCCTTCCTGGGCCGGGTAAGTGCAGGAGCTGACCAGTTTGGCCCGTGGTCCTTCGCCCAGTTCGACCAGGCAAAGCCGGCAGCCTCCGTATTCTGACAGACCGTCGTGATGGCAAAGAGTCGGGATTTCCAGCCCGTAAAACCTGGCCGTTTCCAGGATACTCCAGCCTTCCTCGGCCTGAACTTTCATTCCGTTCATGATAAAGGTGATCATTTTTACCTCAAATGATGCGGATGGCCTCTTCACGTTGAGCTTCGATGGCTTCGAAACGGCAGGCCTCCAGGCACGAACCGCACTTTATGCATTTGTCCTGGTCGATCAGGTGGATATCGTGCAGAGTGCCCTTGATGGCCCCCGTCGGGCAGGCGTTCTTGCAGGACAGACAACCGACGCATTTCTCGGCCACGACCACGTAACGGATGAGGCTTTTGCAGACGCCGGCCGGGCATCGTCTGTCCAGGATGTGAGCTTCGTATTCATGGCGGAAGTACCTCAAGGTCGAAAGGACGGGATTAGCTGCCGTCTGGCCGAGCCCGCAAAGCGAAGCGTCTTTACAGGTCACGGCCACTTCCTCGAGTAGCTCGAGATCGCTTTCTTTGCCCTTGCCTTCGGTAATGTTCTTGACGATTTCATAGAGTCTTTGCGTGCCTTCGCGGCAGGAGACGCATTTGCCGCACGATTCATCTCGCAGAAAATTCATGAAATACTTGGCCACGTCGACCATGCAAGTGTTCTCGTCCATGACAATCATGCCGCCGGAGCCCATGATCGAGCCGGCCTCGGTCAGGCTTTCGTAGTCGATGGGCAGGTCGAGGTGTTTCTTGGGCAGGCAACCTCCCGAAGGACCACCGGTCTGGACTGCCTTGAATTCCTTGCTGCCCGGGATGCCGCCGCCAATGTCGTAGATAATTTCCCGCAGAGTGATGCCCATCGGGACTTCGACCAGACCGGTGTTGTTTATCTTGCCGACCAGCGAGAAGATCTTGGTTCCTTTGCTACCTTTGGTGCCGATGGCCGAGTACCATTGGGAACCTTTTCTGATTATTAGGGGGATGTTGGCCCAGGTTTCGACGTTGTTTATGCAGGTTGGCTTTCCCCAGAGGCCTTTCTGGGCCGGGAAGGGAGGCCGTTGGCGGGGTTCGCCGACTCGGCCTTCTATGGAAGCGATCAGAGCCGTTTCCTCGCCGCAGACGAAAGCCCCGGCTCCCTTGGCCACGCGCAGGTCGAATTCGAAACCTGTGCCCATGATGTTCTTGCCGAGCAGGCCGCGTCGGTAAAGGTCTTCGATGGCTTTGGTTACGTTGGCGACGGCCATGGGATATTCGTCGCGGACGTAAACATAACCTTCGGAGGCGCCGATGGCGTAAGCCCCGATCATCATGCCTTCGATGATGCGATGGGGATTACCTTCGAGCAGGCTGCGGTCCATGTAAGCTCCGGGATCGCCCTCGTCGGCGTTACAGATCACGTAGCGGGGATTGCCCGGAGAGATCCTGGTGGCCTCCCATTTTTTGCCGGTCGGAAAGCCGGCGCCGCCACGGCCCCTAAGGCCGGATCGCTTGATTTCATCGATGACCTTTTCCGGGTCTTTGAGCTTCAGGACTTTCAGGAGAGAGCAGTATCCCCCTATGCTGAAGTAGTCGTCGATTTCGACCGGATTGACCCTGGTATTGTCACCCGAGACCAGCCTTTTCTGTTTCTTGTAGAAGCCGATCGATTTTTCGGTCGCGGCCTTTTTCCCCGTGACCGGATCCTTGTAGAGTAGTTCGGGGATTATTTTACCTTCTTTGATCGTTTGTTCGAGGATGAGTCTGGCGTGCCGCGGCTCGAGTTTCTGGTAGAAAATGCCTTCGGGGTAGATTATGACGTTCGGTTCGGCCTGGCAGAAACCGTGGCAGCCCGTGACCCGGAGGATGACCTTTTCTTCCAGACCTGTTTCTTTCAGGGCTTTTTTGAAGGCTTCGACGACTTTGAGGGAGCCTCTGGCCTGACCGCAGGTGCCGGATGAAACCGTGATGACAGGTCTTTTGTCCTCGCGGCGTTTGCGTTTCGATTGAGCGATGTGATCGCTTAACTCCTTAAGGGACCGGAATTTCGTTGATTCTATCTTGGCGTCTCTCATGGTGCCGCTCATTTTTGATATCTCTTGAGGACGGTACTGACCTTCCTTACCGACATCTGGGCGTGGTAGTCGCCGTCGACTACGACGACCGGTCCGATGGCGCAGCAACCGAGGCAAGCCACCGTTTCCAGCGTGAACTTTTTGTCGCTTGTAGTTCCGCCGGGCTTGATGTCGAGCAGTCGTTGCACTTCCTCCAGAATCTTGGGACCGCCCCTGACGTGACAGGCTGTGCCGAGGCAGACTTTGACGGTGTGCTCGCCCCGCGGGGTCAGGCTGAATGACCGGTAGAATGTGGCCACTCCGACGACGTCCACCAGGGGGACGCCGAGAGCAGTCGAAACAAAGCGGATGGCTTCTTCCGGTAGATAGCGATATTCGGTCTGGACGTCCTGGAGGATGGCGATTAGGTTTTTTCGGGAGTTTTCGTGCTTGTCGATGATCAATTGGAGTTTTTCTTGCTCGACGATCAAAGCAGTTCCTCCTTAGGCGATGGCTGGATCGAAAAAAGGCAAGCGGAAAATACAGATGAGATCAAATACTTCATTAAGGATGGCCCGGTTGTGCCTTGTATTAAAGTTGCCAGGTAATAAATACAGTACTCCCTGGTCGTAAAATGCCGTCTTAATTACGGCAGAACATATACCAGAGCCCCTTTTGCTATGTCAAGTGATTTTTGGGGTCAGGTCTTGAAATATCAGTTTTGTCCAATAATTGAACAAAACTGATATTTCAAGACCTGACCCCATTTTACAGATTAGTTTAGCCCAAACGGCGCATTTCGTGTCCGTGCTCGTCTTCGTCGGCCGCCTGCTCTTCCATTTTCAGCTTTAGGGCGAAAAAGCCTTCTTTTTCCGCGAGAGAGGCAAGAGTCACATAGTTCTGGACATCCTTTATTTCTTCATTGGCGTCATGTTCGAGCATTTTTGGCACTTCCTGGGGTGGTAGAGATAAATCTGGATTGAGCTTCGGTATGCCTCCCAGCGTGACGATTTGATTGGCCAGGTATTGGGCATGACCTACCTCATCGGTGACCTCTTCGAGATACATTTCCCGGATGGCCTCGTTTTGCGCACCCTTGATGAACGCGGCCTCGATCATGTAGCGAAGGAAGGTCGTGACTTCGCGGTTGAGTTGTTCGTTGAGCCGGTCGAGCAATTCTTTGCTTGCCATCATACGCTCCTTTTTTAATAGAATGTGGGGTCAGGTCTTGAAATATCAGTTTTGTCCAATAATTGAACAAAACTGATATTTCAAGACCTGACCCCAATTGTTAAGCGATTGTAATATCCTTATTTAAATAAACGTCCTGAATCGCATGGAAGATCTTCACTCCCTCGGCCATCGGTTTCTGGAAAGTCTTCCTGCCGGTTATCAGGCCCATGCCCCCGCCTCTCTTGTTTGCTATGGCGGTGTAGACGACATCGGCGAGATCGTTAACTCCTGACGGGCCACCGGAATTTATCAGGCCGACCCTGCCCATGTAATTGTTGGCCACCTGATATCTGACTAAGTCTACCGGATGATCCGAGGTCAAATCACTGTAAACCTTCTTATGGGTCTTGCCGAAATTGAGAGCGGTGAAACCGCCGTTTGTCTCCGGCAATTTTTGCTTTATGATGTCGGCCTCGATCGTGGCTCCCAGATGGTTGGCCTGACCGGTGAGATCGGCGCTCACATGATAATCAACCCCGTCCTTCTTGAAGGCGGAATTTCTGAGATAGCACCATAGAACCGTGAACATTCCCAGCTCATGGGCGAGTTTGAAAGCTTCGCTGACTTCGGTGATCTGCCTGGTCGATTCCTCCGATCCGAAATAGATTGTGGCTCCGGCGCCTACGGCCCCCATCTCGAAAGCCTGCTCTATGCTGGCGAAGAAAATCTGATCGTACTTGTTCGGATAGGTAAGCAGCTCGTTATGGTTGAACTTCACGATGAACGGAATCTTGTGGGCGTATTTCCTGCTTACGGCCCCGAGCACGCCCATGGTCGAAGTCACGGCGTTACAGCCTCCCTCGATGGCCAGTTTCACGATGTTCTCGGGATCGAAATAATCAGGGTTCGGGGCAAATGAAGCACCGGCCCCGTGTTCCACTCCTTGGTCGACCGGAAGTATCGACAGATAGCCGCTGTCCGCCAGACGACCGTGGCTGAAGACCGACTGAATATTCCTCAACACGCTGTTGGGCCTGTCCGACTGGATCATCACCTTATCTATGAAATCCGGGGAAGGAATCATCAATCGTTCCTTCCCGATGGTTTTGCATTCATGGTTAAGAAGATAATCGGCCTTTTCCTTGCCTAAAAGTTCATAAACCGCATCGAGCATAAATTCCTCCTCTATGGATATTCATATTATGTTTGCCTATTGTCAGAGGCAGCGCCGCACTTTAGGTCAAATCACCCCATCCAGCCGGCATACTGAAACATAATTCAAACCGCCGGTTTAGTCAAGCCGGACGGTGTCGCGCTTAAAATAGAGCTATGTCCAATAATTGAACAAAACTGATATTTCAAGACCTGACCCCAACGAGTTGGGCGAGGGCCAT
>Ga0172362_10000456_pt1 | contig 33072 bp, 29 predicted proteins | sample LakKivs1_kivu2a2_FD_114534 | JGI IMG/M metagenome (GOLD analysis project Ga0172362, IMG submission 114534) | Sediment microbial communities from Lake Kivu, Rwanda - Sediment s1_kivu2a2 | ecosystem: Environmental > Aquatic > Freshwater > Lake > Sediment | place: Rwanda: Western Province, Lake... | reverse complement strand
GTGACCGAGAACGAGTTGCCGTCGAACGCCTGCGACTGGAAGTTGTCGTACAGGGTGTAGAAGCCGGTGGCGTTGAACGTCACCATGCCGTCGAGCCAGGTGCTGCGGAGGCCGACCTCGAAGTCGGTCGCCACCTCGTCGGCGAATTCCGTGTTCAGGGCGCCGGCCGTGCGCTGCTGGTTGAAGCCGCCGGACTTGAAGCCGCGCGCGATGCGCCCGAAAAAGTTGATCTCGGGCACCGGGTAGTACTGGAGCGAGCCCATCGGCGACAGGTTGAACACCGACAGGGACTCGTCCAGCTCCTGGTCCGGCCCGAACGGGCCGGCGTCGAGAACCTTGAATCCCGAGATCTGGGTCCCGACGCGAGCCTTCCGCTCGTAGTTGCCACGCACGCCGACGGTCAGCGCCCACTGATCGGTGAAGCGGTACGTCGCCTGCCCGAAGAGCGCATAGCTCTGCGTCGTGAAGCTGTTGGTATCGGTGTTGATGACGCGCCCGCGCTCGTCCCCCGAAGCGGTGAACAGCGGGCCGACGGTCGGCGACGCGAGGAGCCAGTCACGGCTGATGCCGGTCATCCCGACGGTGTCGTTCTTCTGCCAGTAGAAGTAGGCGCCGGCCACGTACTCGAGATCCTCACCGTAGGGCGAGGTGAGGCGGAGCTCGGAAGACGCCTGCTCGAAGCTCTCGTCGGTCGAGTTGAACACGGCCTCGTAGCGCGAGAAGTCGCCGTCGAGCACGCTGAACGACTTGAACTGACGGTAGCCGTTCAGCCAGGTCAGCACGTAGTCGCCGATGTCGTAGTTGAGCTCGCCGGCGACGCCCCACACCGTCACGTCGTTGGTCGTCTGCTCGTTGACGTCCACCTGGCGATCGAACGGATCGGCCGGGGGCAGCGGCCGGTCGGGCGTCTCGAGGAAGCCCACGCGGCTGCCCGGTGGGATCGGCAGGGCGATCGGCCGAAACGTGACGTCGAGGTTCGGGTAGCCGTCGTAGGTGATGATGTCGGCCGCACAGCAGAGGGTCTGCTCGGTGCCGTAGTCGGTCCAGAACGTGAACTGAAGGTCGTCGGTGAAGTTGGTCAGCGTCTGCAGACGGAAGCCGTTGCGGTCGCCGTTGTTGCGCCCTTCCCCACCCGCGAGGTTGACGTCGAACGGGTCGCGCTGCACCCAGTATCCGGAGAGCCGCAGCGCCATCGTTTCATCGATCAGGGGCGCATTGATCGTGCCCCGCACCTGCAGGTTGTCGTAGTTTCCGGCGTCACCCTCGATGAGCCCCTCCCACACGTCGAGCACCGGCTTCTTGGTCACCACGCTGATCGCACCCGCGGCCGTGTTCTTGCCGAAGAGCGTTCCCTGGGGACCGCGCAGCACCTCGATGCGCTCGATGTCGACGAGGTCGACGATCGAGGCGGCACCCGTGCGACCCTGGAAGATGCCGTCGATGAACACGCCGACGCTCGGGTCGATGCCCGCGTTGTTTCCGTCGCTGCCGATACCGCGGATTCGCACCGCCGTCGAACGCGAATCGCTCACCGCGTTGATCTGGACGTTGGGGGTGTACTGCGACATGTCGAGGACGTTGGTCAAGCCCGAGTCCTCGATGAAGCTCGAGGTCAGCGCGGTGATCGAGATCGGCACGTCCTGGATGTTCTGCGAGCGCCGCTGCGCCGTGACGACGATCTCCTCCACGTTCTGCGCGGCATCGGGCAGCTCGGGACGCAGCAGCAGCACGCCCGCCTGCGGCTGATCCCAGGAACGCGGCTCCTTCTGGTCGGCTCCGGCTGCCGGTGGCGGTGCGGCCTTGCCGGCGGCGCCCGGCTTGTCGGCCGCCTGGGTCGATGCAGGCTGGGCAGTCGGGCCGCCCGACGGCGATCGCGCCGCCGTCGGCGTCGGGCGGGGCGCGTCCTGCGCCCGCGCGCTGCCCGCACCTCCCACCCAGAGCGTCAGGGCCAGGATCACGAGCGTTGCGCGCACGGCGACTAGGCGGGCATGACGCGGGCGGCGGGGAATCTCGAGGCGGGCGTCGGACTTCACGGAGATCTCCTTGATGCGGTGGGATCTCCGTCCTAGGGCCGCTCCTTGCACCCGCGCAAGTCGCATTCGTCTCATGTGGCGGTCCATCCCCCGTCCAGCTCGAGCACCTGGCCGCTTGCGTAGGCGCAGGTCGCGAGAAAGAGCGCCGCCTCCGCGGTGTCGGCCACGCTGCCCGCGCGATGCATCGGGATGCGCCGCAGCGTGTCCTGCCAGAACTCTGCGAGCTGCTCGCCGCTCAGGTTCGGCTCGATCGCGGTACCCTCGATCAGGCCGGGCGAGAGGACGTTCACCCGGATGCCGCGCGGCGCCAGCTCGACCGCCAGGTTGCGCCCGAGCGCGTTCACGGCACCGCACAGCGCCGAGCCGCCGCTGTAAAGCGGAACGTTCGCGCGATCGGCGATCCCCGAGCAGAGCACGATGGCACCCCCCGCAGGCATGCGCGGCACGGCGTGGTGGCAGGCGAACATCTGACCGAAGAAGCGGCCCTGGAAGAGCTCCTGCCAGGCCCGCGGCGGCAGCTGGTCGATGGCACCGAACACCGCACCACCCGCGCACGTGACCAGCAGGTCGACCCGCGGCAGGCCGGCGAACACGGCCGCCACCTCCGCCTCGACGCCGACGTCGGCCGGCACGGCGCGCGCACCACGGCCGATCCTCGACGCCGCCGCTTCGAGGCGGTCGCGACGACGCCCGACCAGGACGACCGTCGCGCCCTCGTCGGCGAAGCGCTCGGCGATGGCGAGGCCGATGCCCGTCCCGCCGCCCGTCACGACCGCGACCTTTCCGTCGAGCTTGCCCATCAGGCACTCACCGTGGCCGGGTCGAGCCGCAGAAACTCGAGCGCGTTGTCGCGCAGCACGCGTCGCTGCGTCTCCTCCTTGATCGGCAGCGCGCGGAACTGCTCGACGCAGGCGCGCAGCCCGAGGCCGTTGGTGCCGAAGAGCACCTTGTCGCGCCCGCGCGAGCTGTCCATGAAGCGCACCTGCCGCTCGTCGAGGCTGCGCGGGAAGTACGCCGAGATGTCGCCGTAGACGTTGGGATGACGCCACAGCATCGAGCACCACTCGTCGATCCACGGCCATCCCGTGTGCGACAGGTTGATGCGCAGGTTCGGGAAGTCGATCGCCACGTCGTCGACCAGCATCGGGCGGCCGACGTCCGACGGCAGCACCTCGGCGGACTGCCCCACCTGCATGCCGACCGCGATGTCGAGCTCGTTGCACTTGGCGTACAGCGGGTAGAACCGGCGGTCGTTCGGTGCGAGCCCGAAGGACAGCGGATGAAACCAGACGTACTTGAAGCCGTAGCTGCGGACGCCCTTCTCGACCTCGGCGAGGCTCTCCTCGATGCGGAACGGGTTGTAGCTCGCAGCACCGACGATCCGGCCCTTGCCCTCGGCGACGAGCGCGCCGACGTCGTCGACGCCGTAGTCCAGGATGAGCTTGTGGTGGTAGCGGTACGACCACATCTTCGTCGCCGTGATCACGACGTGCGAGTAGCCGAGCTCGTCCATGTCGCGCAGCAGCTCGGCCACCGACTCGTGCCCGGTGAGGAGCCCGCGCGCCGCGTCGCTGCTGCCGCCGGAGCCGGCCTCCCCGCGCGGCGCGTCCGACCCGGCACCCTGCTTCGGGCTGCGCATCGCCTTGAAGGTCGTGCGCAGCATGATCTTGAACTCCTCGTACTGGAACGGATCCGAGCCGAGGCTGCGCTTCGCCTCCGGCGGGTGGTTCATCACGTCGATGGCGAGGATGCGGTCGGAGCTCATCGACACCTCAGTATCTCCAGCGCGGCGAGGGCGGCATGATCGAGTACTCGGCGCAGCCGTAGCCGCGCTCGCCGGTCTCCTCGACCTCGAAGTCGAAGAACCCCTCGTGGCAGTCCATCGTGCACTCGGCGTCGTTCTCGCCACGCATCAGACCGTTGACGGTCTGCGCGTACTTGCGGCCGGTGCGCACGTGGATGCGCTCGCCGTCGGGCAGCGTGAACGCGTAGCGGAAGCTCATCGCCGAGCGGCCGTCCGCCTCGAGCCGCACCTCGCAGGTGCAGTCGCGGATCGGCCGGCTGCCGCGGGCATCCGACAGGAAGCCGCCGACCCGCGGCGCCCCGGGAATGGGCGGCGCGAAGTCCGGGTTCATCCAGCCGAAGGCGTTCAGGTGGCTGTCCGCGAGCTGGATCGACGGCCAGAAGTGCCCGAGGCTCGCCGGTGGCGCGAGCGGCGGGATGTCCCAGGCGGTCTCGCTGCTGAAGCGGAACGTCCAGGAATGATCCCGGTGCGCGAAGCTGTCGATGGCGCGACGTCCGGGGCGCGGGCCGCCACGCACCTCGAACTCGCCGCGGCAGTGCAGTCCCTGCTCGTAGTGACCGCCGTAGTACATCGCGCCCGAAAGCGGGTTGCCGCCGATCGAGTCGGCGTAGTCGAACACCGGGAAGCGGCCGGTGTAGCGCAGGTCGAAGCCGTACTTCGGACCGTCGAACTCCACGCGGATCTCCTCGAGCGGCCGGACCACGGTGTACGTCATGTGCCCTTCGGTGAGACGCGCGAAGCGCCCCCGCTCCGCGAGCGGTGCCTTGTTCGCCCAGGGCTGCGGCACCCCGTCGATCACCAGCATCGTGCCGAAGCGCGCGTAGCCGCGATTGGTGCTGGCGTGGACGTGATTGACGCCGAACACGTCCGCTTCGCGGTCGCAGATCGACAGCCAGAAGTTGTCGCTCCACAGCCCCTGCTCCACGTCGGGTGCGAGGTGCAGGTACTCGTCTTCGGCTCGGATCACGAGAGGCTCCTCCCCTTCTGCTGGATCTCGTCCATGAAGGCGTGCGCGGCGGCGTCGAAGGCGAGGATCTCGAATACGGAGCCCGCCCGAGCGGTCGCGTCGAAGTAGGCGAACTCGACGCGCATGCCGGTATCGAGCAGCCCTTCGGCGACGCAGGCGAGGCCCTGCGCCCGCAGGCGCGCAGTGGTCCCGGCGAAGTCGTCGACGAGAAAGCCGAGGTGATGCAGCCCGCTCCGCCCCGCATCGAGGAACTCGCGATGGATGCTGTCGCCGCGCGCCGGGTAGACGAGCTCGATCTGGGTGTCGCCCGCGTAGCCGATCGCCAGGTCGAGCGTGGCGTCGGCGCGTGCGCCGCGGTGCGTGCAGCCCTCGCCGAGCTCGACACCGGCAAGGCGCTCGAAGTGGCGCACGCCGAGCGCGCCGGCGAAGAAGCGCTCGGCGGCAGCGAGATCCGGCACGACGTACGCGACCTGAAAGAGACGGTCGCCGAGGGATTCGAGCGCCGCGCTCAAGCAGCCGCCCCCGGACGGATGATCACCTTGGTCGCACCGCGCGACTTGTCCGCCGCCAGCCGGAAGCCCTCCTCGAGCTGGTCGAGCGGCAGGACGTGGCTGACCAGGTCCTGCGCCGGCACCTTGCGCGACGCCATCCAGTCGAGGCAGAGCTCGTAGTCGGCGCGATTCCCGACCACGCCGTGGTTCAGGCAGAACAGCAGCGTGACGTCCTTGAGGATCGCCTGCCACGAGTCGATCGGCACCAGGTCGTCCCAGAGGCCGAGCACGACGACCTTCGCCGCGGGTCGCACGATCTCGAGCGCCTGCGCGAGGGTCGGTGCGTGGCTGCCGACGGTCTCGACCACGAGGTCGGCACCGCGCCCGTCGGTCTCCTCGAGGATGCGCTCGACCAGGTGCTCGTCGCCGCTCGGCAGCACGACGTCGGCCCCGAAGCGGGCAGCGAGCTCTTTCTGTGCGTCGTACTTGGCGGTGATGATGACCTTCTCGGCGCCGAGGACCTTCGCCGCACCGGCAGCACACAGGCCCAGCACGCCGGCACCCAGGACGACGACGGTCTCGCCGCCCGCGAGCCCCGCGCGGCGCACGCCGCTCACCGCGCAGGCGTAGGGCTGCACGAGCGACGCCACGTGGGTCTCGATCCCTTCGGGAATCACGTAGAGCCCGCGCTCCCCGAGGCTCAGGTACTCGACGAAGCCTTCGAGCCCCGGCGGACGGATGCGCGTGCACTGCGTGAAGAGCCCGCGCGCGCAGTAGACGCAGCCGCCGCACGAGCGGCTCTCGAACTGGTCGATCGCGACGCGATCGCCGACCTTGACCGTGCGCACGCGCGAGCCGGTGTCGACGACGGTGCCCGCGAACTCGTGCCCGCCGGCGCCGGGCATCGGAAACTGCATGAGACGCGTCGCCGGGCCGCCCCCGGTCCACCAGTGCAGGTTGCTGCCGCAGATGCCGATCCCGTCGAGCCGGATCAGCACGGAGTCCGCACCGACCGCCGGACGCTCGTAGTCGACGATCTCGATCTTGTAGGGTTCGACCAGCACCCCGCCGCGCATCGTTTCCATGGCTGTCCTTCTCTTCTCCCGGCCCCGTCAGCTTCCGGCCGGCGAATCGGTGACGTCGCGCTGGCTGAGCGACGCGAAGTCGGTTCCGGCACCGACACCCGCGAGCTCCCGGCGCAGGCTGTCCGCGAAGTAGGTCTGGAGCCGTCGGACACGCGCGCGGCTCGCCTCGTCCTGCGCCGCACGGCTCGCCGCGACCACCGCCTGCAGCTGCTCCTTGAGCGCCGCGTTCTCGGCCATCAGCGCCACCACGTCGGGCGTCGGCTTTGCCACCGGCACGGCGCACGGGACGCCGATCTCGCGCAGCACCGAGCGCGCCGACTCGTTCTCGCGGGCGACCGCCGTCGCCGCCGCCGAGCCGTAGGCCTCGGGCAGGCCGTCGAGCAGCGTCGCCAGCGTCTCGGCCTGCGTGCGGGCCATCGGGTCCTGCAGGTGCGGCAGGATCCACTCGCGCACGCAGCGCGCGAGGCCACGGACCATCTCGGGGAAGGGAATCGTCTGGTCGATCATCGTTCCAACCCGATGGCGGCGGCGAGCGCCGCGATCGCCTGATGTGCGCCACGGCCGATCTGCACCAGGCGAAGGTCCGAGGTGCGGCCATCGGCGAAGGCCCTGAGCCCCGTGAGTCCGACCAGCGTCGCCTTCAGCTGCTCGAGCACCTGGTAGAAGGCGACCCGGTCCGCGTCGACCGCGATGCCGGAACGCGCCGCGTAGCGCTCGGCCATCTCGCCGCTCACGTCGCACCAGCCGGCGATCCCCGGCAGCCGCGTGAACGCGATGTCCGCCATCGGGTCGCCGAGAAAGGCCCGCTCCCAGTCGAGCACCGCCACGATGCGGCCATCGCGCCAGATGAAGTTGCCCATGCGGTAGTCGTCGTGCACGAGCGACAGGCGCTGTGCGCGCGGACGACGCTCGTCGAGCCACGCGATCGCCTCGCGGAACACCGGGTACGGACGAAGCGCGATGCGGTCGAGCACCTCGCGGCAGCGCGCGAGCTCGAGCGCCGCCGGGTCGGCCGCATCGTCGGGCACGCCGAGGAAGCCGAGGTCGAGCGGCTGCCAGTCGAGCACGTGCAGGTCGGCCAGCGCATCGATGAACGCGTGGTGCAGCGCACGCCGCTTCTCGGCCGGGATCGTCTCGTCCCACGGCAGCGGGATCTCGCCTTCGACCAGCTCCATCAGGAAGAACGAGGTCCCCAGCACGGCGCCGGTCGGCTCGACCCACAGCACGCGCGGCACGGGCACGGGTGTCTTCGCGAGGGCGCGCAGCACGCGGAACTCCCGCGAGGCGTCGTACGGCTCGAGCACGCCGCCGCGCGGCGCCCGCCGCAGGATCAGGTTGCCCGCGCGCGCGGCTCCGTCCTCGCGCCACTCGGCCGCGAGCCGCCACGTCTCGTACGAGAAGCCGCCCGGGATCCGCGCCAGATCGCGCACCGTCGCGTCGCCGCCGGTCTGCCCGGCGATGAACCGCGCGAGTGTCTGCTCCATCTCCTGCATCGTCAGGCCCAGAGCTTGCGCTCGTCGAAGGTGATCCAACGGTCGGGGACCACCCGCCCGACCAGGCGACCGTCGCTGTCCATGCTCTGCAGCCAGCCGTCCCGGGCCGCCTCGGGAATGCCCAGCTTGACCACGAGCGCCTCGAGGAACCGCCGTCGCAGCTTCGCATCGTCGTCGAGCTCGACCTTGCCGACGACGGTGACCGAGCCCATGCCGGGCACCCCGAAGCACGCCGACAGGCGCGGATCGCGCCGCCACGCGATGGTCTTCGGTCGATCGACGGTCGTGGTGACCCACAGCGCACCGTCGAGCACCGCGTGCGACACCCAGACAGCGAGCGCGACGCCGTCGCGCCGCACCCAGGTGACCACGCAGCCCGGTGCCGCGTCGATCAGCTGCCACGCGTCGGCCTCGCTCATGCGAAACGCGTTCAGATCTTCCCAGACGACGTCGTCAGCCACGTTCGCTCCCCCCGGGATCTCAGACCAGCCAGCGGGGCCAGGGCGGCTGCACCGAGTACTCCGCCACGCCGTACCCGCGCTCACCCGTCTCCTCGACCTCGAAGTCGAAGAACGGCTCGTAGCAGTCGAGCCGGTTCTCGAGGTCGTTCTCGCCCCGGTCCCACAGCTTCGTCTGGCCGTACTTCCGCCCGGTGCGCACGTGCAGGACCTTGCCGTCCGGCATCGTGATCGCGTAGCGGAACGCGGCTGCGGTGCGCTGATCGTCCTCGGCGAGGAACTCGCACGTCGCGTGCAGGATCGGCTTCACCCCCTCGGCGCTGGCCACGAAGCCGCCCACGGGCCCCTTGTCGGGCGGCAGCCCGAAGCCTTCCGGGCGGATCACGCCGAACGCATTGATGTGCTTGTCCGGCAGCTGGATCGACGGCCAGAAGTGGCCGGCGAGCGCGCCGAGCTGCGGCTCCCAGGGCGGCTCCTCGGCGAAGCGCGTCGACCACGAGTGGTCGCGGTGGGCGAAGCTGTCGATGCGTCGCGTCTCGCCCTTCCGCGGCCCGCCACGGATCTCGAAGGTGCCGGTGCAGTGCATGCCCTGCTCGAAGTGGCCGCCGTAGTTGTGAAACTTCGCGAGCGGGTTGCCGTTGATGCTGTCCGCGTAGTCGAACACCGGAAAGCGCCCGACGAAGCGCAGGTCGAAGCCGAAGCGCGGCCCGTCGAAGGCGATGCGGATCTCCTCGAGCGGCTTCACCACCGTGTAGGTCAAGCGCCCGTCGGTGTACGGCCCGCGGTCGGGCTCGACGCCGAGCGGGTACTTGTTGCCGTACAGCTGCTGCACGCCGTCGATGATGTACAGCGCCTCGAAGCGCCCGAAGCCCTTGTTGGTCAGGTGGAAGTGATTGCAGCCGAAGATGTTGGCCTCGCGATCGACCACGCTCACCCACAGGGTGTCGCCCCAGAGACCTCCGGCCTCCTCGGGCGGACACGCGTGACGGTATTCGTCTTCAGGACGGACCATGGCTCAGAGAACCTCCAGGAACTGGTTGGGGTCGAGATACTCGACCGAGTGGACGACGCGCCCCTCCTCGTCGAAACGGAGGATCGTCACGCCCTGATTGCGATAGGCCTTGCCCGTGCTCGTCGGGGCCTCGTCCTCCCAGCGCACGCAGACGGTGTCGCCCTCGGCGATCGTCGCGAGGATGCGGAAGCACATGCCCTCGGTGAACAGCTCGGGGATGAGGTTCGGGTTCTGCCCCTTGGCCCCCATGCGCTCGGGCGTGAGCCCGACCACCTCGACCTGCCCGTCCGGTGCCAGGTTCGCGAACAGGTAGCCGAAGTCGGAGCGCGAGAAGGCGAGGAAGATGTCGCGCGCCCGCGCCGCGTTGCGCTGCTCGCGCGCGCTTCGCCCGGCAACCTCGAACCGTTCGATGTCCAGTACCGCACTTGCCTTCATCGTGCCTCTCCCTCGCTTGCTCGCGTCGTCATTGCAGCAGGAAGCCGGCGTCGACGACGATCGTCTCGCCGGTGATGTACGCCGAGGCCGGTGCCGCGAGGAAGAGCGCCACGTCGGCGACCTCCTCGGGCCTGCCCCAGCGTCCGCCGAGCGGCACCAGGTCCTTCGGATCGCCGAGCCCGCCCTGGGCGATCAGCGGGCTCGTCCCGGGCGTCTCGATCACACCCGGCGCCATCGCGTTCACCCCGATGCCCATCGGTCCGAGCTCGAGCGCGGCACTCTTGGTGAGCATGATCACCGCCGCCTTGCTCGCGTTGTAGTGCGCGATGCCCGGCGCCGTGGGCCGGATTCCCTGCACCGAGGCGAGGTTGATGATGCGGCCACCCTTCCCCGCCGCGGCCATCATGCCGCCACCGATCTGCGTCGCGAGGAACGTCCCGCGCAGATTGAGCGCGATCACGCGGTCCCACTCGTCGACCGGCATCTCCAGCATCTGCGAGAACGGGTAGATACCGGCGTTGTTGACCAGCACGTCGAAGCCGCCGAGCTCGCGCTGCGCGCGCTCGAAGAGTCCGCGCAGCACGGCGGGATCGGCCGCGTCGCCGCCCACCGCGATGGCCCGCCCGCCGGCCGCCGCGATCGAGCTGGCCACCTCGGCGGCCCCCGCCTCGCGAAGATCCTGCACGGCGACCGCCGCGCCCGCCTCGGCGAAGCAGGTCGCGATCGCCTTGCCCAGTCCCTGTGCCGCGCCGGTCACGACGGCCACCTTGCCGCCGAGTCCGAAACGAGCCTCGATTCCCCTTGCCATCCTTCAGCCTCCTGCGATCGACTTCGGCAAGCCGAGCGCTCGCTCGGCGATCAGGTTGCGCATCACCTCGGACGTCCCGCCGCCGATCGTGTAGGCGCGCGCGTCGAGAAACAGTCCCTGCCAGCGGCCACGGTCGAGCGCCTGCGGATTACCGCGTCCGATCGCCGCATACGGCCCCTGGATCTCGAGAGCCGCGTCCATGATGCTCCGCCGCAGCTCCGAGGCGGCCAGCTTGCCGATCGCGGCCGCCGGTCCGGGGTCGACGCCCCGGCTCTGCGCGGTGAGCACGCGGTACCCGGTGTACTTGAGCGCCTCCTTCTCGACGAAGAGCCGGGCGAGGCGCTGACGCAGCCCGGCATCGTCGAGCCGGCGCCGCTGCGAGGCGAGCGACCTGAGCTCCTCCAGCCGCTTCTCGAGCTCGACCACGCCCGCCAGCCCGGAGCGCTCGAAGGACAGCGTCGCCTTCGCGACGCGCCAGCCGTCGTGCAGCTCGCCCACCAGGTTCGCGCGCGGAACGCGGACGTCGTCGAGGAAGACCTCGCTGAAGTGGCTCTTGCGGGTGATCTGGCGCAGCGGCTCGACGCGCACGCCCGGGCTCCGCATGTCCATCAGCAGGTAGCTGATGCCCTGCTGCGCGCGGCCCCCGCGATCCGTACGGACGAGCAGGAAGCACCAGTCGGCGATCGGGCCGAGGCTCGTCCACACCTTCTGCCCGTTGACCACGAAGTCGTCGCCGTCCACCACTGCGGCGGTACGCAGTGACGCCAGGTCGGAGCCCGCGCCGGGCTCGGAGAAGCCCTGGCACCAGAGATCGTCGGCGCGCAGGATGCGCGGCAGGAAGCGCCGCTTCTGCTCCTCGCTGCCGAAGGCGATCAGCGCCGGGCCGAGAATGTTGAGCCCGATCGTGTTGATCAGCGGCGGCGCGCCGAGACGCGCGCACTCCTCGCCGAAGATCACCTGGCGTACCGGCGAAGCCTCCTGCCCACCGTACGCGCGCGGCCACGCGAGGCCGACGTAGCCCGCGTCGTAGAGCTTGCGCTGCCAGGCGCGCGACTGCTCGACCGCCGCCGCCGGGTCGGACGGCAGCGAGCGCGTCTCGGCCAGCGCACGCTCGAGGAACGCGCGCAGCGTGGCGCGGAACGCCCGGTCCTCGTTCGCGTCGGCGAGGTCCATCAGAGAAGCCTCCCGACAGCCGCGCCGTGCTGCGTCGCCTCGGCCACGTAGCGCGGTGCGAACGCCGAGCCGACGCAGTAGAGCTCGGCGACGCGGTGCTTGAGCGCGCGGTACAGCGCGTCGTCGCTCGCCATGCCGATGCTGGTGACGATCGCGTCGACGCTCTCGATGTGCGTCTCGCGCCCGGTGTGCGCGTCGGCGACGATCAGCGTGCGGCCGACGAGGGCGCGCGGCTGCGTCGAAGAGTGGATCCGGACCCCCGCCGCGTGCAGGCGATGCAGGACGATGCCCTTGGAGTAGCGATCCACCGCCTCGGCGACGCCGAGCCACTTGTGCACGATCTCCACCCTGGCACCGCGCTCGGCGAGAAAGTCCGCGACCGACGGCGTCATCATGTGGTCGTCCTCGGACAGCACGACGACGTGCCCGCGCGCGGTCGCCGCTCCGGAGAGCACGGCGACGAGGTCGTGGATCGGCACCGAGGAGTCGCCCGGCAGCGAGCCTTCCCGCGGTCGTGCGCCGGTCGCGACGACGACCGCGTCGGCGCCGTGTGCGAGCACCATCTCGGCGGTCGCGGCAACGCCGAGGCGCACATCGACGCCGAGCCGGGCGAGCTCGCGGGTTGCCCACGCGGGAAAGTCGAGCAGCGCATCTCGTCGCGGCGCGCGCGCGGCGATGCACATCGCTCCACCGAGCGCGTTGCCCCGGTCGAGCAGCGTCACGACGTGACCGCGCGCGGCGGCGACACGCGCCGCCTCCAGCCCCGCCGGGCCGCCGCCGATCACCAGAACCTTCTTCCGGACGGCAGCGGGCTCGATCGGGCGCCAGTCGCGCTCGTGTCCCACCTCGGGGTTGACCGCGCAGAGCGCGGTCTTCACCTCGGCGTGCACCACCTTGCCGATGCAGGTGTTGCACGCGATGCACTTGCGGATCTCCGAGAAGCGGCCGGCTCGAGCCTTGGCGGGCATCTCTGGATCGGCGAGCAGCGCGCGCGTCATGCCGATCAGGTCCGCGGCTCCGTCCTGCAGCAGCTGCTCCGCGACCTCAGGATCGTTGACCCGGCCCGCGTACACCACCGGCACGCGAACGGCGCGACGGATCGCCGCCGCGTGGCCCGCGAAGGCGGCGACCGGGTACTGCATCGGCGGTACGTAGCTCGGCATGCCCCACGTCGAGCCGACGTCGACGCTCAGGTAGTCGACCGGGGCCGCCTCGCTGATCATCGCCGCCATGTGGCACATGTCGTCCAGGCGGTAGCCGCCGTCGCGATGCTCGTCGGCGCACACGCGCAGGCCGACGGCGAGCCCCTCGGGGACGCGCCTACGGATGCGGGCGACCGCCTCGACGACGAAGCGGATGCGATTCTCGGGGTTCCCACCCCAGCGGTCCTGGCGCCGGTTGGTCCACGGCGAGAGGAAGCACTGCGGCAGGGTCTCGTGCGCGCAGTGGACCTCGACGGCGTCGGCACCGGCGGCGTGGCACGCCGCGGCCGCCGCCGGGTAGGCGTCGAGCAGCTGCTCGATCTCGTCGTCGTCGAGGACGTGCGGGATGACGTCGCTGTTGAGCGCGGTCTGCACGGCGGACGGACCCATCAGCGACTGGAGGTGCGTGAGCTGCATGACGCAGACGCTGCCGTGCTCGTGCACCGCATCGGTGAAGCGCCGCACCCGCGGGACGAAGTCGGGATGCCGGAACGCCGTCGCCCCGATCGCCGCGCTGCCCGGCAGGATCTCGTCGCCGCGACCCGGCGGCAACGGCGTCGGCAGAACCCAGGTCTCGTTGCCGATCCACCCCGCCCCGCCGGCGGCGCGCGCCACGTGGTGGCGCAGGAACGGCTCGTCGGGCAGGCCGTCGGCGCGCCCCGAGTTGATCGAGTACGTCGTCGAGACGATGCGGTTCGGCACCCGCATGGGGCCGATCGCAACGGGCTCGAAGAGGCGGGAGAGGCTCGACACGTGGTTCAGCTCGGGCGGAAGCCGATGTTCTTCCAGCTCACGACGTGGTCGATGTGGAACTTCATCGCGACGCGATTCGGGGTCAGCAGCGAGCGCACGAACAGCTCGCGCGCGCGCTCGCTGGCGTAGTAGCGCTCGCCATGCATGCGGCAGATCTCCTCGACGGTCGCGCGGTCCTCGACGAACTCGACGCGCGTCTTGAGCGTCATCGCGCCGCCGAACGGCAGACCGAGCCCGTTGGTCGAGATGCACACCCCGCAGCGCGGATCGCGCGTCAGCGCACGCACCTTCACCCGGGGCTTCACGCACGTGCTCCAGAGCTCGCCGTCGCGCAGGACGTAGACGTGCACCGTCACCATGGGAAAGCCTTCCTTGGTGAGGTGGGTCAGGAACATCTCGCGACCGGCCTCGAGCAGCGAATGCACCTCCTCCTTCGAGAACTGCGTCTCCGGGTGCCTGTTGGGGTCGCCCCACTTGTCGACCAGGTCGGGGTCGATCTGCTCCAGAGCCTTCTCCAGGATCCAGAAGTCGTCTTTCTGCTCCGCCATGGTGCCCTCCCGTTCCGTCGTCGCTCAGCTGATCAGGTAGCCGCCGTCGACCACCAGCGTCGTCCCGGTCACGTACCGCGCCGCCGGTCCGGCGAGGAAGACGACCGCCCCTGCGATGTCCTCGGGTACGGCGACGCGCCCGAGTGGAATGCGCGGCGTCAGCACGTCGCGCAGACCGGACTCGAGGTTCTCGCGCGTGCCCTCGGTCTCGACGCCGCCCGGACACACGGCGTTGACCCGGATGCCGTCGGGCGCGAGCTCGAGGGCGGCGCTGCGGGTCAGCATCACCACCCCGCCCTTCGACGCACAGTACTGCGCCATCCCCGGAAAGCAGGGATGAAAGCCCGCCATCGACGATAGGTTGACGATCGCGCCGCCGCTGCCCTGCGCGCGCATGACCCGTGCGGCCTCGCGCGTGCAGAGCATCGGGCCGCGCAGGTTCACCGCCATCACCCGGTCCCACTCCGCGACCGTGGTCTCGGAGATGGGCGTGGCCGGGTAGATGCCGGCGTTGTTGACCAGCACGTCGAGCGCGCCGAGGCGATCGCAAACCGAATCGACCAGTCCCTGCACGGCGCCCTCGTCGGACACGTCGGCACGGAGCCCGATCGCGCGTCCGCCGAGCGTTCGCGCGACGTCCTCGGCGCCCCGCTCGTCGAGGTCGGCGACCGCCACGGTCGCGCCCGCCACGGCGAGCGCGCGCGCGATCCCGCGTCCGATGCCGGCAGCGCCACCGGTGACCAGGGCGACCTTGCCAGCGAGACCGAAGAGCTCGTCAAGCCCCACGCGACTCGGCCTCCCGCGAGCGCAGCATCACCACGGCCTCGCCGGTAGTGGTGATGTCGCCACGCTGGTTCTCGGTCTTGACCTCGCAACGCACCTCGTGTCGCTTGCCGTCGATCGGCTGCTCGAGCACGGCCTTGCCGCGCACCGTACCGCGGCACCACGTGGTGTCACCGAGCAGGTTGAACGTCGGGTAGCGCTGCGTGAGCGACTTCAGGAACCCGTCGTCGCCCATCCAGTTCATCATCATGTGCACGAGCCAGCTGGTGCGCTCGTAGCCGGCCTCGTACGCGCCCGGCAGCCCGAGGATGCGCTGCGAGCGAACGTTCGACCAGTGGATCGCGACCGGCGCCTCGGGGATGCCCTGCTCGTTGATGAACGGCAGACCAGGGTGCTTCTCGAACAGCTCGAAGGCGAGCTTGTGGCCGACGAACCAGCCGCCGGCGCCACCCCAGCTCTCGAACGCAAACTTGCTGATCTCGGTGGTCGGACCCTTCACGACGAACGGGATCTCGTCGCCGACCCGAACGTCCTCCCACCACAGCACGTCGCTGCCGCGCCGCTGCTCGCGCGCGTACTCGCCCTTGATGCGCTCGATGTCCTCGGGCGTGTAGTGCGCGAGCTCGCGCTGCTGGTACTTGCTCGCGCGCTTCGCGCCGTCGCGCTCGAAGCGGTGCCACGAGGTCGCGTAGGTTGCGACCTGCGCGCCGCGCTCGTCCTCGATCAGGGTCTCGTAGTCCTGGCGCACGGCGCGACCGCCGCCGAACTTGCTCGGGATGATCTCGACGGCGCGCAGGAAGCTCGTCGGGTCGAGCACGTCGTCGAGCCCCAGCGGACGCTGCCACGTGTAGCGCGCGTCGCGCCAGATCGTGTGACAGCCGGGCAGACCGTCCGAGGCGCCGTTCGTGCGCTCGAGGAATCCGATGATGCTCTGCGGCACGAGCTGTCGGTGATGCCGGCTCTGCTCCGCGTACTCGCGGCTCAGGTAGAGCGGGTTGTCGTCGCCGGAGCCCAGCGCGAAGCGCCGGATGGTCTCGGCCGTGACGCGCATCTTCCCGGCCTGGTGCATGTTGCTGCCCTTGCGCGGCAGGCCGATCCGGCCGCGCAGGCGCTCGACGCCCTCCTCGGTGATCTTGCCGAACGCGACGCTCACGCGGTGCCTCCTGCTCCGGGCGTGCCGCCGGCGGCAGCTGCGGTCTCGGCGGCCAGCTTGTCCGCGACTGCGCGCACCAGCGGCTCCTTCTGGACCTTGCCGGTCGGCGTCTGCGGCAGCGCGGTCAGCACCTCGAGGCGCTCCGGGACGTTGTGCTTCATCACCTGCTTGCCGGCGAGAAACGACTTCACCTCGCCGAGCGTGAGCGTCTCCCCGGGCTTCAGCTCGACGCAGGCGCAGACGCGCTCGCCGAGCCGCGCGTCGGGCATGCCGATCACGGCGGCGCGCAGGATCTTCGGGTGCTCGTGCAGCAGGTCCTCGATCTCCTTCGGGAAGATCTTGGTGCCGCCGCGGTTGATCATCTCCTTCTGGCGGCCGGCGAGGTGCAGGTAGCCGCGCTCGTCGACGAAGCCGAGGTCGCCGGTGAAGAACCAGCCGTCGGCGTTGCGCGTCTCGGCGGTGCGCTCGGGATTCTTGTAGTACGCGAGAAACAGCGACGGCCCGCGGTAGGCGATCTCGCCGACCTCGCCCATCGGCCGCTCCGTGCTCCGGTCGGCGGCGAAGATACGCAGCTCCGCGCCCGGCACCGGCTTGCCCACGGTGTCGCGGATCAGCTCCGGCGGATCGCTCGCCGCGACCTGCGTGTGGACGATGTTCTCGCCCATGCCGTACATGTTGCCGCTCTTCACACCGAAGACGCGCTCGATGTCCTTCATCACCTCGGGCGGGCACTGTGCCCCGCCCACGCCGACGCTCTTCACGCTGCGGATGTCGGTACGCGGCAGGTCGGGGTGCGACAGCAGGCTGATGAGGTGCGCGGGCGTACCGGACAGCGCCGTCACCCGCTCGCGCTCGACGATCTTCAGGATCTCGGTGGGCGAGAAGCGCTCGACGAGCACCATGCGCACGCCGCGCAGCAGGACCTGGTACGTCGCCAGGTGGCCGAACGAGTGCGACATCGGGCTGTTGGCGAGGATGACGTCGTCGCGCGAGGCAGGGTTCGCCTGGGTGGTCATGTCGGCGAAGCGCTTCATCACCGACACAAGCGTGTTGTGCGTGTGCAGGAAGCCCTTCGGCGCGCCCTCGGTACCGGAGGTGAAGTTCAGGTAGAACACGTCGTCCGCGCCGATCGCGGCCGACGAGAGGTAGGCATCGAGCCCGTCGTCGGAGCCGAGCAGGCTGTCGTAGGTCGCGTCCCCACTCGCGACACCGGAGCCCACGGTGATCACCTGCGCCAGCTCGGGCAGGCGCGCACGCATGCCGGCGACCGCAGCCGCGTGCTCGAAGCCCTGATAGCTTCCCGCGACGATCATCGCGCGCGAGTCGCAGAAGCGCAGCATCGACTCCATCTCGCGCTCGCGGTAGACCATGTGCATCGGCTGGATCACCGCGCCGATGCGCGCGAGCGCGATCTGCAGCACGCAGAGCTCCGGCCAGTTGGGCAGCTGCACCGTGACGATGTCGCCCTTCCTCACCCCCAGGCGGACGAGCCCTGCCGCCACGCGCCGCGCCTCGTCCGCCCAGTCGGCGAACGAGATGCGACGCTCGCCGGCGACGATCGCGACGTGCTCCGGCATGCGCTGCGCGCTCTCGTCGAAGTAGCTCTGCAGCGTCCGATCGAGCCACAGCCCGGCGTCGACGAAGCGCCGGCGGTACTCCGGCGGAAACGTCGGGAACGGCGCCCGGCTCATCGCAGCACCCCGGCTCGCTCGAGCGACGCGAGCTCCGCTTCCGACAGCCCGAGGATCTCGCCCAGGACGTAGCCGTTGTGCTGACCGACGCGCGGCGACGGGCCGGCGATCGCGCGCGGCGACGCCGCGAGGTGCCAGGGCGTGCTGTACACGGTGCGCGCCCCCTCCTCGAAGCTCTCGACCTCCGTCGCGACGCCGCGCGCCGCGAGCGGCCCCCAGGCGGCCAGCTCCTCGATCTCGAGCACCGGCGTCGCCGCGAGGCCGCGTGCGCGGAGGCGCTCGACGAGGGCGTCACGACCCTGCGACCGCGTCCAGTCTGCGAGCAGGCCGTCGATCTCCTGCGAGCGGCGACGGCGCTGGGCCGCGACCGCGAGTGCGGGATCCACCGCCCATTCCGGGCTGCCGAGGAGCTCGACCAGCCGTTGCCAGCAGGCGTCGTCGAGCACCGCCAGCGCCACCCAGCGATCGTCGCCGGCCGCGGGATAGATCCCGTGCGGCGCCATCCGCGGGTGGTCATTGGCCCGCGCGTGCGGCGTGACGTCGCCGAGCTGCGCCTCGGCGAGCAGCTCCGCCGCCAGCGCGGTCGCGGCCTCGATCTGGGACAGGTCGATGCGCTGCCCCTCCCCGCCGCGGTCGCGGTGCCAGAGTGCGGCGAGCGCCGCCAGCACACCCTGGATCGCCGCGTTCGCGTCGCCGAGGCCGATCGACGGAAACCCCGTGCTGCCGATGTCGCGGTAGCCGACCGACGCCTCGAGCCCGGCGAAACCGGTCGCGATGGTGGCGAAGCCCCGCAGATGGCGCAGCGGTCCCTCCTGGCCGGCCATCGCCATGCTGAGCACCACGAGATCGCGGTTCACGCGGCGAAGATCGTCGTAGCCCAGTCCGAGCCGTGACATCACTCCGGCGGCGAAGTTGTCGAACACGAGATCGGAGTGCCCGGCGAGCTGGCGCAGCAGATCGCGACCCGTGCTCGTCTTGAGATCGAGCGACACGCTCAGCTTGCCGCGGTTCGCGTTGTGGAAGAACGCCCGGGCGTGCGGCCAGTGACGCATGAAGTCGAGCCGGCCGGCGCTCTCGACCTTGATCACCTCCATGCCCATGTCGGCGAGGATCTGGCCGACCAGCGGCCCGGCCCAGTTGAAGCCCAGCTCGATCGCGCGCAGGCCGGCGAGCGGCCCGCGCGACGGACGCCGACTGCCGGCAGCCGCAACGGCGCGCTCGCGCTCGGCGGGGACCGCAGCGCAAGCTTGCGACGTGAAGCCCGCACCGTCGTGCTCGCCGAGCCGCGGTGCCGGACCGCGCCGCCACGGCGTGCGTGACAGGCGGTAGCCCATGCCCGGCAGCCGCACGCGCCGCCCGCCGAGCTGCTCCTCGACCCAGAACTCGCGCGCCTCGAGGTGCGGCTCGGCGAGGATGTCCGCGGCCTCGTTGATCGGCCCGAGCACCAGGTCGGCGCGCGCCGCCATCTCCATGAGCTCGCGCCGCGTGTGCTGCGCGAGCCACGGAATGAAGTGCACGTCGACCTCGTCGGCGCGCTGCCAGCCGATGGCCACCCCGTCCTGCAGGGCCGGGTCTTCCTGCGCCCACTCCGGGTCGCCCATCAGCCGCAGGAAGCCCTTCCACTGCGCGCGCGTCTGCGTCGCGAGGAAGATGAAGCCGTCCTTGCACGGGTAGAAGCCCGACGGATAGATGCCGCCGTGGCGCTCGAAGCCGCGGCGCTTCCACTTGCCGCCGCCGCCGAGGATGAAGAGCGACATGCCGCCGGCGTAGAACGCGAGCACGTCGGTCTCCGAGATGTCGACGCGCTGGCCGCGCCCGGTGCGCCGACGTGCGAACAGTGCCGCCAGCGCGGCGGCGGCGCCGTGCATCGCGGCCTGCTGCGCGGGAACGCCGAACGGCAGCGACAGCGGCGTGCGCCCGGGCTCGCCGAGGATCACGCTGATGCCGCCCGCCGCACAGACGTTGAGCTGCGTCGCGCGCTCGCCCGCGAGCGGCCCGGTCTCGCCGTAGGCGCTCAGCAGCACCGTGACCAGTCCGGGGTTGGCGCGCTCGAGCGCGTCGATGTCGAGCCCCCACTGCGCGCGCTCGCCGGGGAGCAGGTTGGTGACGAGAACGTCGGCGTCGGCGCCGAGCGCGGCGATGCGGGAGGCATCGACGGCGCGGTCACCGGACAGCTCGATGCTGTGCTTGCCGCCGTTCCAGGCGAGGAACGTCGCGCTGTCCTCGGCGGACGGCGCGGCACCGGAGAACGGCCCCCACGCGCGTGCCGCATCACCGCCGCGCGGCTCGATCTTCAGCACCTCCGCGCCGAGATCCGCCAGCAGGCGCGTGCAGAACGGTGCCGACAGGCCCTGCCCGCACTCGAGCACGCGCAGCCCAGCCAGTGCCGTCGCGGCGCCGGCATGTCCCGGCTCGACGGTCACGGCCTGGGCGTCCATTCGACCCACAGGTGCTCGAAGCCGCGCAGGAAGAAGTGCGGTGCACGCTCGCGCGGCTCGTCCGGCACGAGTCGGAGATCGGGCAGCCGCTCGCACAGCATCGACAGCGCGATGCGGCCCTCGAGCCGCGCCAGCGCGGCGCCCAGGCAGAAGTGCGGCCCGCCGCCGAACGAGAGGTGCGTCGCCGCGTTGTCGCGCCGCATGTCGAAGGACTCCGCGGCGGCGAACTCGGCCTCGTCGCGATTCGCAGCACCGTAGTGCAGCTGGAGCTGCGCGCCCTTCGGGATGCGCGCACCGCCGAGCTCCAGATCCTCGGTCGCCATCCGGAACAGCCCCTGCACCGGCGCCTCCATGCGGAGCGCCTCCTCCACCACGCCGGGGATGAGAGCCGGATCCGCGCACACGGCCTCCCAGCGCGTCCGGTCCTCGAGCAGCAGTGCCACCATGCTGCCGATCAGGTTGGTCGTGGTCTCGTTGCCGGCGACCAGGATCTGCTGGAGGATGCTCAGCATCTCGCCGCGCGTCAGCGGCGCCTCCCCTTCGATGCGCGCGTTGATCATCGCCGTCAGCATGTCGTCGCGCGGGTCCTCGGCGCGCTCGTCGAGCCGCGCCGAGAAGTACTTCTGGAACTCGACCAGGCTCCGCGCGCAGGCCTTCTGGCGCTCGAGCGGCAGGTCGAAGGAGAGCCGCGCGACAAGATCGTCCGACCAGCGCTTGAAGACGTCGAGGTCCTCGCGCGGCACGCCGAGGATCTCGGAGATCACGGTCATCGGCAGCGGGTAGTTGAACTCCCAGACGAGGTCCGCGCGGCCGCGGCCGGCCATCCGGGAGAGCAGCTCCCCGGCGATCTCGCGGATGCGCGGCTCGCGCTCGTTGATGCGGCGCGGCGTGAAGGCCTTGTTGATCAGCCCACGGAAGCGCGTGTGTGCGGGCGGATCGCAGCTGACCAGCGTGGCGACCTCGCCCCAGCCCTCGCGCAGGATGGCCGCGACCTCGTCGGGAATCTCGCTGCGCACGTTGGTCGAGATCGCCGACGAGAAGCGCACCGGGTCGCGCAGGACGGTCCAGACGTCCTCGTAGCGCGTCACGACCCAGATGTTGAAGGCCTCGCTGAAGAAGACCGGCGCCTCACGTCGCGCCCGCGCGAGGAGCGGATAGGGATCGCGGCGCTGCTCGGCGTCGAGCGGGTTGTACGGGATCGTCTCTGCCATGGGTGCTTTCTCTGCGAGGCGCCGACAGCAAGGGAGCGGCCAACCGCGAGGCTGCGAATTCACTCGCGCGCGCTGGGCTCTGCTCTCGCGAAAAATGCGCGCGGGCATCGCCGTGATGCACGCAAGCATCGACAGCGCCCCGCGACGCAGGCGAAACGGGCGTGGCGCTCGCGGCCCGGCGGCTCCTTCCCTGGCGGCGCACGTGGCCCGGCGGCTGCTTGCCTCGCAGGTGTTGCCCCCGTCATCACGCGACGCGTCGAGCGCAGAGCACAACGGCCAGCCCGCCTGGTTCGATCGCGTGCGCTGGCTCGGCACGCCGCCCAAGCTCAGCCAGCGACAGTGGACGGTGCTCGGGCTGGTGTCGGTCGCGTCGTTCTTCGACCAGTACGACACGGGGCTGTTCTCGCTCGCGCTCAAGCAGATCCAGGCCGAGTTCCGGATCGCCGAGCAGAGCCTGGGCCTGCTCTCCTCGATCGTCACGCTCGGGGCGCTGCCCGCGCTGCTGCTCGCGGCGGCCGCCGATCGCTGGGGGCGCCGTCGGCTCCTCGTCGTGACGATCGTCGCCTACACGATCCTCACCGGCGCATCGGCGTTCGCGCCGAGCGCGGCGGCGTTCGTTGCCCTGCAGTTCCTCGCCCGGATCTTCATCACGGCGGAGTACGCGCTCGCGATCGTGGTGCTCGGCGAGGAGCTCGACGACGACGCGCGCGGCTGGGGCATCGGCGCGCTCGGCGCGCTGGCGGCCTGCGGCCACGGCCTCGCCTACGCGCTCTTCAGCCTGGTCGACGTCCTGCCGCTCGGCTGGCGGACGCTCTACCTGGTCGGGCTGGCACCGCTTCTCCTGGTCGCGTGGCTCCGGCGGGACATGGCCGAGACGCCGCACTTCGAGCGCCTCGGCGCGCGTCCGCGCGAGTCCCGGGCCGACCGCCGCGCGCGACGGCGGGCTGCGGTCACGCGCCAGGCGTCACCGTACCGACGACGCTTCGTCGCCATGGGCGCGCTCTACCTTCTCCTGGGTCTCACCCAGCACGCGGGGTTCTTCTTCGCGCCCAAGTTCCTGCAGGAGGCGCACGGCTTCTCTCCCGCACAGGTCAGCCTGCTGGGCTTCACCGGCGGTGCCGTCGCGGTGTTCGCCAACAGCCTGACCGGCCGCTGGAGCGACCGCTTCGGGCGCCGGCCCACGTCGATCGCCTTCCTCGCCGCCCTGCCCCTGACGATCGTGTCCTTCTACAACGCGCCGGCCATCCTGCTGCCCGTCCTCTGGGTGGCCATGCTGTTCTTCGGGCTCGGCAGCGGCGTGCTGCTCTCCCTGTTCAGCATCGAGCTCTTCCCGACCGCCTACCGATCGACCGCGGCCGGGATGCGCGCGGCCCTGGGAACCGTCGGTGCGGTGATCGGCCTCTCCGTCGAGTCGGCCCTGTACGTGCTCCTCGGCTCGCACTGGGCCGCGATCTCCGCTCTGGCGACGCTCGCGCTGGGCGCACCGTTCGTCGTGCTGTGCATGTTCCCGGAGACCAGCGGACGCGCACTCGACGAGATCTCGCCCGACCACTGACGCGCCGCGCGCAATACTTGACGCACCGCGTGCGACGCTCGAACGCGACGCGCTCGCACGGCACCGCCGTTGCGTGCAATCCTCTGCCATGCGTCGCGTCGTCGTGGCCGGGTCGAGCGGGTACGTGGGCAGGTACGTGGTTCGCGAGCTGAAGCAGCGCGGGTACTTCGTGCGCGCGCTGACGCGCGACGCGCAGCGGCTCGCGGAACCGGGGCCGTTCGCGGCGCCGGCGGTTCGCGAGCACTGCGACGAGGTCTTCGTCGGCGAGGCGACGCGTCCGGAGACGCTGCACGGCCTGTTCGACGGCATCGACGTCGCATTCTCGTCGCTCGGCATCTCGCGCCAGCGCGACGGGCTGTCCTTCGCGCAGGTGGACTTCGCTGCCAATCGCAACGTGTTCGAGGCCGCCAGCGCGGCCGGGACCCGGAAGCTCATCTACGTGTCGCTGTGGGATCCCGACGCGCTCGCGCACCTGGCGATCGTGCGCGCGCACGAGCAGGTCGTCGCGCTGCTGCGCGCGTCGGGGGTTGCGCACTGCGTCGTGCGCCCGTCGGGATACTTCTCGGACATGGGCGCGCTGATGGACATGGCGAGGCGCGGCCGTGCGTTCGTCGTCGGCAGCGGCAGCAACCGGATGAACCCGATCCACGGAGCGGACGTGGCGCGGGTCTGCGCCGACGCCATCGAGTCGCCGGCCGAGGAGCTCGGCGCCGGCGGTCCCGACGTCCTGACGCAGCAGCAGGCGGCCGAGCTCGCCTTCGAGGTGCTCGGCAAGCCGCCGAAGCTCCTGCACCTGCCGGTTCCGCTGCTGCGCGGCGTCGCCCGCGTCATCGGCCTTCTGAACCGCCAGTTCGGCGACCTCGCGGAGTTCCTGGTCACCGCGGGCGAGGTGGATGGCGTCGCGCCACGAGTCGGCACGATGACGCTGCGCGACTACTTCACCGAGCTGGCGCGGCACGGTTGAGGACCATGCCGATCGAGCCCAGGCGGTCGGGCCCGAACCGACACCGGGCGGCCAGCCGCGACGGCGTCCGCATGGCTCGAGGCCTCGTACTCGCCCTCTGTGCGTGCGGCACCTTGCAGCGCCAGCCCCCTGCACAACGACCGGCACCGGCACAGGACCCGTTGCCGGCGGCACGGCCGTGCCTGTCGATCGCCCGCCTGCAGCGCAGCGAGATCGTCGACAACCAGACCATCCGCTTCCACCTGATCGACGGCACCATCATTGGAAGCCGGCTGCCGTCACCCTGCCACGGGCTGAAGATCCAGGGGGGCTTCGCCTTCCAGACCTCGACCGATCAGCTCTGCGAGCTCGACGTGATCCGCGTCCTGCCGCCCTCCGGCGGCTCCTGCGCGCTCGGGACCTTCGAGGTCGAGCATCTGGCACCCGGTGCCGAGGCCGGGAACTGATGCGCGGGCAGATCCCCGATGCGTTCGCGCATCGCCGCCGATGTTCCCGCGCATCGTGCGCGCACCTGGACAGGAGCCGCGGCGGTAGCCGCGCGACGACGCCCTGTGGCAACCCGCTTGCTTCCCGGCAGGGGGCTCGATCGATGGAGGTCTGGATCAGCAGATGAGCGCGCGCGCCAACACCCAGGTCGTCCTTCGGGCACATCCCCGGGGGCAACCCCAGGAGCGCGACTTCGGTTGCGTCCAGGTCGCCTTGCCGCAGCCGGCGGACGGCCAGTTTCTGATCCGCAACCTCTATCTCTCGCTCGACGCTGGCTTCCGCCAGTGGATGAACGAGGGCGCCGGCGACGGCTACCTGCCGGGCATGCAGCTGAACCAGCCGGTGATGGGGCTCGTTCTCGGCGAGGTCGTCGAGTCGCGGCAACCCGACTACGCGCCCGGAGACCTCGTCATGGGTCGCACCCGCTGGGAGAGCTACTCGCTGGCGGACGGCACCGACTACATGACGAAGCTCGCGGCCGATCCCGACGTTCCGGTCTCCCACTACCTCGGCGTGCTCGGCCCGACCGGGCTCACGGCCTACTTCGGGATGCGCGACATCGGCCGGCCGAAGCCCGGGGAAACGGTCCTGGTGAGCACGGCCGCCGGCGCGGTCGGCTCGGTCGCGGCGCAGATCGCGCGCATCCGCGGCAGCCGGGTGATCGGGTTGACCAGCAGCGACGACAAGTGCCGCTGGCTGGTCGACGATCTCGGGCTCGACGCCGCGCTCAACTATCGTTCGGACGAGGGGCTCGCGGCGGGCCTCGCCCGTCTCTGCCCGGACGGCATCGACGTCTACTTCGACAACGTCGGTGGCGCGACGCTCGATACGGCGCTGGCGCACCTGCGCATCGGGGCGCGCGTGGTCATGTGCGGCGGCCTCGCCGGATACAACGACACCACTCCGCTGCCCGGTCCGCTCAACATGTTCAAGATCATCACCCAGCGCGCTCTCCTGCAGGGCTTCATGGTGACCGACTACGTCGCCGAGTACCCGGCCGCGATCGCCGAGCTGGCGGGCTGGCTCAAGGAGGGGCGTCTGCGCGGCGCCGAGGAAGTCGTCGAGGGCATCGAGCAGACCGGGCCGGCGTTCTGCCGCATGTTCGCCGGGGGCAACCGCGGCAAGCTCGTCGTCCACGTCGGCGATCGGTCTCGAGGCTGACGCGTGGCGCGCACGCTGGAGTCACTCCTCGATCGCATGGAGATCATCGAGCTCCTGCATCGCTACGCGACCGCGATCGACGACCGCGACTGGGCGCGACTCGCGACCTGCTTCACCGACGACGCCGTCGCCCTCTACGGCCCGGTGCTCGGCCGCCGGGAGGGCATCGCCGCGATCGAGCAGACCTGCCGGACCTCCCTCGAGCCGCTCGACGCGAGCCAGCACCTCATCGGCACGCACGAGATCGAGCTCGACGGCGACCGTGCGCGCGCGCGCTGCTACGTGCACGCGCAGCACACCAAGGCGGGCACACCGGGCGGTGACAACTTCGTCATCGGCGCGACGTATTTCGACGAGCTGGTGCGCACGCGCGACGGCTGGCGGATCCGCCAGCGTGAGCTGCGCATCCTGTGGCAGGAAGGCAACCCGCAGGTTCTCGGAGGCTGAGATGCCCGTCACACACTACGAGAAGGTCGACGTGTACCCGATCGACCCGGCAGAGCTCGAGCAGATCCTGCGCGAGCAGAACGAGTGCGTGTTCTGCTGGGCGACGCGCGACCACTGGCCGATCGGCATGATCATGAGCTACGTCTGGCGCGATGGCCGCTTCTGGCTCACCGCCGCGCGCCAGCGCAAGCGCATCCAGGCGCTCGAGCGCGACGACCGCGTCGCACTCACCGTCTCGAGCGTCGGCACGAGCCTCGGCCCGGCGCGCGGCATCACCGTGAAGGGCCGCTGCGTCATCCGCGACGACCGGCCGACCAAGGACTGGTTCTATCCCGCGCTGTCCACCGCGGTCGTGCCCGGCGACGCGCGCGGCCAGGAGGCCTTCGGCGCGATGCTCGATTCCCCCAATCGTGTCATCTTCGAGGTCGAGCCGCTGAAGTGGTTCACCTTCGACGCGATCAAGATGATGCAGGATTCCCTGTTTCCGAAAGCCTGAGGAGAGTAGACATGACCGCAGCCGCGAAGCCGATCGAGAGCCCGTTCCTGCAAGGAATCATGGCCCCGGTGCACGACGAGCGCGACGACCGCGACCTCAAGGTCACCGGCGAGCTGCCACGTGCGCTGCGCGGCATGTTCCTGCGCAACGGACCCAACCCGCAGTTCGCGCCGCGCGGCGCGTACCACCCCTTCGACGGCGACGGCATGCTGCACGCGGTCTACTTCGAGGACGGGCGCGCCCGCTACCGAAACCGCTGGATCGAGTCGCGCGGGCTGCTCGCCGAGCGCAAGCGCGGCCACGCCTGCTTCGGCAGCGTGGCCGGGTTCAGCATGCCCGACGAGGCGGTGATGGCCGAGGCCGGCGTGCTGAAGAACAGCGGCAACACGCACACCGTGCACCACGCAGGGCGCTACCTCGCCCTCATGGAGGCGGCGCCGCCGACCGAGTTCTCGCACGATCTCGCGACGCTCGGCGAGTACGACTTCGGCGGCACGCTCCAGGGGCCGATGACCGCCCACCCGAAGCTCGACCCGGCCACCGGCGAGCTGCTCTTCTTCGGCTACTCGCCCTTCCCGCCATTCCTGCGCTACCACGTCGCCGACGCGTCGGGGGCGCTGGTGCACAGCACGACGATCGACCTCCCCGTCTCGGTGATGATCCACGACTTCGCGATCACCGAGAGCTACGCGATCTTCCTCGACGCCCCGGCGGTGTTCGACGTCGAGGCGATGATGCGCAACGAGCCGGGCGTGCGCTGGGAGCCCGAGCGCGGCACGCGCATCGGCGTGCTGCCGCGCCGCGGCCGCGGCGACGAGATCCGCTGGTTCGAGATCCCGAACTGCTACGTCGTGCACTACTTCAACGCCTGGGAGGACGGCCGCACCCTCGAGATCTTCGCGCCCGCCTTCGACACCATGCCCGGCGGGCTGTCGATGAACCGCATGGAGCAGACCGAGGAGCCCAAGCCGCGACGCTGGAAGCTCGACCTCGACAGCGGACGCGTGACCGGAGAGCAGTTCGACGATCGCTCGGGCGAGTTCCCGCGCATCGACGACCGGCTCACCGGCCGCCGGCAGCGCTACATGTACAACGCGATCGCCCGTGGCTGGGACTTCAACTTCGACTTCCACGGCGTCGTCAAGTACGATCTCGAGACCGGCCGCGCCGAGCAGTTCGTGCACGGTGACACCGCGGTGAGCGGCGAGCACGCGTTCGTCCCGAACCCGGAAGGCAAGGCCGAGGACGACGGCTGGCTGCTCACCATGGTGACCGATCGCGCGACGGAGAAGTCCGCGCTCGTCGTGCTCGACGCGCGCGAGCCCGCCGCCGGGCCGGTCGCGCGGGTGGAGATCCCGCGCCGCGTGCCGCTCGGCTTCCACGCCAACTGGTTCGCGGCGGAGTGACGCCGCGACCTCGAGGCGCCGCGCCAGGGCCTTGACGCCGTGGTCGTGTTCCTGCGCCAGTGACGGCGCGGGTGCGGACGCCCGCGCGATGGAGGCGAGGATGCTCGAGACGAAGAAGTCCTTCTGCCGTTTCTGCCACGTCTTCTGCGGCGTGGAAGTCGACGTCGCCGACGGCCGCGTGATCGCGGTCCGCGGCGACCGCGACAACCCGGTCTCGCAGGGCTACACGTGCCTGAAGGGGCGCGCCGAAGCCGAGCGGCTCTACCACCCCGAGCGCCTCCTCTGCTCGCTGAAGCGCGACGGCGAGCAGTGGAGCGACATCCCCTCGGGCGACGCCCTCGCCGAGATCGCGACGCGCCTGCGCGACATCGTCGACCGGCACGGGCCGCGCTCGGTCGCGGTCTACGTCGGCGACGGCGGCCACCGCACTTCGGCCGCCGATCCGAGCTTCGTGCGCAAGTGGCTCGACGGGCTTGGCTCGCCGGGGCTCTACACCTCGTTCACCGTCGACTCGCCGAGCCTGTCCGTCGCCATCAACCGGCTGTTCGGCGCGCCGCTGCCGCTCGCCGTGTTCGACATCGCCAACGCCGACGTCGCCATGTTCGTCGCGACCAATCCGGTCGTGTCGCACCTGATGAGCATGCCGCAGTCGAATCCGTTCGCGCGGCTGCGGTCGGCGCAGCAGCGCGGCATGAAGCTCATCGTCGTCGACCCGCGCCGCTGCGACGTCGCACAACGCGCGGACGTCCACCTGCAGGTCAAGCCCGGCGAGGACGCCTCGCTGCTCGCGGGGATGATCCGGGTCATCCTCGAGCACGAGCTGCACGATCGCGCCTACGCCGACGCCTACCTGAGCGGCCTCGACGCGCTGCGCGAGGCGGTGCGCCCCTTCGATCTCGAATACGTCGCGGCGCGCACCGAGGTGCCCGCCGAGAAGATCCGCGAGGCCGCGATCCTGTTCGCGAGCGCGCGCAGCGGTGCCGCGCAGAGTGGCACCGGGCTGCACATGGCGCGCCACCAGAACCTCACCACGCAGCTCGTCATGACCCTCAACGCGCTCTGCGGTCGCTACGACCGGCGCGGCGGTATGACGCGCAACCCGGGCGTCCTGACCCGTCCGCTACCCGCGGAGCCCGGACCGCTCCGCATGCCGCTCTTCTCCGGCGAGGAGACGCACGTCCGCGGTATCAAGGGCATCTTCAACTGGCAGGGGCTGCGCGAGATGCCGGCGAACACGCTCGCCGAGGCGATGCTGACCGAGGGACCGGGCCGGATCCGTGCGCTGATCGTGAACGGCGGCAACCCGGCACTCGTGTTTCCCGACTCCGAGCGCGTCACGCGCGCCCTGCAGAACCTCGACCTGCTGGTCGTCAACGACCTGTTCCTGTCGGCGACGGCGCGCTTCGCGCACTACGTGCTCGCCGTCAAGCATCCGTTCGAGCGCGCCGACGTGCCGAAGCTCATGGACGTGACCTTCCCCTTCCCGTTCAGCCAGTACACGCCTGCGCTCGTCGAGGCGCCGGGCGACCTCCTCGAGGAGTGGGAGATCTTCTGGGATCTCGCGCGTCGGCTCGGCATCGAGCTCGACATCCCCGGCATCGCCATGGACCGCAAGCCCACGGCGGACCAGATGCTCGACGGGATGAACGACGGCTCGCGCATCCCGCTCGACGAGGTGCGCCGCTACCCGAGCGGGCACGTGTTCGGCGACGCGGAGACGCTCGTCGGCGGTGTCGTCCCCGACATGATCGGACACCCGGACCGCCGCATGGCGGTCGGCCATCCCGAGGTCGTGGCGGAGCTCGCCGACGTCCGTGCCGAACGCGTCGTCGCCGACGGCGGCTACGACGACCCGGGACGCTTCGCGTTCCGCATGATCACCTACCGCATGCCCGAGGTGTACTGCACGCAGGGCCAGAACATGCCGTCGCTGCGCCGCAAGCGCGGCTACAACCCCATCCTGATGAGCCCGATCAGCATGCGTGCGATCGGCGTCCACGACGGCGACGACGTCATCGTCGAGAGCGGGCACGGACGCGTCGCGGGGATCGTCGAGAGCAGCAACGACCTGCGGCCCGGCGTCATCGGCCTCGCACACGGCTGGGGCGATCCGCTCGGACCGGCCGACGTGCGCGAGCGCGGCACCAACGTGCAGCGCCTGATCCCCCAGGCCGAGGACTACGATCCGGTCACCGGGCTCGCGCAGCAGAGCGCCGTCGCGGTGAACGTCTACCCGAGCCGCGCCGCCGAGGTGCCGCTGCGCGCACCGGAGCACGTGGCATGAGCGAGCAGCGTGTCTTCGGCGACGTGCACGTCGCGACCGGCGACGCGCTGGTGGCCTGCGTCGAGATCCGGCGCCCACCGCACAACTACTTCGACCTCGCCCTGATCGACGACCTCGCGGCCGCCTTCGAGGCCCTCGACGAGGACCCGCGCTGCCGCGCCATCGTGCTGCGCGCAGAGGGCAAGAGCTTCTGCGCGGGTGCCAGCCTCGGCGGGCCGGATCCGTCGCTCGACGCGACGGTGCGCGGCGGCACGCGCCACCTCTACGACGCCGCGGTCCGCCTGTTTCGCACGCAGACGCCGGTCGTCGCCGCCGTCCAGGGACCGGCGATCGGCGGCGGCCTCGGCCTGGCGCTCATGCCCGACTTCCGGGTCGCGGCGCCCGAGGCGCGGTTCAGCGCGAACTTCGCGCGCCTCGGCTTCCACCACGGCTTCGGCTTGACGGTGACCTTGCCCGGCGTCGTCGGACAGCAGCGGGCGCTCGAGCTGCTGTACACCGGGCGTCGCATCCATGCCGACGAGGCGCTCGCCATCGGCCTCTGCGACCGGCTCGTGCCGGCCGCGGAGCTGCAGCAGGCCGCGAGCGCGCTCGCGCACGAGATCGCGCTGTCCGCCCCGCTCGCCGTGCGCTCGATCCGTGCCACCATGCGCGGCGACCTCGCCGAGCGCATCCGGATCGCCACCGAACGCGAGAAGGCCGAGCAGGACCGCCTGCAGACCACCCGCGACTTCCGCGAAGGCGTGCGCGCGATGGCCGAGCGCCGGACGCCGAGCTTCTCCGGCTCCTGAGCGCGCGGTGTTCGACTTCTCGCCCGGCGACGATCTCGAGCTGATCGTCGCGACCACGCGCGAGTTGGCGGCGCGCGAGCTCGCGCCGGGGCTGCGCCGGAACGAGAGCGCGCGCGGGGTCGGTGCGCAGGCACGCCAGGCCTACGCGGCCGTGGGGCTCGATCGCATCGAGCTGCCCGACGTGGTCGGCGGCGCGGGTCTCGGGGCCGTGGCGCGCGTCCTCGTGAACGAGGAGCTGGCCGCCGCCGACGCCGGTGCGGCGCTGGCGCTCGACCCGCTCGGACCGGCCCTGTACCCGCTGCTCGAGCTGCGGGACGTCGAGATGCTGCGCGCGTTCGCCGTGCCGCTGCTGGGGGACCGCGAAGCGCGTGCGCTGCTCGTCACGGACGGCGACGCGCGCCTCGAGATCGGCGACACGACGATCTCCGCGCTCGTGCCCTGGCTACCGGCCGACCGCGTCGATCTGCTCGTCGTGCTGCACGGCGACGAGCTGCTGCTGGTGCGCGAGGGCTTCGCGCTGGAACCGCTGCGCGGCGCCGGACTCCACGCCGCGGGCGCCTCGGAGCTGCGCCTCGACGGCGCACCGATCGCCGCTCGCCGGGCCGACGCGGCGGGCGCCGCGCGCGCACGCGCCCGGGCACGGCTGTACATGGCGTCGCTGCTGCTCGGCGTTCTCCGGCAGGCCGCGGACTTCTCGCGCGAGTACGCGCTCGGCCGTGAGGCCTTCGGCCGCCCGATCGCGCACCACCAGGCGCTCGCCTTCCTGATCGCCGACATGCGCACCGCGGTTGACGGCGCGCGCGTGCTGCTGCACGAGGCCGCCTGGCGCCTCGATCAGGGCCTCGACGCGCGCGCTGCGGCGGCAGCCGCGTTCGTCGAGTCGATCGAGGCGTCGCGGCTCGTCGGGCCGAACGCCGTACAGATCCTCGGCGGCCACGGCTTCATGCAGGACCACCCGGTCGAGAAGTACATGCGCGACGCGCGGATCCTCGGGCTCACTCTCGGCGGCGTCGACGCCGCGCGCGACGACGCCGCCGGCGCGCTCGCCGGGAGCGGCGACGTGCAGCTGTCACACTTCGCGAGCCGGACGGAGGACGACGGTCTTCGCCGTCATGGACTCTAGTGCACCTCGACGTTCGCATTCATGGACTTTTGCATAGACGACCGGCTCGAGAGACTGATCGAGCGGACGCGCGCCCTCGGGCTGGCCGAGGCGCGGCCCGCCGGTCTCGAGGCGGACCGGCTCGGGCGCCCGATCCCCGTCGACCACCCGTACTTCGCGCGCCTGGTAGCGCGTGGCGAGGGTCGCACGAGCTGGCGTGGGCGCAGCACGGCGGCGCCAGCGCGTCCCGCCCGCGACGGCTCCGGCGGGACCAGCCAGCGGACCATCGGCGCCCTCCTCTACGTCGAGGAGCTCGCGTACTGGGACCGCGGCGTGGTGGTCGCGACACCCGGCGTCGGCCTGCCCGAAGCGAGCGTCCTCTCCGCCGGCACCGAGGAGCAGAAGGAGCGCTTCCTCGGGCCGTTCCGCGAGCCGCAGCGCCCGATGTGGGCGTCGCTCGCCATGACCGAGCCCGGCGCCGGCTCCGACGCCGCCGCGATCCGCACCCACGCGCGCCGCGACGGCAAGCACTGGATCCTGAACGGCGCCAAGTGCTTCATCGGCAACGCGAGCCGGGCCGAGTGGATCCTCGTCCAGGCGACGCTCGATCCCTCGCAGGGCCGCGCGACGCAGCGCTCGTTCTTCGTCGAGCGCGGCACGCCCGGCCTCGGCGGCTTTCGCATCGAGCAGAAGATGGGCTTGAAGGCCTACGAGTCGACGTCGTTCACCCTCGAGGACTGCCGCATCCCGGCGGACAACCTGCTCGGCGGCGAGGAGCGCTACGAGCGCCGCGCCGGCTTCGAGACCGCCATGCAGACGTTCAACGCCGGGCGTCCGATCGTCGC
>Ga0172362_10000454_pt1 | contig 33104 bp, 23 predicted proteins | sample LakKivs1_kivu2a2_FD_114534 | JGI IMG/M metagenome (GOLD analysis project Ga0172362, IMG submission 114534) | Sediment microbial communities from Lake Kivu, Rwanda - Sediment s1_kivu2a2 | ecosystem: Environmental > Aquatic > Freshwater > Lake > Sediment | place: Rwanda: Western Province, Lake... | reverse complement strand
GCCCACTACTGGAGAGAGAAGTTCAGACAGATTAATGGGCACGATTGCGGGCGGTGTGGTAAAGACCAAAGGCAAAAGTGCCGTGAAAAGGACTTATACCGTGAGTGTCCGAAGGCTATCAAGCTAGAGAGTCTTGATAGGTTAATAGAGGATGGTAACGGTGATAGCACTCCGCTATACGAAATGATAGCCGATGATAGTGCCGTTGACATAGTGGCTAGGCTTGACGCAAGGCTTATTCTACAGGGTTATCCCCATAAGTTCGTCAGGATTGCCTATAAAAAGTATGCTGGTTGTTCACTCACCAATGAGGAGAGAACCTATCTCTACAGGCAAAGGCGAAAGGCACAAAGAAGTTTGTTATTAGTGTGACGTTTTGGCTCATATTCCCGATATATATAGTGAGAGGAATAAAATCCTCTTCTAGGGTTTTGACTAATGCCAGCGGGGTGCGGGTTAGGCAAGGCTCTGGACAATAGAATATCGGATTACTACTCACGGGTAAGACTTTACCTCGTTTTGAGAATACCCCTACAAGCTGTCTTGTGGGCTAGTCCACAAGCGGTAGTGCCAGCGGGTTGCGGGCTACTGATAAATCGCTTGACGGGGTAGAGGGTAAAAACAAGGCGATAATTGCTCGGTTTGATATAGGGTAAGTCTTGCCTTCACAGGGTGGGTAGTCATCACAATAACATTGGAGAAAATCACAGGCAAAAGAGCCTCGGATTGATATAGAGGTTCTTTTGCCTTTTTTGTATCCATTTTAGGGGATAGCGGTTGCGCTATCCCCTTTTTTATTCTCCAGAATCACCCCCTTGACCCAGCATCCCTGACAGGGAAAAGGAAAGAGTGGGGGTTTTTATTAAACCTTTCACCACGCCGAAAAAACCGTCTAGATTTTGATTCTGGAGTGTCTCCCATTATAAGCTAGAGGCTTCCCCGATGGGACTGACCCCCTGGGGAGAGCCTCCTTTTTTTACCTATCGCACTAAACAAGCTATTGTGCAACGGTGAGCGAAAGGTGATCAAAAAGGGCACCCTTGGTATTCAAAAGCTGTCAGCTCTTAAATTATTCCCTGCTCTCTCAATTCCTTTAGCTTGGAAGGTCCAAATCCCGTGTACTTGAGGTAGATATGCTCATTATCATAGCCCACCGGTCGGCATACCCACCTCGTCCTTATCGGCGTTTCCGTCATCTTATGTTGCGCCTGAGCTACGACAACCTCTCCATAGACAGGGTCGAAGACAGGTGTAAAAATCCCTCTATCTAACCAGTTGGCATCTTTCATGGTCTCCTCAGGAGACGAAACTGGTGCCACCACGCAGGTAATTGGAGCCAAACGACCATGTTTGGCATATTCGATAGACATGCTTACCAGTTCCTCAGTGGTATATTTGCGGGTCTCCTCAAAGACCAAAGCTGCCCATTTGAGCTGTTCCTCTTCCTTCATGAACGGAGCTAGGGTTGTCCAATTCGCGGCGCCCCACTCATCCCATTTTCCCATCATGTCTGCAAACGCTTGCCACATCTCCAACCGCAAGCCGCCAAGAAAAACTGCGCCATCTTTAGTGGGTGCAAAGCAGTAAAGCCACAGGGCAGTATCCAGGTTGCCAAACCGCTCATTAATATGCCCCTCTTGGTCATACCAGAGTGGTGCATAGTCATCAATACGGGCGTAAGCCTCCGCGGTTGCGACATCCAGTGCCTGTCCCTCGCCTGTTATTTCTCTCCAGTGTAAAGCAGCTAAGATACCGACAGCCATAAATGTCCCCGATGCAACCCAGGCTATCCAAGGACCAGACTTGGTGGGAACTGCCCAGGGACATTCGTCATAGCTCTTTCCATCGGGCAGTCTCTCTCCAGTATCATACTGGAAGCCTGACCTGGCCTGAGCTATATTATCGTAGTCTGGCATCTTGTGCTTACTCATAGGCCCAAATTGCCCATGGGCTGTAATAGAGGCGAATATCAGTCTGGGATTGATTCCCTTTAATTGCTCATATCCGATGCCCCAATCATCCATAACTCCTAGCCTATAAGTCTCTATGAGCACGTCGGCTTCACCTACCAGACCCTTGAGTATCTCCCTGCCCTCGGGCTTTTTCAGGTCGAGGGTAATATGAAATTTGTTTCTGCCCTCAGTCAAATAGTTAAGACCTTCACCCTTGTACAGCGTACCGTAAGGGGTGCAGGTTCTGATGAAATCACCTTCCGGAGGTTCTATTCTCAAGACCTCGGCGCCAAATTCGGCTAAAAGCGAAGAGCAGTAGCATCCAGCGAAGCTCTTGTAGCTTAAGTCTAATACAGTAATATCATCCAGAGCCTCAGGCCTAGTGTGTGCAATCCTTGGATCGTCTCTCTCCCTTACCCAATCTGCCCATCCTGCCCAATCTGGTCGTTTCCTGGTCATCATTTTCACCTCCTTTCCTTGACTAAAAGGATTACAGTCGGTCCCTCGTCATAATAAGGCCAGCCTTACCGTCCCAGCCAGGTGGCGGTCGACGTCCCTGCACCTCTGTCCATTTGCCCAGGGCACCACAGCTGTACAGCTCGCGGATTTCAGAATCACTCTTACCCAAAATTCTTTTCATCACATATTCGTTATCGAATCCTACCGGTCTGACAGCCCACTTGTTCTTTGGGGGGGTCTTGGACATCATTACCGGGAATTCATGGTCACGGTACTGACCATAGATAGGATCGTCAATCTCAGTCATAAAGCCTCGCTCGCGGAAATGCTCATTCTCCACGACGTCCTTAGCGTTGAAAAGGCGAGACGCAGCAAAACAATATTTCTCAGCTAATGTTTCAATCTCGTCAGGCGTTTTGGTCCTCGCCCAGTCGGCTATAATCTTCAGGATCTGCGTGGCGTTCTCCTCTTTCAGTCGGCTCAGGTGGTCCTTGAATCTGGGGTCCTCAGCTAATTCTGGCTTGCCCATGGCGGTGCGCAAACCTCTAAACTCGTCTGGTGCTGGTGCCGCTATAGCAACGAAGGTATCATCTATACAGCGGAAGGTATCAGCGGGACATATCGATACATCCCTGTTCCCTGCCGGCTGAGCTCCCTTGCCCGTAATCTGCTGGTAAGGCCAGACCCAGGACATTGTCCTCATCATATTTTCCGTCTGGGAGAACTCAATGTACTGTCCTTTACCTGTTCTCTCCCGATAATGAAGGGCAGCCAATACAGCAACCTCAGCATTCAACGCACCATAATTATCACCAATGTATGCCCTCATCTTAAGGGGAGTTTGACTTGGGAAACGGGATACCCAGGAATATCCGGAAAGCGCCTGAGAAGCACCATCGTTGGAAGGTCTATTCTCCTCAGCATATTGGCCCCACTGCCCATAGCCATTTTTGGAGAGGTAGATGATGCTCGGATTAATTTCTTTGATTTGTCGGTAGCCAACATTCCACCGCTCCATTACTCCCGGCCTCAAATTCTCCTCTATAATGTCAGATTTTGCAGCGAGTTCATAAAACACCTTCTGAGCTTCAGGCTGGTGCAAATCCAGGCCCACCCAGTACTTATTGGGGTTGATATGCAAAAACAAAGAACTTTGGTCTTTAAAGAACCAGCCGAAGGGATTTAAGGAACGAGTGGTATCGCCTAAGGGTGGGATTTCACACTTAATGACTTCTGCACCCATCTCCCCGAGCAAAGCTGGCCCCAAAGGACCAAGCAACATGGTGCATACCTCCAGCACTCTGACACCCTTCAGCGGTGATGGCTTGAAATGTTTCCTTTCCTTATAGTTTTCCCAGGTCTCTTTTGCCATGTTAACCCTCCCTTCACGGCAGGCCAGCGACTAAAGTGTATGCCCTGTATGTGGGACAAATATGTTCGGGGGCGGGATGCCACCTGCTCGATTATGGCTGAAGCTACCCACGCGGGAGGAAGAGGTTCAATATTTAAGCTAGGGGGAGAAAAGGGTTAAAACCCTAGCACCTCAGTTTCCCCTGGCAGAGCCCGCCCTAGACTACTGGTGCTACCCGGTCCAATATTTATTTGCGTTTACTTTTTTACCATAGCCAAGCCAGTCATCCATCTTGACCAAGAATGTATCTAACCAAGGGGCATTCTCGACCAGCCACCTTACTGCTTCATGAAACCAACCTGCTGACTTATTGAAAGGGCAGACCCTAATGCAATTTGTACAAGAGCCTTCATTACGAACCCAGAAACTAAAACATTTTTCGGCATTTACTGGCCATTTTAACTCCCCTCTTGCATTGCAAATATTATGAGGCTCGGTTGTTCTTTCACCATGGATGATGGCTTGGCCAGGGCAGAATTCCGCGCATTTCCTGCATTTTAAGCAAAATTCCGTTACCCCAAATTCGATGGGCTCGTCGGGAACTAAAGGCAAATCAGTCAAAACCTTGGCTATTCTGACACGCGGTCCAAATTTCTTGGTAATCAGTAACCCGTTTCTTCCCAATTCGCCGAGACCGGCATCGATAGCCATGGGAATACTGAGACCGGTATCATTTCCGCTTGGTATAGCCTTATAACCGAGGCCACGGATAAACTGTGACAGCATACTAGTGGTAACTGGCATTTCTGAGTAAGCCCTTCCTGTTGCTCCAGCAGCTAGCCACGTCGGGGACGTTTTGGTTAATTTATAGTCCATCTCGAAAAGTAATACTATAGCGTATTTACACTCCTCAGGCACTTCCAGTTCCTCGTGTTCAAGAGTGTAGACGTGGAAGGAGTGCGAGTATATCCACCTTCTGTCGAGGTTGCAGATTCCTACCTGGGATGCCCCAAAGAATATAGCCACCTTCTTAATATGCCCTGATATTTTTGCGGCGTCTTTAATATCTAGTTTTAAATCTGGCGGCACCAGCCTTCTTTTTTCTAGCTTTGTATCCCAAGAATACATGCCTGAATTGTGAATCACGTTGCCATGAGCAAACGCCCGCTCTATATACCAACCAGCTTCCTCGAATGCCAAATCTTCGTGCCTATATCCGTTTTTATTTTGGGGATAATGAACCCCGTAGAACCTTTGTCTGGCATCTAGAAATAGCGGATCCCATCCGGCTCTCTTAAACATTTCATTCTTCTGGTCAAATCTTGCCACAGGCGCTACAATGTATTTAGCTGTGCCCTTGGCTGAACTGCTTTTCATAATTCCCCTCCCATAAGTACCTTTGCTTAATTTATATTTTCGTGTGACTACCGCATTGTCACCAGCTGCTTTCATCCCCTTTAGCCACCAGAGATTCTGCCCAGCTTGGTATATATCTACCACTCCTATACCGAATAGCGGTAATAAAGAGACCGGCGATCATGACCATGATTAGCCCCAAACCTCCAAAAGTAACAGCTACAACTCCGGTTTGAAGCCAGGTAATAGCGCTTTCTGATAATATATCTATTAGCTTGAGTACAGACCCTATCACGGCCACCAAGACTGAAGAGGCGAAGACATACCTCATTGATATTCCCCTGACATATCGTGTGGCCAGTGCCCCAAGTTGCATCCCGAGAGAAGAACCAATTAACAGAATAAAGGCAGCAAAGATGATAATATTCCCACTCATTGTGTGTCTGATACAGCCAAAAGCGGCGGGGAAGATGATTTGAAATATACTGGTGCCTACAGCCATAAATGAAGGCAATCCAATCAGGTAAATCAGGGACGGCACTATAATGACCCCACCGCCAACCCCAACAAAACCAGTAAGCATACCGATAATAAAGCCGAGACCAATAACCAGCCACAGTGAAATAGAAGCCCCTGATTTGGGGAAGTATATCACAGGTGGTAGATTAATGCGCTGCAGCTTGAGTGAAAGAGAATCTGCTCTCACCGACGGTGGCAATTTCTCCTTCCTCTTAAGCATATGATCGAGCTTTGCCTTTGTCTGGCTGGTTTCCCAAAATGTATATATACCTATGGCAAGAAACATACATATAGAAACGGATAAGACGGCTTCATCAGCTAAGCCAATGTTTCTGCTCAAGTTGAGCACTCTCACCCCAACTTCAACTCCGCACATGGTGCCAACTATCATCAAAATCCCGAGTTTCATATCTACATTACCTAACTGTCTGTGTCTCAATGTACCGACAATAGAGTTTCCTATTATCCAAGCCAGGCTTGTGCCCACAGCAAAGTTTGCCGGGAAACCAAGTATGATGAGGGCTGGTGTTATCAGGAAGCCACCGCCGACACCAACAAAGCCACTAACTATCCCCACCATAAAACCAAGGAATACCAGAAGGAATATATTCATTTCCACGCCTGGAACCATAGGGAAGGTTATCATTATCTTGCCCCACCCCCCTCATCAGATTGTCTCGCCGCACCAACGTGGTAGCCTAAGAGGACAGTCATCTTCTCCATCAGAAAGCCTAAAACTGCACCCAGCAGTACCATCAATCCGAGGTTGTAAAGCACAGTGATACAACCTTTATCTGTTCCCACCCACCAAAACATTTCCAGGTACATCCCGCTAGCCTGCCAGTGAATTACGTGCCAGATAATTAACCCGCAGATGATGGAAAGGGCCGCTACCTGAATACCAGCCCTCTTTCTTTTACTCAATTAAGCTCCTTTCTGACTATCAGGGCGTGGCTTTTACCTGCTTACATGTAGCCTAACTTGCGTAGCCTGTCCATCATCTGTTCCTTGTCCTGCCTTCTGCCAGCCCTTTCTGTGGTATGTTCCAAGTCCTGCTGCCAGGCGGGGACACCTGCCTCAGCTATAGCACTGGTAGTCCTGGCACCAAGTGAGCGATAGCCCTGCTCATAGAGTACACAGTAAGGAATCTTGTTCACCATGATGTTGTCCCAGATGTCCCTCTCAGTGAAGTGCAGAATGGGCTTTATCCGGGTGTGCTCCGGAACCATCTCGGCTGCCTGACGATGTTCAAAATACACGTCCTGTGCTCGCGCCGGCTGCTCGTCACGACGTAGCCCCTGAAAAATGCCCTTTACGCCATATCTCTCAATAAACTGGTTAAACACCACCGTTTTCATCAGGTGGTTGCCGACATAGGACTCGGCTTCAAAGGGGAAGGTATCCTCCTCATAGCCAATGCGCTTAATCTCAGCTTGGTTGCGCTCATTCAAGTCCTTGACCTTAACTATAGCGTTTAATTTGCCGCCAGCGGCATCAATTACATCCTGATTGACGCACCATTCAAGGTCTAACTTCCACTCCTTCGCCCACTTGTTAATAAAATCGTGTATCTCAGGAAAAGAATCCCCTTCATCAATAGTCATAACCTTGGGTAGCTTGATTTTGTTCTCCAAGCACACTTGGCGGATAATCCATAGGGTGGTGGTGCTGTCCTTCCCCCCCGTCCAGGTGATAGCCAGCTCCTCCAGGGTAAATTTTCTGAATGCCTCGCGGATGACCTCCTTTGATTTCTCAACGAGTTGGGCACATCTCTTTACTTTGGCTTGTTCAGTCACGTCGGCCTCCTTTCAATGTTAACCTTTTAGCCACCGCCTGACTCTGGGGCTTAACTTGCTTTTCAGCTCTTCTGCTTCAGGTGAGGTATCAATTATATTGTTCAATTCCCTCGTATCCGCCTTGAGGTCATACATCTCCCACTTGTCAAGATTTGCCCGATATATTACTTTGAGGTCTTGTTCGCGGTAGAAGTAAATGTCCTTCTCTATATCCCCACCCCGCTGGCTTCTCTGGTCAATAGCCTCACCAAAACACCCCTTTCTAGGATAATCCTCAAGGGGCAGGAGTGAATGACCCTCAAAGCTTTCTACCGGGTCAAGACCAAAGAGGTGTACTATAGTCGGCGGTATATCAACATTACTGACCAATGAATCACAAACCTCTCCCTTATCTTGGTTCGGATCATATATAAGCAGAGGCATGTCTACAAGCTCAGAGTACATCTTGTCATCATGGGACAGCCCACCGTGCTCGCCAAACTCGTCACCATGGTCGCTGGTTATGATAATCACCGTGTCCCGCAGCAGGTCTAGCTTCTCTAGGGTGGCGAAAAATTCCCTAATGTAATCGTCAACCTCTCGGACATGGGCGTCGTAGAGCTTCCTTAGCAGCTTTACTTTCCTGTCATCAGAGACATCCCTCTTGAGCAGCACCTCAGTAAACAAGAGGAACATCTCATCCAGGGTGAGGGTAATCGATGAGTCTACCATGTCAACATATTTTCTTTCTGGTACATACGGTTCGTGGATGTCCATGTAGTGCAACCACAAGAAAAACGGCTTGTTGCCCATCTTGCTGTGTGACGTTAGCCATTTAGCCACCTTGCTGTTGAGTACGTTACCCTTTATATAGGGTATTTTTTCGCTGACCTCTTCCTCCATAGAGTCGTAAAATATATCCCAGCCCCGGTTCCAGCCAAGGTAGTCGCAAAGATATGGATTTGAATGAAAGGCAGCGGTTACAATTCCAGCCTGCTTGACTGGCTCGGAAATCAATGTCCTCTTAGGGGAAAGCCCCTTTGGTTTGCCGTAGTCCAGGTAATAGGATGACGTGAGTATCCCAGGGAATGACGCCTGGGTGTAGGGTCCAGTGGTCTGCCCCCTGGTAAAGCGAATACACTTATCCTGCAAGGAGTCAATAAACGGGGTCAGCTCAGATTCATTACCATAGCACCCTAAGGCATCCTTCCTCAATGTGTCAATTGTGAGCAAAATGACATTCTTCATAATCCGGCACCCCGTGTTTTGTCCTGGTAGTACTTAATCAGGATATCCACTACTTCCTTTCTGCTGAATTGTTCAGGTGGTCTCTCTCCTTTAGAAAGCATTTCACGAAGCCGCGTTCCGCTAATCAGGAGATGGTCATCATCAGGATGAGGGCATGTCTTTGTGGAAGCCATTGAACCACAATGGTGACACCAGAAAGTCGAGTCCAATTTCAAAGGTTGTATGTATAAGTCTTCTGGGCCCAGTTCATCAAAAATCCTTTGCGCGTCAAACGGACCGTAGTAGCTACCTACACCGGCATGGTCTCTCCCCACGATTAAGTGGCTGCAACCAAAGTTCTGGCGAATGATAGCATGCAATATCGCCTCCCTCGGACCGGCATACCGCATCTCCATAGGATAGACCTTGAGCACTACTCTATCCTTGGGGTAATAGTTATCAAGGAGCACCCGGTAGCATTCCATTCGTACCTCGGCAGGAATATCACCAGCCTTTAGCCTGCCGACGATGGGATGGATGAGAAGGCCATCGCAGACCTCCAGGGCAATCTTTGTCAGATATTCGTGAGAGCGGTGCATGGGATTTCGGGTCTGGAAGGCAGCAATGGTTGCCCAGCCCTTATCAGCAAATATGGCTCTTGTCTCCGCAGGCCGGGCAAACTCGGGGAACCTCCCCGGGTAATCACCTTCGCTGAACACCCTTACCTGACCCCCAAGGTAGACCTCGCCCTGCTCGTATATACCTTTGACACCTGGGTGGTTGGGGTCATCAGTGCCAAAAACTTGAACTGCTTCCACCCTCTTATTGTAGGAGTACTTCTCTTCAATCAACATGCTGGCCATAGCCTCACCATGGCTGGAATTGACTAGGGCAACTGAGTCACCTTCCTTAATCCTGCCAGCCTCCTCTTTAGAGATGGAGAGGGTAATGGGAATAGGCCAGAGCAAGCCGCTTTTCAGGCGCATCTCCTTGAGCACTCTCTGATAGTCGGCTTTTATCATAAAGCCTTGAAGAGGACTGAATGCTCCAGTTGCCAGCATAATCAGGTCAGATACCTCTTTAGAGCTAAGTCTGACCTTCGGTAGTAAGCTGGCCTCTTTTAGGTCCTTATCTCGTCGAGCAATATCAACCACTAATGGAAGAAGCTTACCTCCATGTGGAGGGACTAAGTCAACCACAATACTCCTCTATTATATGGATGTTCAGTTTTTCAGTATCAATTAATACCCCAACCGCTGGAGACGGGTGCGTACCTTTTCCCCTTTCTTGGCAGCACTTGGGGCTTTTTGTTCGGGTCTTACCACACTTGGTCTCGGTTCTTCCTTAGCCTCAGGCTCTTTCCTTACTGAGGGTTCTTCCTCTTCCATAATGGGTGTCCTTTCCATCCCTCCCATGGATGGTCTACCATATGGAGCAAAGGCATCCGGACCATACAATCGATTCCACAGATCTAGCTTCTCAGGATCTAGTTTCTTCCCCTGTAAACCCGGATAGTCGGGGCCATAGCGATGGCAACGGAAGGTGGCATTACTATACCGACCATACCACATCCACTCTTCTCCGGCATAAAATGGGACTACATATTCCCAGACCATTTCACCGCTGGCAGTTACCTCAAAGAAACGCCCCCTTTCCCCCTCGCAAATCAGGGTATTCCCGTTGGGTAGTCTTTCGCAGCCGCCGATGTAGCTGGTATCGAAATTAACAGGATTTTCCTCTTCGAACGCCCATTCAATCTCATTTGTCTCTGGATTAAACTCAATAACCCGACTGTGGCCTGGACCTACGGGGCGTCCTCTCCCATTATCAAGCACTAGGATATTACCGTTATCGAGCATGCTTGGATTGTGTGGCATGAAGATTTGGCCCTGTCCCCATCGCCATTTTATATCACCGGTAGCCTTATCGATAATGATGATATTGTCAGTGCTAAAGGAGCAAGTCATAATGTTCCCATCAGGAAGTTCAACCAGCGAGTTCCATCCAGGCCATAGAACTCGTCTCTGCGGAGGAGAAATAGAGTCTAGCTCAGGGTCCAGGTGTTCGTATGTTAGCCACTCCCACACTACCTTACCTTCAGGGGAGATCTCCTGCAGGGCATAACCCAGCATGGCAACTTCCCGCCCTTCAAGCGAGATGCCCCAAGCGGGGGCCTCACTTCCAGGTACACCACCTTTCACCTTGACAGCTATGTCTTCAGGCACCTCTACATACTTCTGTATCAGGGTATTCCCATTTTTCATGCGCACCTGGTCATGAGCGTCCATAAGGGGCTCTTTGTACTGCCACACTATGTTACCATCCCAATCCATCTCATCTACTTCTCCAGCGTAAAATGGTAAACGAACCAACGATGCGTCAGCCTCATCCTCATGGAGGAGGCCGAAAAGAAGATTCCCATTAGGTAGAAGCTGTGCCCGCAGCCTGACCCAGCCGGGCAACTGCCATCTGTGGACGAAGCGACCTTGCATATCTATCAGCCACACATTGCTCGGTCTCGGTGTCATCGGGGTAAATAATGTAAACCCATTATACGTCTTATCAGGTCGGTAAAGCGTTACAGACTGTAAAGCCCTTCGCGCGACACTCATTGCTAGCCTCCTTTCAGTAATCTCAATTAGTACCCCAGGCCCTTCATGCGAGAACGCAGTCTTTCCTCTTTCTTGGCAGTACCCGGACCTTTTCCCCCAGCGCCCGGCGTTTGCTGGCTTTCCTCGGTAATAGAGAGCCCTGGCATTGCTCTTGAGATAGATTCAAATGCTTCTGGTCCATAAATCAAGTTCACGTCGTCTAATCCGGTGCCTTTTAACCCCGGATACTCCGGACCGTAGCGATAAGCTCGGAATGTCATATTGGTTGTTCCGAACCGTGCGTATCTGTAGTAAAAGGGGCTAATGTACTCCCAAACTATTTCACATGTAGGAGTAACCTCAAAGAATCGCCCCTTTGGCCCTTCACATATCAAAGTGTTGCCATTGGGTAATCTTTGAGCTCCGCCAATAAATGCGCTATAGAAATCCGGTGGTGGGTCAGCCTTGTACTCCCACTCAACCTCGTTAGTTTTTGGGTTAATCTCTATTACCCGACTGTAATCTGGAGCGATTGGGCGATGCCTCCCGTTATCAAATAACAGAATGTTGCCATTATCCAGAAAGGTAGGATTATGCTGGAAACCAAGCCTTCTCCCTTCCCCGTAATCTCCGTGACCCCAGCGCCAGATGATATTGCCCGTAGACTTTTCAACAATCTGAATCTGGCTCATGAATGCGTAGCTGACTATGATATTTCCATCGGGCATGACATAGCAGGCGTTCGCCTGTCCCCACCTGTCACGAATACAAAGGGGACATATGACATCAATATCAGGGTCAAAATGCTCGTAAGCCAGCCATTCCCAGATAACCTCACCCTTGGGATTAATCTCGTGAAGAACGTCTGACCAAATAACCCCATTGCGCTCGGTGCCGGGGATACCGCCTTTAATCTTAGCCGCAACCTCTTCAGGTATCGGAGTCCACTTCAAAACCATGGTATTGCCATTATCCATGCGGAAAAAGTCGTGACTCAGGTAAGGGTCTGCATACTCCCATACTACATTGCCGTCCCAGTCTACCTCCAGCAGAAATCCTCCACTGCCTCCGAAGTCAGGCACTGGACCATTAGGGTCTTTACCTGCGTAGAGCAGGTTACCATTCGGTAGGAGTCTGCCATGAATCCCGGGCGTATATGGCATCTCCCATCGGTGGACAAACCGACCCATCATATCCATTAACCACACATTCCTTCCCCCCAGTGGGGCAAATAAGGTATAACCATTATATGCTTTCTTGAAGTCGTAGTACCTCAGGGGTGGTAAATCTCTTTGTGAAATAACCACAGTAACCTCCTTTACGATTTTGTTTTATTTCATTAAGCAGAGAGCGGAACTTTACCTAGGTTGCGTATTCTAATAATCTTTTTTACCATGCAAAAACTCCTCATTCTAGAATGTATTTATACTATTAGCTTTATTCGTCAAACCATGCACCATCAGTAGCTTACCTTATACATTTACATAAGTTTAAGACAATCAATTCAACCGGGCTAAGAAATCCTCTGCTTTTGCCGGGAGACTAACCCTAACATAGTTCTTGCTTAGATTATCAAAACCAGTCCCAGGGGCGGTCAGTATTCCCTTAGTTACTAACTTCTGCCTCAAATCAAGCTCTTTATTTTTGTGGCCAATAACAAGGATAGGGCAATATGCATAACTCTCGCTAATGCGATAACCCATCTCACTTAATCCTTTTACCAGCTTTTCCTTCTCAATTTTGACCCTTTGCCGGCAGCTACTGATAAAATCACGGTCTGACAGAGCCACCCCGGCTAGGTAGACACCTATTGCAGTAGTACGAAAAGGCGGAGTAACCTTGTCAAAGCAAACACTTAGTTCTGCGGGTAATATCCCGTAGCCTATCTTCAGACCGCAAAGACCTAATCCTTTACTGAAAGAGCGAGCCACTACGAGATTGTTATACTTGTTAATTAGATTGATTGCAGAATCACTTTGTTCCATATAATCTGCATAGGCTTCATCCACCATTACTGGCACATCCTTATTTCTGGCCTCTCTGACAACTGCCTCTATGGCACTCAAGCTAATCATCTGGCCGGTGGGGTTGTTGGGATTGTCAATATATATCAGGCTTTGTTCCGGGCTTATTTTCTCCAGCAGCCTTTCAGTGTAGAATTTAAAGTTCTCTTCAGGTCTCAGAACAACCACATCATATTTGGCTCCACATGCTCTGATGTCAGCTACGTATCCTGTGAACTGGGGGGAATAGCCGAGCAGTTTAGCCCCTGGTTCCAGGAATATCCTATTTACTCCAACCAGAATATCAATAGACCCCCGCCCAATCTGAATTTGATTCATTCGTATATCTGCATAACCAGACCAGAATTCGGCGATTTTCTCCTTTAACTCTTTATATTTGGGGTCGGGACATCGCCAGACCTGAGACCAATCATATTCCCTGGCTGCTCCCAACACCTTCTCCGAAGTACCATAGACATTGCACCCGACTGAGCAATCTAGAAACTCAGCCTGTCCAGTAACAGACTCATCAAGCACATAAGTTTTTCTGGTAAGAGATTTAAGGTGAGGCTTTACCTTCATAAATTCGTCATTTTCCGCTTCATTTCATCATGCTAGGTAAGAACAGAGCAATCTGGGGGAAAAGGGTCAGGATAACTATACCGAGCACCATAGCCAGAACGAAGGGGAAAATGCCCCGGAATATAGTCTCAATGGGAACATCCTGAGCCACCCCCCTGATGACAAACACATTCATACCAATCGGTGGCGTAATCATTCCCATCTCAATCATTACCACCATTATTACCCCAAACCATATCGGGTCGAAGCCCAAACCTATGATTGTAGGAAACAATGTGGGGAGGGTGATTATCATCGCCGGGACGATATTCATAACACAGCCAAGGAACGCGTAGACAAGCAAAATAAATATGAAAATAACATAGCGACTTACCCCCAGCCCAACTACAAAGTTTGATATCAGAAATGGAGCCTTGCTTGCTGCCAGAAAGTAACTTAGCATGAAAGCACCAACAAGGATGATAAGTAGCATGGCTACCGTCCGCCCCGACTCAAGCAGGGCAGTAACCAGCCTTTGCCAGCTAAGCTCCCTCTTACTCAAGCCAATAATTAAAGCTCCACAGGCTCCAATGGCTCCAGCCTCAGTAGGAGTAAAGATTCCCACATAGATACCCCCCATAACCAGTAGGAATAGAAGCAGCATCGCCCAGACACCCCTGAGCGCGAGCAGCTTTTCTAATAAACTGGTTCTAGGTCCCGGAGGAGCCAGTTTGGGGTTTAGCCGGGCTTGACTGTAGATCATGAGCATAAAAATGGAGGACAGGAGCAACCCGGGGAAGATGCCAGCAATGAAGAGCTTGCCTATAGATTGGTCGGTAATAATGCAATAAATTATCATGGCGATGCTGGGGGGAATCATACTGCCAAGCGTGCCCCCAGCAGCTACGCAGCCGGTAGCCAACTGGGGGCTGTAGCTATACCTCTTCATCTCGGGCAAGGCTGCTGAACCCATGACGGCTGCGGTAGCAAAGCTATCCCCACAGATAGCACCAAAGCCAGCACATCCCCAAACAGTAGCTATACCCAGACCACCCGGCAGCTGCCCCAGCCACTTATGTGTGGTGTAATAAAGGTCTCGGGCTATTCCTACCTCAGAGCAAACATAACCCATAAACACGAAAAAGGCGATAACGCATAAGCTATAGTCAGCTATGTTCTCAAACGGCACATTCCCTAGATAGTAGAAACCGGCATTTATGCCTGAGAGATAGGTGCTGCCGAAGAAACCCACCAGGACCATGGTAAAAGCAATGTACATTCCCAGAGCCAGAAATAGAAGGAGGATACCAAAACCAATGAACGCCATAGCCTCGGCTGGGGGCTGTAGCCACATTATCGCTCCAAATAACAGTGAAACCAGCACACACCCGGCTCCCAATAACAGCCATTGCCGGCTCCTCGCTACCTCGGCTAGGGAGCGGAGTAATTCTACTAGTAGGGCTATACCCAGCAGGGCACTACCGAAAGCTACCAAAAAAGTAAAGGGGAAGAACGGCACCCTTAGTATGCTACTTGCTGCACCCCGCTCCCACCCAGCCAGAGCGTAAACAATAACCCGCCAGACTAGCAAGAAGCACAGGACTAGGCTGAGAAGAGTGGTAATACTATCAATGACTGCCCGAACTGAGTGTGGCAGCCGGGAAAGCACCAAATCTACCTTGACGTGGCGCTTCTGGACTGCGGTATAGGCTACCCCGAGGAAAACCAGAACAACCAGCATAAGCTCTTCCAGCTCAACGGTGCCCGGCATAGGTCGCCTAACGAAGTAGCGTAGAATGACATTTACCCCTTCAAGCAGCACCATGAGCAGGAGTATGCCGGTACCTATCCCATTAACTACCTTTGTTACAGGCTTGAGTACCTTATCTAGGTAGTCACCAGCTTTATCTAGCACTGTTCTTCATTCTTATTCAGAGTACTTTTTGCTAAGCCTAAGCGCCTCGTCAAGGACCTTCTGTCCCGGCAGGCCTTTTGCTTCCAGTTCCTTTACCCAATCATCCCGAATAGACGTAAGAATCTCATCCAATCTGGCTTTTTCCTCTGGTGGTAGACTAGTAAAAGTGTGCCCTTTATCTTTCATGGCTTGGATAGCGGGTTTATCAGTCCCATCAAAGACGGTGCCAAACATTTCGGCAGCTGCAATGCCGCTGATTTCATCTATGGCTTCCTGGATGTCTGATGGCAGGCTGTTCCACTTGTCAAGGTTCATGACCACGGCAAAAATAACTATGTGAAAGTTGACATTCTCAAGATGATTGAACAGCACCTCGTCTAGCTTAAATCCCGGCATAGGACCAAAGGGAGACACGTGACCATCCAGGACCCCCTTTTGCAGGGCAAGGTAGGTATCAGGCATGGGTATGAATTGTGGCACGCCCCCTAATGCTTTGATTACTGCAGTGTCAACATCACCCCCACTCCGTATCAGTAGTCCCTTAACATCCTCCATGGTATGTATTGGTTTCTTCACCGTATGAAGTTGGTATGCCGAGGTACAATAGAAAAAGAGCAGCTTCACATCTACATACTCTGCCTGAATCTCAGGGAATTTCTGGTAAAGGTCCCAGCCAACCTTGCCAGAAACCAGAGCATTGGGCAGACCCAGAGGTTCGTTCATAACCAAGGTCAATGGGAAGCGTTCTGGCTCATAATCCACCGGATGCATAGCTATGTCACAAGCGCCAGCAATAGTAGCATCATAAGACTCCGTTACCTTGGTTAAGGTTGAGCCAGGGAAAACAGACACTTTAACCCTGCCATCAGTGGCCTCCTCTACCATCTTCGCCCAAGCCTCATACCCCTTAGTAGTCATGGGATGTGTAGCCGGGTAATGTTCGGAGAGTGTGAGCTCTATTGGTTCAGGCTTTGGCGCCAGCGCTGGCTCAGCACAGGCTACCATAATAGCTAGTACTCCCATGGTTAAGATTAAGCAAATGCTAATAAACAGTATTAACCCTTTCCTTTTCAATTGAATGCCTCCTTATATCTTTTAAATTGTTCAGTATATAGTCATGCTCTACATTCAGCACCTCCTCGTATGATATGTTTTGAAGAATTTTTGTTACCTTCACAAAAGTAGATGGCCCTGCGATAATTAGTCCTGCTAGTTTAATTTGGGCTAACTCTGTCACCTCCTTGTTGCACCATTTCTCGGCGACTTCTATCGGAAGCCTGTCCCCCCGCGGCGCCGGTGTGGGACTTCTTCTTCAGTCCACTTATCTAGAAACGATATACCCCCGCGTAAATTGAGCTCCACCAGCAACTTCAACATCTCGCTTGATAACCTGAACTTTACATCTTTGATTTTCACTTTATCTCCTTTCAGCTATGTGTGGCTCAATAATTGGCCAAAACCAGCAATTGGTTTTGAGAATCCAGCCTTCCTGAGTGCTAACCATAGTGTAGCTTGGTTAGCAGAAACCATAGGTTTATCAAATTTTTTCTCAAACTTATCCAGTATCTCAATTGTTCTAAATTCAGTACAACTGCAAAAGACACCGTCACACTCTGTGGTGTAGGCACTCTCTGCTAAATCATATGCTGCCTCCGGAGGTAGCACGGCGGTTTCACCTGGTTTTGAAACTAGACTTTTCATGACCAATACACTAAAACCATTAGCTTCGAGGAATTCCTTTGCCTTCTCATTAAAAAAATCAGGGTAGGGACTAATTAGGCAAACTCTCCGTAGCTTAACCTCTTCGAGTGCCTGAATAACTGCTGTTGACGTAGTAATTGCCGGTATGCCGGAAGCAGCTTCAATTGTCTTAATAACCTCCTTATCATGCTCAATACCTTTGAAAAAGCTTCCTGAGGTACAACCAAAGGCAATAACTTTAGGATTGACCATTGCCACCACACTGGCTGCTCTTGAAGAATCCTCTCCCAGTTCCGTGAGGAAGTTTACAATCGAAGGAACACTTCTGTCCGGCAAACCGCTTTTAGGAATCAGCCTCTCAAAATGTATAGTAATACCCTCCGGAGCCATTCTATACACTTCTGATTCAATAATCGCATTTTGAGCTGGTACCAGAATCGCTATCCTCATTTTTTACCCCTAGTATAAAAGGTTTCTCGGATTAATTTTCACCATTCTCTCAATATCTTTATCTGATATACCAACCGCCAGTAGGGTAGCAATAAACGCTCTCATCGCCTCTGCTGGCGTCACCGTGGTGAAATGTCCGGCATCTGTTGCTATTACCAAGTGCTCTGGTCCAACCTGCTTGATTACTCCGAGTGTTTCATCCCAATCGAAGGAGGGAACTTCAGCAGAGTGGAAGGGTAAATCACCGAGCCCCCAGCAGTACAGACCAACATAGGCACCCTTTTTTGCGGCTGTCTTTTGCTCCTTAATCGTCATCTTATTAATTGGGTGGGTTGGGTGAACAAGCTCTATCCTTTTTATCCCCATCTTCTTCGCCTCATCAATCAAAACAAAGCGTTCCTTTACACTTTGATGGCAGATTCCTAATACGATGTCAGCCTCAGCTATTAAGCTAAAAACCTCTCTTAATATAGGTACCATATTCCCATTCTCGTCAAGAACATCGATGCCTCCCGGTTTTCCAACCATTCGATGGTGATGTGATGCGTTGAGATTTGGCGTCCAAACATACTTACCACCAAGTCTTGCGTTGACTAGTACTGCTTCAGGATTGAGGCCTCCAACCGCATAGTTTAGAACGACGCCTCCAAAAACATCGGTCCGTTTCTTATTGTGTTCCTCTGCCCATTGATTAACTATCTTTTGAACAATCTGCGCCGAGCGTGCGGTAGGCGCTGAGGAGCATTTGAACACTACTGCACCCATCCCTACCTGGCAGGCTTGAATGGCAAGGTCTAGATCGTTCCCTATACGTGTAGTGTAAGCATCGGGGCCACTATGAATGTGAATGTCTATAGCTCCATCCATTAATTTCCACACCCTGCCTAAATCGAAAAGCGGAGTTTGAAGCGGCGTTCCAATACTACGAAGTTGAACAGGCTGAGAAAGCCCAGAGCCGTTTAGCTTCCTACTTTCCTTCATTGCCCCTCATCCCCAGCGCGGCTCTATACCCAGGTCTCCCAAGTGCCCTGATCTTATCTAAGTATTTTAGGAAGTCTTCGTTGCGCATATACTTGCTCATGTCGTATTGCTCAAAGTGTACCAAGTTTTCAAGTGGTATGCGATGTGGAGGCCCTAGCTCATACGCTCTATAACCTATGGGGACTATGATATTCAAACGCAATGGTTCAGGATACTTTAAGATTTGTCTATACGCTTCCTGAGTTTGAATGTCTACCCGCTGTGAACCCAATCCAAGCGATGCTACTGCAAGCTGGATAGTCATGGAGAGATGCCCCATTGTAGAGCCAAGTACACTAAGACTGGCAGCAGGAAAATCTGCCCGTGCTGAAAGTGCAGAGCCGAACTGTTTTCTGCAGTCCTCAAGCACAATTATGTACACTGGGGCATCTTTCCAACTGGCTGCCATTGCTCTAGCCTTGTCCTTCTCTTCAGGAGGCAGATCGAATACAGGATGCCGGTACCTTGGAATACGCTGCTGTTCTAGGTAATAGGTCAACTCGAAGTCTTGTAGATACGCATTGAAAATTTCCCCTTTGATCTTAGGGTCTTTTACTATGATAAACTCCCAAGGTTGTGAATTGGCCCCGGACATCGCATAATGAGCTGCATCCAGTATTTTCATGATATATTCATCAGGAACAGGATCTGCCTTAAATTTTCGTATGCTCCTTCTATATTTTAAAAGCTCGAGAAATTCATCATACTTCACTTGGTGACCTCTTATATAAAACTTCCTTGCAGAACGACTCTGATTCTCGTTATACTGCTGTTGGTGCAGATGCAGGGTCCCATACAACACTAATTGTCCCCTCAGGACATACTATACGGCATGTGTTATATGTTGTGCAGAGGTTATGACCAATCATAGCCACCCTCTCCTCTATCCTTAGTGCTCCTGACCCGCTGGAAGAGGCTTCATAGGTGATCAGACACCAACCACAGCCGGTACGCTCGTCTTTATCGACAATCATTCTTCGAGGCTGTTTTCCCACTGGGCCTAGGTACTCAGCAATAAAATCGTTCCTTCGCATTCAATTAGTAATCGTGGCTATTATTCATAGAACTGCAATTGTATGAGCATTAACATATTCCCAATCTACATCTATACCGAGTCCCGGCCTTTCAGGTGCATGAACATAACCTTCATTATCTACTTTGAGACTCTCTTTTACACCGAAATCCCATAGTAGCTTTTCCGGCAACCACCACTCATAGAATTCACAGTTCTTTATTGAACAGGTAACATGAAGGTTGGCTGCATTCATCAGAGGATTGTGGTTAGTATGGATTTCACATTTCATACCGAAGGCTTCGGCCAGGATAGACACTTTTCTAAGTTGTGTTATGCCTCCGTTGGCTACCGCGTCACTGCGGACTATATCCACAGCTCCCCTCACCAGGTAATCTTTAACAGCATACAGATTGCCAGGTCGACCCTCTAGGCTGGCGATTGGTATATCAAGAGCAGCACAAAGCTGAACAAGACCATCGCTATCGAAGTCTGATATCGGTTCCTCGTACCAGTAGAAATCTAGCTTCTCTATTTCTTTGCCTACCGCCAAGGCTTGCTCGCGGTCATAGCGGGCGACCGGGTCAAGCATAAGCAACATATCATTACCCACCGCATCCCTCACTGCACGGCATATCTCCAAATCTTTGCTTGGAATACCCGGTGTGTGAAGCTTGTAACCGAAAAAGCCTCTTTTCTTTGATTCTAGAGCTTCTTGTACATATGATTCCAAAGTTGGTCTCTGCACGGAAGAGGCGTAAGCTTTAACCTTATTGCGGTATGCTCCTAAAAGCTTATAAATAGGAAGATTGGCTGCTTTGCCGCCAATATCCCAGAGAGCCACATCTATGACACCTATTGCGGTTTGAGGTAAGGAGACTGCCCGGCTATACCTCCATATTTTTTGCCATATTTTTTCTCTATATAGCGGATCTTCTCCCAACAGAAGTGGCCTCAATTTAGCTAGGTAGTGAGCCAATGCCAAGCCATTAATTCCAAAAGAATTACCCTCAATGCCTTCATCAGTAATTATGGAAATTACAGGAATCTCGTACAGCTCACTCAAAAAGGATAGCCCATCATATTTAGGTCCCACCCCTTCAGAAGTTGGCATATCCCGCCTGATAACTTGAATCTTTACGTCTTTGACTTGCACTTTGAACTCTTATCAGAAATTCAGCTACTAGCTCTCTGTGAAGTAAGACAGAACTGAGGGAAAAGTTATAAAAATCACAACACTACCTTTAACAGATATAATCTTACCTGCAGCACCTCTAGTGAAAGACTAGCACAACATATGTACCTTTACAATCGGGTGGAGACCTGATTTTTAGCTGTATAAAGACCTTAGTTGAGGTTACCAAAGGGATGGCTTTGAATAGGCGGGATGGGGGAACAATCTACGGTACAATTAAGCCTTCGCGGATGGCATAGCGCACCAATTGGGTACGGTCATGGACTTTAAGCTTTCCCATCACATTGAGGCGATGAGTCCCTACAGTGCGAACACTAATCCCAAGCAGGTCAGCAATTTCCCTGTTTGTTTTCCCTTCAGCAATTAAGCAAAGAATCTGCCGCTCTCTGTCGGTTAAGCACTTATGATTCTCCTCTTTTGCTGCTGCTTTGATTTGCTCTAGGTACCCCTCTAATACCTTCTTTGCTATGGAAGGATAGAGAAAGGCATCGCCCTGAGACACGGCTTGGATTGCAGAGATAAGCTCCCTAGCCGGAGCTCTTTTCAAAATGTATCCCGATGCACCAGCTCGAATCATCTCAAAAATATACTGCTCTGTATCATACATAGTCAAGATTAGAACTTTTACTGAAGGATTTTGCCTTTTTATCTGCCGTGTTGCTTCCAGACCGTTGACATTGGGCATAGCAATATCCATCAATACAACATCTGGCTGAAGCTGCACGGTCTTGACAACAGCCTGGACACCGTCTTCTGCCTCTCCAACTACCTCTATACCTTCAGCGTCCTTCAACAGGCTACGCAGACTCTCACGAAATAAGGTGTGGTCGTCAGCAATAAGAACGTGAATCTCAGCCATTAATATGCTCCCCAGTCATAGGAGCTTACCGGGATCTCGACCTTTAGACAAGTTCCATGCCCTGGACTTGACTCTATCTTCAGAGTCCCTCCACAGAGTTCTGCCCTCTCCATCATTCCGAGAAGCCCCAGATTTCGTTTGTTGCCAGACATGCTTAGGATAGCATCGACGTCAAACCCGGTACCATTATCTTCCACTAAGAGCACCAGCCGCGATTTGGCAAAGTTCAACCTCACTTTAGCAAAAGTAGCTTTTGCATGTTTGATTACGTTGGACAGAGCCTCTTGAGCCATCCTAAATAGTGCTATCTCAATAACTGGAGCAGGTCTCCTTTGGCTTAATCCCGTCACCTCCAGTGTGATAGGTAGACGAGCTTCTTTTAATAAACTATGGATGTACCAGTCCAATGCTTGAGGTAGGCCGAGGTCATCCAGTGCTGGTGGCCGCAAATCAAGGGATAGCTTATGAAGATCGTTAAGCGCTTGGTCGATACGGGACCTGCTTACCCCCAGTCTCTCTCGGACTTCGGCTGAGTCAGCAGGGACCGTGTTCTCTATGTTTTCAAGATTGAGCTTCACGGAAAGAAGAAGTTGGTTCACCTCATCGTGTATTTCTCGAGCAATTTTCTTGCGTTCCTCCTCACTTTTTGTAATGAGTTTGCCTAAGAGTTCTCTGTAGGAACGTTTTGTGTGCTTTAATTCCAGATATAATTGCACGTCATCAATTATCAGTGAGACCCAACTACCTAGCGCCTCTAGCTGTAGGAGATCAACCTCACTAAAAGGCCTGTGCTGCTTGTAATGCTCTAGTAGAATAACGCCAAAGATAGTTTCTCTTAGCATAAGGGGGATAGCTATCAAGCTCAGGGTTGGTGGTAGCCCCTGCCTAATTTTGGCATAGTAGTCCAAATTTGTAGGTGTCAGGGTTGCTACCTGTTCTTCTACTGCACCGGGGGAGGATAGCAGCAAGGTTTTGCGTTGAGCATAACATTGCCCTGGTGCACCTTCTCTAGAGCGGAAGCTACATTTGATGTCATTTCGCTCATAACCATACGAAGCTTCGGCGGTGAGTTGATGACGCCTTTTGTCATAGAGGTACAGAATGCCCGCATCTGCTGGATGTATGCTTTCTACTAGTAACTTGACTAAGAGGTCTAGCAATTCCTCGAAATTGGAAACACTCTTCAGAATCCTAGCCAGAGCAAGAAAAACTTCCTCAGACTGCACTATGTGAGAATTAGAACCTTGATCAATAAATTCCATCGCCTGCTTCTATAGAGTCATCAATGGCAATCTATAACCTATCTAGGTGCTACCTTATCCAAATTCTAACACGGGCAATAGGGAAAATCAAAACCGTGTCTGGTTATTCGCTTGATTAATGAACTACTAACTCCCTTCTCCAGCGTTTATGGTAGCCTTGCAGGGCTCTAGTGGTTACGTAACTAATGGCCCGGTGAGGTCTTACTGCATTGAACTTGTGTTCAGAAGCCAACAGTTCGCTAGATTGTGCACCACTGCGGCGTTCATTCGCCGGTATCATGGCCCCAGTTTGGGCACACCCAACAGCTTAATCAGTGTAGAAGGAGACGCCAAGGACACCGGGACCAGCAGCAACCCCCATAGTAGGAGTAAACTCGGTAACATAAAGTTCAACACAGTTAAATCTTGAGTTAATCGTGGCTTTAAGCTTTTCTGCTTCCTCGAACTCATCAGCATGCTCCACTATAACATGAGCCCTGGAATCTCCTATTCTCTCAGTCATTATCTCTAGCATGCGTTCTATAGCCTTCGTTCTAGTTCTAGGACGGGCCACAGGTGTTGTTTCTCCTACAGATGGAAAATGTGCCACTATAGGCTTCAAATTTAGTATCGACCCAGCCCAAGCTGCTGCTCTGGCAATACGACCAATTCTTGCAAGATAGTAGAGCGTATCCAACACGAAAAAAGAGCCCACCTTGCTCATCATGCTTTGAGCAACCTCGGTTAATTTAGCTAGTTCTGCTCCTTGGCTGGCTATGCGAGCTGCCTCCAGCACAATAAACCCTAGCGAACCAGCTACAGCTCTGCTATCAATCACCTTAATCACGGTCTTGGGGATAACATCTTTAGCCATCTCCTTGGCCGATGACGCCATGTTAAACACGCCGCTCTGAAGACTAGTAACTGTGATGCAGAGTATAGTTTCCGCCTTTTGACTTAACTCACGGTATGTGCTTAGAAAATCCTCCGGGGATGGAACCGAGGTCGTAGGGAGGTTCTTCCTTTTCCGCATAATTTTGTATACTTCGGCTGGGCTTATATCAATTCTGTCGCGGTAACTCCTGCCCTCGTGAATTATGAAAAGGGGCACTAAGTGAATATTGTACCGTTCTATTAGTTCCTGTGGGATGCAACAGGTGCTGTCGGTAACAATGGCAACCTTTTCCACTGGTACATACTCCCCATTGCATTTTATTGCTTTTTGGTCTATCCTGGCTAGCCTTCAGATATTTTATCACACTTACAGACTCGCTCCTAATGCGTGTGTTCAAAAACCCACCAAGGTGTATCTTATACGAAGGCTTTCGAAGAGCTGCGGTAACAATCTGAGTTTTTGTGCAACAAGGTGTACATCAGGGACAAGCGTGATTCAGTAGAAGCAGATTTTCTCAGCGTTAGAGTTGAGATTCCATTTTCTCTAGTATTTCCCAATCCTTCAGCAAAGACTGGTTCTTAGGAAATTCCTTCAGCGCTGACTCCAGTGTCTTTCGCAAGACTGCTAATTTTCCTTTTGCGGCTACGTAGTTTCTATCCGCCGTAAACGCTGAGCACTCAGCTAGTTCCATCTGAGCCACCAGATGGGCAATATATGGGTCTTCGGATGGCGTGTATTTGCGCAGTATTCGTTTGGCCTCCTCCTTGTCGCTACTGCGCCACTTGATATCTGCCAACACCGTATCCTTGACTCTCTGTACCCTCCGTGGTAAGCGAGGTGGCAATCTGTCTAGGTATGCCTTCGCTTTTTCAGGGTTATTTCTAACTCTTAACTCGAGCGTTGCCAGATGCAATAAGGCTTCTGGCATGGTTGAGTTGAGGTCGTCCACAGCCCTTTTTGCGTGGCTATAAGCATCCTCCCCACGCCCCAGTTCATCCAAAATCATTGAAGCACGATGTTCAAATGCAGCCTCTTCAGGGAAGGCTGCTAATGCACCGTCAATTACAGTTAAGGCATCTGCCGGTTTTTCTGCCTTCATAAGCAGGTCAGCGTACTTGGGAGCAATATAGGGGTCTCGTGGTGCCAAATCATATGCTTTTGCCAAAGTCTCCAATGCTCCCCCTGAGTCACCCATTCTTTCCTGAATATCGCCGAAATCCCTGAGGAGAGGAAGATAATTTCCCCTTGCCTCCAGTCCTTTAATGAAAAATGCCATGGCCTCATCTGGAAGCTCTTGGTCACGTCTCAATAAACCCCACGCATGGTAAAGTCTGTCTTTTCTGTAGCCCCTTCTCTGCAATTCTTCTAGCTCTTTCTCTGCCTCTTCAAACCTCTCAAGTCTGGTTAGACAGCGGGCTTTTAGCCAACGTATGTCATTGTCATCCGGGTCTATGGCCAGCCATGTTTCTGCATATTTCAGGCTAAGCTCATAGTCTTTAGCGTGGTATAAACGGGTGCTAGCCTCTCTTAGTTGCTCGCTGAACTGGTATACCAACGCCCTTGCGTCGTCATACCGCCCACAGAAGGTAAGCATCCTGTAGGCGAATGAACAAAGCCTAACAAACTCAATATCTGATAATCCGGGTTGTTGGAGCTTCTCACGTGCACGTAAGCCATATTTCTCGGTGAGTTCCTTCCACACGCCGGATTCGTAAGCCCTCGACCAGAAATAATCCCTAATAAGCGGATGAGTCTGTAACAACCCGTCTTGTGAAAACACCAACAGCGCCTCAGCGTTCTTATCAATAGCACGTCTCACCTCTTCAATATCTGCCTCAAGAACATTAGCCAACTCGCTAAGAAGAACCCCCTCATCAACTAGTGACAATGCTTGTAAGCAATTTATCTGCAAGGGACTCAGCCCGATTCTTATCCTTCCAAGTAGCTGCTTTGCAAGGTCTATGCGGAGGTCAGTAAAGTAGTGCACCTCCTTCAACAAATACTCGGGAGAATGGGTCACAATTAGATATGAGGCCAGCTTTGCTCCTAAAGGATATCCGTAAAGATAGGGCACAATTTGTTCTAATTGTGTGCGTTTGCAAGTTTGCCCGTCCGGTTGAGCAACTTGTAACCAATTTTCAAGGCAGAAAAGCAGGTCTCGGTCCTTTAACTGATTAACCCTTATTAGTTGTGCATGCTTGTGATGTGTGATTGGGAGTTTAGGTTGTTGCGTACTGCAAATGAATATGGGAGCTTCTATTTTCCCTCGGCTAATAAACGCATTAAAAAGTTTTTGAATGTAAGGGCTTAGCTCCCCCTCCTCAGTCAGCGTAAACTCAAAATCATCAAAAAGAATGACTCTATTGGTTGCAACCAATTTATCAATAGATCCAAGTGCACTTCCGACGAGGTCATTTTCATTTGCTTGGGGAGGTGGTAACTCACTACCTGCATATGCAGCCAATTCTAATGCCAGCCGCAGGAGCCCATGCCCTTCTGTGAGCGTAAAACGTGCCAACTGCATTCCAAAAATCTCTGTGGCCGCTCTTTCTACGATGGTGGTTTTGCCTATGCCATACAATCCCCATAAGTATATGAAAGCCTTTCCCTCGTGTGCCGAAGTTTCTATGGCAGCTATCTCATCAAACCTATCTACAATGTTTCTTCTCCCTGCGGCAATTCCTTTACGACGTTCAATCTTTTCAGAGGTAATTATGTTCAATATTTGCTCAGCAGAAGCGTGCGGTTTCTTAGGTGTATTAACGTAAACAAAGGGAGATAACTCTTTAGGTACCTCGCAATCGTCTACTCTGGCTACGACGATTCGATAGTCAGAGTCTTCAATCCACTTAATAATTGCCATATTAAGTTCATATTTGACCCATCTGCTATTCACTGCTTTATGTGAGGCGATTAACACAAACCACTTGGAACCATATATAGCCTCTGCTATCTTGCTTGGCAGCAAGTCCCCAGCGTCTAAGTTCCATAAATCCACCCAAACGCCCACAGCCCGCAACTTATCTGCAACGGCCAATGCTAAGTCCTCATCTGCGCTGGCATGAGATAAAAATGCATACTTTGTGATCACTTGACTCTGTCCCAGCTTGGAGTCCTTGTCAATACTTTAGACAACATCAGTTAGTTTGTCAATCAGCAAAGGTCATAATACAGTTCCCTCCCCTCCAACAAGAAGCCCCGGGACTGCCCTGAATGGTCCGCGACCTAAGTAATGGTGTAACATTAGTCAGAATTGTTGGGCAGGTGGTTACTTGTTCCCAAACAAGGTGCGGTTTTCGTAACGCAAACTGCTAGATTGTTCAGTGAACCCATAGCTACGATGTGGATTGTAGCGGAACTTTTGAGAAGGGATTCGGCTTCTAGATGATATGGGTAGAATTAGCTTTGGCGTGACTCAACTATTTCAATTTCGTCCCCGGCCAAGTCGTAGAGTTTGTAGACTAAGCCATCAATCGTCTTATCTATATGCTCTATCTCTTTCTCCAGCGCCAGTCTATGCTCAGCTTCAAATTCGGGAAGTGCCTTCAGCTTCTTGTTCAATTCCAACATCTTGTTCACCAGAGCTACCAAATCATCGTGCATCTTCTTTTCAGCAGAATTGCCAAAGTTAACGCGGCGGATGGGGAGCCGCTTCACATTGGTTGCTTTTACTTCAGCTAGGGCTTCCCCTTTTTCAGGATTCAGGCTCTGGTAATAGTAATTCATAAGACGGGAGTTAATGAGAGCCAAGACATATCTCAAATCATATTGTGTATTCTTCAGATTGATGGTGTGGGTGTTGTTAAGACATACGAATTGCTCTTGGTCTAGGGTAGCAATTAGTGAATCACCGGTCTGCCTAATAATTATTTTCTCCTTAGCATCAAAATTCTCTTTCTTACGGGGCTCTGCTAACCATTGGCCATAAGAAATCCAATGTGCTTGATCCCACCGGGTACAATACCGGTTGATATCACTACCTCTAATATAACGCCGGTATGTATTATCTTTTTTATACGTGGCATCAAAACTTCTACTATCGACTATCTCTCTCGTTTGCTTGGGTTGTCCTTTGCCAACCTGATAAGGTTTTATTCCAACTACAACATCACAAAGTGTTCTTAGGCTTACCGTGTTTTGTTCAATCTTTCTGAGAAGTTGCAGGTCTGAAGCATCCAGGAATATGTTAAAAATGCCTGTCATCTCCCATTGTGCTTGTGGAATGGTATGCATTAGTTCAGGCTCACGTTGCTTTCTGTATACTGTTATCTTCACCTTATTGTTGCTTCTTTTCTGACGCTTTTGTTCCTTTTGCATGATAACCACAACCGTGTCAACAACCGATTGTCCAAACACCTTCACTGGGTAATGGGAAACCTCCAGTATTTTACAGGTATCCAGAACGTATCGTCTTAACTTGGTGACTTTGATGTTAGTGAGCCAAGGATTAGGGACGATAAAACCCAAGAAACCATGGTCTTTAAGGAGTGTAAAAGCCCGCTCCATAAACAATAGATAGCTATCTAGTTGATATTCTTCGGTCTGGAAGCTGTGGTATAGGTAGTCCTTATCACACCTATCAAATTGAGCACCATAAGGCGGGTTACCTATGACCACATCAAAGCCACCCTGAGCCATAATGCCCTTGAATTCCTGCTCCCAGTTGAAGGGCTTTCTATCCCGCCAGTTACCACCAAAATACCTTTTAAGTTCTTCTTCTGTGCCTGAAATAAGAGAATTACCCTGGCGGATGTTATCGGCAAGGCTGGGTAGAGTCTCCCGCTTCGCCAGACTGCGTAACAGTAGGTTTAAGCAAGCAATTTCTACCGCTTGTATATCTAAGTCAACACCAAAGATGTTATTAGTAAGGATAGGCAGGCGTTCCCACTGATCAAGCTCAGAAACAGGTTTGCCACGCTGATAGGCGTGGTAATTCAAGAGTTCATCGTAAGCACGAATGAGAAAGGAGCCTGAGCCGCAAGCTGGGTCTAGAATTTTGATGTCAAGTATTTCATTATAGCTACGCCTTTGCAGAAAACGCCCAACGGTTTCCTTAACTATATAGTTAGTTACGAATTTGGGAGTATAGTAAATGCCGTGCTCTTTACGGCGTTGCTTCTTGGCAATGATTTCAATAGTTGGTCCAGTGGGAAGCCCTAAATCCATTTTAGCTTGCGCTTCCTTCACCCTTTGTTTGACTATGTTAGCTACGTGCCCAAGGTATTGTTCATAGACCGCACCCAGCACATCAGTATCAATAACGGAGAAATCGTAGCTCGCAAGTCCACCAGGGATTTCATACAAGCCAGTAATAATGTGCTCTATGGTTAGGCTTTCAATATAGACTTGGTCGACAGGATGTAAAAGGAAGAGGTCACTATCGTAATAGCCATCAAACTGACGGAAGGTTTCTCTAAGTACTTCAATAAGTTCTCCTTTGCATCCGCTTGTTTTCCACTGATGTACAGCCGAAAGCAATACCTTTTCCTCAATTCCTCGGTCTTCACAGGTGCGAATAAAGATAAGGCGGTTAAAAAAACGCTGAATTACCTCGTCTATCTGACTAAAACTGAGCCCAGGGTTATAGTGGTGAAGCTGGGTAAAAAGCTCCTCTCGCCAGTGGCGTAGCTGGTCATAAAGGCGCCTTTCTATAGGTATCGCAGGAGGTAGAGCTCCATATTTGGCTGCTTCCTTATTTAGTAGGCCGCTTTGCAAAGAGTCTCGAGAAAGAAGCCATAGCTTGTCAAAGTCCGTGAGGTAATCCTCATGGTTAAGATTTAGGAAGCGCTGACCCGTTTGGGCGTTGAAAAGCTGCATCCCTTCAAAATCAGTGAGCACCGCCCAAGTGACACCTTTGTTATAGGCGTATGTGACGGCTTGCTCTTTATACTCTGGTTTGTTGAGGTCTGCCTTGAGTGGTTTAGCTTCTAGATAAAACTGTGATACGCCGTGCAGCTTGAAGGCGTAGTCAACCCGTCCTTTTGATGCTTTTTCCTCAGGAGCAACTTCATCCGTATTGAATATGTCCCACCCAAGATATTGAAACAACGGAAGCACAAAGCCTTGCTTTGTCTTGGCTTCGTGATAGCTCTTTATCTCAGAAAGGCTCAACTGCTTATATTTTGTGACCAATTCAGCTATCTTATTTTTTGCATCTTCCTTGACCATTGCCGGTTACGCCTTATGCTTTGCTTACTAGAGTAACTTGCCCTCTGCCTCTCCAAATCCGTCTAGCTGGGCTACTGTGCCTCAAAGGGCATAACTATTTGTCCCTTCACTACTGTAGTTGACGGACTCTCCAAGTAGCCCAAATAGAAGCCACGGTTTTTAGCCATTACCAAAGTATTCTGCCAGCCATTTGTAGGACAAAACTTGGTCAAGGTGAATAGGCTTTCTGCCATTTCTTTCATTCCCACTTTACCTATAAGCACAAAGACTCGATAGTCAAGGTAAGAAGATGCGAACTTAAGTGCCGACTCTGGCTTTATAGTCAGATAGTCAACCTCGATACCTATCTTCTTTTCCTCGTAAAGGTCATAAATCCTTAAGTCTATTCTACCACTTATCGTTCTTCCTTTGGAGAAGGCTACAGGGTATTCCCGGCTAAATGGAACGTGTAGGAATGAAAGCCCTCTTTCGGTTTCTTCAACATATACCGGGTCTTCAAGGTAATCGGTTAGCTGGCTGAGTAACTCTTTCTGAGAGGGGTCAAAGGATAGCCAGCCATCAATCTCTTTCGCCAAGCGCTCAAGAAGCGGGTATCCCCTTTCAAATATACTTACTTGAGGTGTTTCCTTGGTCGTTAGCCCGCTCTCAATCGCTTGCTTTATAAGAGTTGGAAACTCTCTTGTGCACCAAGCTACATATTCCCCAACACTCTTGTTTGTATCAGCTAAGACTTTCTCCAGGCTTTCCATAGAACTGCTGTCTCCAAATCCGCTGGCCAGGCTATCAAACACTATCTCTCAGGGGTTATTATAGCATGGTCACCCACGGTGCTGTTAGCCGCAGTGGTAACAAACCGTCAAAAATTGCAATGCGATGCAGTAGGGATTATAGTTGGTTCTCCGCGATCCGCAGTTACTAGAGCTGGAGTAGCACACTGGAGTTACTCTCTTGACCTTGTTTACTTGGACTGTTTCTATGGTCCCGAGGGCTTCCAAAATCTTACTATAGGCCGTCTTACATAACTATTGCTTCGCTTCGTCGACCGAATACTATCAGGCTGGCAATGATGCCTCGGGATAGAAAGAAGCCTACTAAGAGGCATAGACTCTGATCTCTGGGCCAAAGTCACAAACTCTTACAGATTCTGCCCCTTGGGTATATGCTGGCAATTTTCAATCTGACATATATCGTTTAGTAATCTTTGTAATCCTAGAGAAAGAGTCAAATCCTTTACATAGTTCACTATCTCGCTATACGCATCGCCGCTGCTTCTTGCAATGCGGTCACGGTATCTCTCTTCTGGAATGAGATAGCCATGTGCTATAGCTGCCTCTAAGGTCTTTTCGCGGTTATAAAATTCTTTGCCTGTGAGAACGGCACGCCTATCCAAGAATACCCGTTTGGCTGTGCCATTAGGATAGACATACTTGCCAAACAAGTACCGTAGCTGCAATGCAGCTGCACACGGCTCTGTAATCGGCTCGACCACTCCCGTACGTTCTCGCAACCATTTTTTCGCGTCTTGGTATTCGATTTCTGGCTTTCGAGGTTGCGTCCGGATGGAGTAAACTCGCTCCATATCGCCAAAAGTAGCACCTTCAAGATCCCCCTTATCCTTCATAAAGAAGCCCGTGCGGCTGATTATTGCGCCCTCGAACTTGGCGTTTTGCAACAAGCATTGATCAAATTCCGCGTCGGTCAAGTCACATTTTCTGAAGGATGTACCACGGAAGTCGAACCCATCCAACTTGATGCCCGATATGTTTCGCGCTTCAAAGGGAACCACTTTCAGCGAAACAGGATCTTTAACCGCATACGCACATATTTGTAGCAAGTTTCTGAATGCAGTATCAGACGTGTGACTTTCCTTCACCAAATAGAGCAACCTGTCAATCTTGCCATCATTCTGCGCCTTGATAGCTACGGTCTTCAAGGTTACCCAGTCAGCAGGGATGGAACGCAGCGAGAGTTCACGTAGAAAGAGACCCTCATTAGTGCAAAGACTCCGGTAGAGTCGCTCACCAAGTAAGTAATATTCAAGTATCTCTTGTGCAAACTGGACGCTTCCTGTTGCTGAGCCGTGGCAGAAAAGTGCAAGTTGCACCGTATGGGTGATGAGTCTGTCAAAAGTTTGACGGTCCAATTCACTAGGTAACACTATCTCAGTATATTCCCTAATAGTTTGTGGCGTGAGGCCTCGGAAGCCCAGTGCTGCATTCTCCGCTGATAGGTCCTGCAGCAACTCGACCAAGACGGGAGGAGGAAGAAGAACCCTGTCCAACAGCCCTTTGCCGTACTCCCTCTCTATGATGTTTGAAATGGCCTGGCCTAGCAGTTCAGGTTCGCTATATGACGCTTGAAGCCTATTAGCTTTATATTCATCTGCGATCAGCTTGCAATAGTATGGTATCGACGAAAGACTGTTCAGTTCTTTATGTGTCTGTAGCACATTCATGAATGACTCTTCCTGTTGCTTTCCAAACTCTATTTTGGCAAACGCCCGTTTTGAAGGGGTATCCCATCTGGACAGTTCGTATATTGCAACGTCCTTGCTATATTCATCAAGGAAGTCTCTGAGACCCTGATTTGTAGACAGTAGGGAATCACGTAGGCATAGCACAATCCTCGGGGCTACGCTTCCAGGCTTAGTCAAGATATCCAGTAGCGCATTGAAGAAATCAATATCTCTTTCAATCAATTCATCAAGGCCATCAAGTAACCAAATACCGAACCCATTGACCAGCATCCATTGAAAGGTGTCTATCTCTATTGGAGCTGCAAATTCGGTACGGAGAAAACCTTCGGCCAGGCTTCTCAGTGTAGGAGCTACGGAGGCACGCAGATATTCAGGTAT
>Ga0172362_10000451_pt1 | contig 33163 bp, 26 predicted proteins | sample LakKivs1_kivu2a2_FD_114534 | JGI IMG/M metagenome (GOLD analysis project Ga0172362, IMG submission 114534) | Sediment microbial communities from Lake Kivu, Rwanda - Sediment s1_kivu2a2 | ecosystem: Environmental > Aquatic > Freshwater > Lake > Sediment | place: Rwanda: Western Province, Lake... | reverse complement strand
GCCGGGTTTTTCAGAATACCACTCAGGGGACGGCGACTTCGCTCACCATCGAGGAAAATTTTGCCATTGCCAATGCCAAGGAAAGGGCCGGGGGGTGAGGAATAGAAATACTCGACCGGTAACGAAAAAAAATCAAGGATAAATTAGCCGAAGTGGGGTTAGGCCTCGAAAATCGGCTTCGAGATCGAGTCGGGCTTTTATCGGGTGGACAGCGGCAGGCATTGGCGCTCCTCATGGCAACCATCGGCAATCCAAAAATTCTGCTTCTCGATGAACATATCGCCAACTTGGATCCAAATACTGCTGAAAAAATCATGCATCTCACCCGAATTCTCGTTCAAGACGATCATCTGACTGCCCTTATGATCACCCACGATCTCAGCGATGCATTGAATTATGGAACTCGTACTCTTCTAATGGATGAGGGAGAAATTGTCCTCGACATTTCTGGTGAGGAAAGGAAGAAAATGACCATCAGTGAGCTATTGGAACGTTTCAGCGAACGCCGTCATAAAAAATTTTCAAACGATCGGATACTCCTGGCTTCGGAAAAGAAATAAAAATCTATTTTTATACCGAATGCCGGGTGAATTTCCTAACGATTTTGGTATGAAAACAACTTAAACAGTATTGGTTAGAGAAAATAACCAATGAAATCAGCCGGAGGTGATTTTTATGGAAGAGGTAAACCGTATTTATCTCAGTGAAAAGGAAATGCCAACCATCTGGTATAATATCATTCCCGATTTACCCCGCCCGCTGGATCCACCGCTTCACCCGGTTACCAAGGAACCGGTTACGCCCCAGGATTTAGCACCGATTTTCCCGCCCAGTTTGATTGAGCAGGAAATGAGCAATCAGCGTTTCATTGACATTCCCGGTGAAGTGATTGATATTTATCGCCTCTGGCGCCCAACACCGTTATATCGAGCCAGAAATCTGGAAAAAGCATTAAAGACACCGGCCCGAATTTATTATAAATATGAAGGCGAAAGCCCGGTTGGGAGCCATAAGCCGAATACGGCGGTCGCTCAAGCGTATTACAATAAAAAAGATGGAACCAGGCGATTAACCACCGAAACCGGCGCTGGTCAATGGGGATCGGCATTGTCTATGGCCTGTTATCTGTTTGGTATGGAATGTACAGTTTACATGGTCAAAATCAGCTATCAACAAAAGCCATATCGAAGGGTCTTGATGCAAACCTGGGGTGCTGACGTGTATGCCAGTCCCAGCGAGAGAACGAAAGCCGGGAACGATGTTTTAGCAAAAAATCCCGACTCTCTCGGAAGCCTGGGTATTGCCATCAGTGAAGCCATTGAGGACGCTGTGACCACTCCTCATTCGAAATATAGCTTGGGGAGTGTGTTAAATCATGTCCTTCTTCATCAGACGATCATTGGAGAAGAAGCCAAGCTTCAGCTGGAAAAAGTCGGTGAAAAATTTCCGGATATTGTCATCGGATGCGTTGGGGGAGGGAGTAATTTTGGTGGAATAGTGTTACCCTTCCTCCGTGACAAGATTAGTGGAAAAAAAGATTTTCGTGCCATTGCTGTCGAACCCAAGTCTTGTTCATCCTTTTTAAAGGGTAAGTATGAATATGACTTGGGTGATGTTGCCGGAATGACTCCTTATTTAAAAATGTATACCTTGGGACATGATTTTATGCCACCTGGAATCCATGCTGGAGGGTTGCGTTATCATGGAATGTCTCCTCTGCTGAGTTTGCTCTATAACGCTGGGTTCATTGAAGCCCAGTCCTATAAACAAACCGAAATATTTGAAGCTGCTATGGTCTTTACCCGAGCTGAGGGTATTATTCCAGCTCCGGAAAGTTCTCACGCTATTCAATCGGTCATCGTAGAGGCGAAAAAATGCGCCGAAAAAGGCGAGGAGAAGGTCATCCTCTTTAACCTGAGCGGTCACGGCTTACTTGATTTGGGAGCCTATGACATCTTTATCAATCAAGGTCTCCCCGAGGTGAACCACAACGGGTAATGAAAAGGTAAGAAAAGCCCCCAGTTGAAAGCTGGGGGCTTTTCTATTTATGCGCTGAAAATCAACTCTTGATTGTCCTTCTGAAATAGTGTTTAATTTTGATTTAGAGAATATCACAGCTAAAGGTGTTTCCTTATAATATCATGAAAGAACATATCCTGCTGGTGAATCCATGGATTTATGATTTTACCGCTCATGACTTGTGGATGAAACCGTTGGGTCTGCTTTATCTCGCTTCTCATTTTCGTCTTGCCGGTTATGAGGTTTCCTTTTTTGATTGTATGAATCGGAATGATCCTGATATGCCTCTTTCTGAGAATCCTGGTCCCAGACGGTTGAGAGAATATGGTTGTGGGGGTTACTTCCGTGAAATCTGCACGAAACCAATTCAATTAGAAAGGATCCCTCGTTACTGGTCACGGTTTGGAATTCCCTGGGATAGAGTGAGGACTCAACTGGAACATATGGCTCCCCCGGATTGGGTTTTGATCACCTGTACCATGACCTACTGGTATCCGGGAGCGGTTGCCTTCCTGAATCTGGTTCGTCAACTCTGGGGGAAAACCAAAGTGATGATCGGTGGGTGGTATCCCACTTTATGCCCTGAACATGCTCGTCAATGGGGATTCGATCAGGTAGTAACCGGAGTTGAACCGTTGATAGTTATGGATGAATTACACGCTCTTTTCGATTCACTCCGGCAGGTTAATGATTATGAAGATTATTTTGCGGTTAAACCAGCATTTGATCTCTATTCGTCCTTGAATTATACGGTGGTGCTCACTTCGGTTGGGTGTCCGTTCCGCTGCTCCTATTGCGCTTCGGGGAGGTATTTTCCCGCTTTTTGGCGTAGACCATGGCAGGAGGTTTTTAAGGAGATTCTCTGTGATGTCTATGAATATGGTGTGAACAACATCGCTTTTTACGATGATGCTCTGCTTTATCGAGCTGAAGAAGGGTTTATTCCTCTCCTTCGGCAGCTGAAGAAGGAAAATCTACCAGTTCATTTTCATCTTCCCAACTCAATTCATGTCTGTTATCTGACCCAGGAGATCGCCGAACTCATGAAAGAATGTCAATTCAAAACCATACGGTTGAGTCTCGAGTTTGCCGATTCCAAGAGTCAACAAACGACTGGAAATAAAGTCAATAATACCCTTTTCGAGCAGGCGGTCGCCCATTTTATTCGCGCCGGCTATTCTCCGGACGATCTGGAAGTCTATCTTCTCTTTGGACATCCGGGAGTTGATCCAAATGACCATATCTCATCCTTTCGTTACGTCAGCAATTTGGGCTTAAAACCCCGTCTTTCTCTCTATTCTCCCTTACCTGGAACCCCCGACTTTGACCATTCCCCCTTACTTCCTGTACGTGAAGAGCCACTTTACCAAAACAAAATTGCTTATCTCTATCTTACCGGACAATATTCTTTATATGAGAAACTGCAAACGCAGAAAATGAATACAGGTTAGATCCTCATGCTGCTTGCACAGCACCATCTGAGGATGAAAATATTTATTGTAAAGATGTTGAGTTGTTGAGGTGTTGAGTCGTTGAGTTGGAATGAATGAAAAGATAAGATTGCCACGCCCCCACAGAACGGAGGCTCGCAATGACAGATTCTTTTAACCGTTCACAGTTTACTGTTTACAGTTCACTGCATTTACTAATAGTATTAAAAAATCGACTTTCTGGAGGTGATGGAAATGAAAATACAGTGGTTTGGTCATTCTTTTTTTATCGTAACATCGGATACTGGAAAGAGGGTGGTTTTCGATCCTTTTGATGAAACCGTTGGATATCCTATTCCAGAGGTGGCGGCAGATGTGGTGTGTGTAAGCCATCCCCATTACGACCATAATAATGTTCGAATCATCCGTGGAAAACCAGAAGTTATTAACCAGACCGGATTATATGTTCGAGATGGATATAAGATCAGGGGTTTTTTGACCTATCATGACCAACAGCGGGGAAAAGAACGGGGCGAAAATGTGGTCTTTCGGCTTGAAATGGACGATATGGTAGTTATTCATACCGGTGATTTAGGGATGCTCCCCAATCAAGATCAGGTGTTATCCTGGAAACCAGTTGATATTCTGATGGTTCCCGTAGGTGGGATTTACACCATCAACGGGAATGACGCTCAGATCCTGGTTGATCGGTTACACCCCGGAATTGTTATTCCTATGCACTATCAAACCAGCTTTATTCACTTTGAACTTCATCCAGTAGAAGACTTTTTACATCATTTCTTCAATGTCAAAGCCATTCCGGGTGCAGAAGTCGATTTCCACCGTCAAAACCTCCCCACAGAAACTGAAATCTGGGTGTTTCAGCTTCCATAATAAAATAGCTTAGGACGAAATTGAGATTAGGCATCAACCGGTAACATCAGAAAAAGTTTAAACTGGTTTTTATGTTCAGCAGAAAGAGTCCATGGTATATTTTCGTTTAATTTTTTTCTTTACACTTTTTCGTTGTAAGCGGTATTCTGGGCGTTTTGAGAAGAAATTGTGCTATAATGATAAGCTTGTTTTGGGGCAACTCAAAAGATACAGTATCTCATCCAATATTCTTCAATAAAGGAGAATTGACAGGAGCGCTTTGATGGTCACTATTTCCATATGCGTTGGAAGTTCATGCCATTTAAAGGGAGCCTACGATATTATTCATCAATGTGAAGAGATCATAAGTCGCTTTGGCCTTCGTGATCGGGTTGAACTGAAAGGAACGTTTTGTTTGGGGAAATGTTCTCAAGAGGGAGTCACCATTGTCATAAATGAGGAAGTCAAAACTGGTATCACCCCCGAAAATTTTCAGCAAATTTTTGAAGAATCGGTTTTAGACAAAATCAAGGAGGGTTAGTGGTTTGGCCATTCTTTCAACGGTAAAAACCAGTTGTCGGGATTGTTATAAATGCATTCGTCATTGTCCGGTGAAAGCTATCCGTTTTAGCTTGGGACATGCTGAAGTCATTGATGAACGCTGTATAAAAGATGGCCGATGTGTTTTGGTCTGTCCTCAGGATGCGAAAGTTGTCCGGAATGATATCGACGTCGTACAATCGTTTTTTACCGAACACCAATTTGTCATTGCCAGTTTAGCACCCTCATTTGTCGCGGCTTTTCCAGATATCACCCCCTCTCAATTGAATCAAGCTCTCAAAATGTTAGGATTTACATTGGTCCGTGAGACAGCTGAGGGAGCTCAGTGGGTTGCTGTTGAGCACGTTCGTTTATTGGAGCAGGGAAGAGAGGGGTTGATCACCAGTTCCTGTCCGGCTGTCAATGCTTTGATTTATAAATATTACCCTCAGCATCTCTCTTCACTGGCGCCGGTGGTATCTCCCATGGTTGCTCATGCACGCATGCTGAGAAAGGAATTTGCTGAAAAGAAACCTCGAATTGTTTTCTTTGGTCCCTGCATTGCCAAGAAAGCCGAAATGGAAGAAGAGGAAATCGCTGGAGAAGTGAACGCGGTTCTAACCTTCGATGAAATGAAAGAGTGGTTTGAAAAGAATAACATTTATCCAGACCAGCTTCCGGAAGAATATGAGAATGAATCCCACGTTAAATGGGCTCGGGCTTTTCCGGTTGAAGGCGGTTTCCTTAAAACCGGATCTTTGGACACCGGAGTCTTATCTCGTGATACCGTGGTTATTACCGGAATCGATCGCTGTAAAAGATTTTTAGACAATTTTGAAAAAGAAAGAGAAGGATTAAAAATCGTCGAGATGATGTCATGCGAAGGAGGCTGTATTGACGGTCCCCTCCTGAACTCAGAATTATCGCTCTATCAACGGCGAAAAAAGATCATCGAATTTGCTCAGATGGGAAGAGAAAATGCTAAAAAAGAAAACTTTTTAGAGATTCCTTCGCTCTTGCGAGAGTTTCGTCCCCATCCGGTTCCAAATCCCCAACCGGTGGAAGAGGAAATTAAAAAGATATTGGCTTTATCAGGAAAATTTACCCCTCAGGATGAACTCAACTGCGGTGCCTGTGGGTATGACACCTGTCGTGAAAAGGCAGTGGCTGTCTATCAGGGCTTAGCTGAAGCTGAAATGTGCATTCCTTATATGAGAGCCCGCGCCGAATCGTTTTCCAGCTTTTTGATTGCGGTGACACCCAATGGCATTGTCCTAGTGGATGAAAATTTACGAATAGTCGATATGAATCCCGCCCTGCGACAAATGTTTGATCTCAAGGGCCGCTTAATGGTTGGAAAGACCTTGGATGAGTTGATCGATCCATCCCAGTTTATTGAGGTACTCCGAACCAAAAAAGCCAACAGCCTTGAAATACATTATCCACAATATGGCAATCTCTATGTGAAGCTCTCGGTTTTTTATTTGGAAAAATCCGGACTTCTGATGGGGGTGTTTGTTGATTTAACCAAACAAAAAGATCAGGAAAAAAAGATGGACGAAATCCGTGAAAAAACATTGGAAAAAGCGCAGCAAGTGATTACCAACCAGATGTTGGTTGCTCAGGAAATTGCCAGTCTCTTGGGTGAAACCACAGCTGAGACGAAATCTCTTTTGACTAAGCTCATGAAAATTCTTCGAGGAGAAAACACTGAAGAATGAACGATATTTTTGTCGAAGTTGCCCATGCCCACATCTCAAAGTGGGGAGAAGAGTTGTGCGGTGACAGTGTTTGCTATGAAAAGGATGACCGTTCAACCATCATTTCTCTATCTGATGGGCTGGGGAGCGGAGTAAAGGCGAGCATTCTTTCGACTTTAACCACCCGTATTATCGTGTCGATGTTAAAGCGAAACTCTCCCCTGGATGAAGTAGTGGAAACCCTGGCTGAAACCTTGCCGGTGTGTAAAGTACGAAAAATTGCTTATTCGACTTTTTCAGTCATTCAAATATTACAGAACGGTGAAGCCTATATCGCTGAGTTTGACAGCCCGCCAATTTTTTGGATACGAAGCGGCCGGGTCATGCATATTGAGCGTATAGAGAGGAAGATTGGTAACCGGGTAATTCTCGAATCAAACATGAAACTTCAGAAAAACGACTGGTTGGTGGGAGTGAGTGACGGAATCGTTCATGCTGGCATTGGTGGTATCTGGAATTTGGGTTGGAGGTGGGAAAAAATCGCCTCCTTTCTCGAAAGCAGTGTGAATGAGCATATCGATGCCGAATCTTTGGCCAAAAAAGTCATCGAAACCACCGACCGCCTCTATAAGGGAATGCCTGGAGATGATGCGACCTGTGTGGTTGCGAAGATTCGGCTTCCTCGACGCATGATCGTATGGGCTGGTCCTCCAGAGAAACAGGAAATGGATGAAATGGTCACCAAGAAATTTCTCTCTTTTCCCGGGAAAAAGGTTCTTTCAGGCGGAACCACCGGGAACATTGTTGCGCGTTATTTGGGGAAAGCTATCGAGGTTGATCTGAATTCGATGAAAGAAGATATCCCTCCGGTAGGAGTCTTGGATGGAGTTGATTTGGTCACTGAAGGTATTTTAACCCTGGCGAGTATCCGCCGTTGGTTGAAACAGGGTGTGAAGACCGAGGATGTGATCTATAAGCGTGATGGTGCCAGCCGGTTATTACATCTCTTCCTCGAATCGGATGAAATAGCCATTCAAATCGGAATGGCTATCAACCCTGCGCATCAGAATCCGAAACTCTCTGGTGAACTCTCGTTGAAAGCAAGGATTTTAGAAGAAATTACCGTGGAGTTGGTCAAATTAGGCAAAAATGTCACCATGGAATATTTTTAACGATATTACATTATTATCACAGGACTAATCCGTAACCGAAAGGTTGCGATGAGTTGACATATCGGGGGTGAATGATGGTGGAAATGGATAATCATGAACTGACCCTCAGTCGTCAGTTCGAAAAAGTAAACACAATTCTAGAAAACTATAATCGAAGTGCTTCCAACTTAATATCGATTCTTCAAGAGATTCAGGCTGATTACCGATATCTTCCTGAGGAAATTTTGACCTATGTAGCGACTGCCTTAGGAGTATCCCCGGCATATGTTTATGGAGTTGCTACCTTTTATGCTCAATTTTCTCTAAAACCCAAGGGAAAGCATATCATTCGGGTTTGTGATGGAACCGCCTGCCATGTGCGCGGTTCCATCAACGTTTTAAAAGCAGTGAAAGAACAATTGGGCTTAAAAGAGAATGAAGATACAACCACTGATTTACTCTTCACGGTTGAAACCGTTGCATGTATCGGAGCATGTGCCTTAGCACCGACTATGATGATAGATGAGGAAGTGTACGGAATGTTAAACGACGAAAAAACCCGCGAAATCATCGATGGAATGATTGAGAAGAATAAGGGAGGAATGGTCAATGCCGTACAGGACTAAGGAAGAACTGGAAACCCATATACAACAATTGAAAAATCAGCCGATCTCGACTCAGGTTTTGGTCTGTGCCGGCTTAGGATGCCTGGCTAAAGGAGCCGAAACGGTTTATCAGCGTTTTCGGGAACTCACTGAAATAAATCATCTCCAGGTCAAGGTGAATAAATCTGACGATCATCATCCCTCTCTGGTGGGGACGGGATGTATGGGTCTCTGTGAGTCTGGCCCGCTGGTTCGCATCGAGCCCAAGGGAATTCTTTATTTACGGGTTAAGTTAGAAGACGTGGATCGAATCGTCGATCAAACCCTAAAAAATGGAAATGTCGTCGAAGATTTAATTTACCAGGAAAAGACCGATCACGAGGTCCGCAAATGGCCATTGATGAAAGACATTCCTTTTTATCGGAAACAAATCAAAATTGTTCTTCGCAATTGTGGAAATATCGATCCTGAAAAACTCGATGATTACCTCAAACGTGATGGATACTTAGCGTTAGCCAAGGTTGTTACTACCATGAGCCCTGACGACGTGATTGGAGAAATTCTGAAATCCGGGTTGAGGGGTCGTGGGGGAGGTGGTTTCCCAACTGGTCGAAAATGGCAGTTCGCTCGTTTGGCGAAGACCGATAAAAAATATATGATATGCAATGGGGATGAAGGTGATCCGGGAGCTTTCATGGATAGAAGCGTCATGGAGGGGGATCCGCACACGGTGATCGAAGGAATGGCTATTGCTGGATACGCTATTGGTGCTCAAGAAGGATACATCTATGTTCGGGCTGAATACCCTCTGGCTGTCAAGCGGTTGAAAAAAGCCATTCTGGATGCCCGAGACGCTGGATTCTTAGGGAGTAATCTTTTCGGATCCTCTTTTTCCTTTGACTTGAAAATTAAAGAGGGTGCTGGTGCCTTTGTATGTGGTGAAGAAACGGCACTGATTGCTTCGATTGAAGGGAAACGCGGCATGCCAAATCCCCGGCCGCCATTTCCTGCAAACAAAGGGCTGTGGGGATATCCGACTGTCATCAATAACGTTGAAACTTTAGCCAATGTTCCGGCGATTATTTTAAATGGTGCCAGCTGGTTCCGTTCCTTTGGAACCGTGACCAGCCCGGGAACAAAGACCTTCGCTCTTTCAGGAAAGATCCGAAATACCGGGCTGGCGGAAGTGCCTATGGGAATAACTCTCCGTGAATTGATCTTTGACGTTGGGGGTGGAATTCAGAATGACCGCAAGTTTAAAGCAGTTCAAATCGGCGGTCCATCTGGTGGGTGTTTGACCGAACAACACCTGAGTCTCACTGTGGATTACGACTCACTCTGTGCTGCTGGAGCTATCATGGGTTCGGGAGGACTGGTAACCATGGATGAAGAGACCTGTATCGTGGAACTCGCCCGATACTTCCTCCATTTTACTCAAAATGAATCGTGTGGAAAATGCGTACCCTGCCGGGAAGGAACCAAGCACATGTTAAACATTTTGCAAAAAATTGTCGATGGCCGGGCAAAAACCGAAGATCTCGATCTCTTGATAGAAACCGCTCAAGTTGTCAGGGACGCATCGTTGTGTGGATTAGGGAAGACAGCTCCCAATCCGGTTCTGACGACACTCCGCTACTTCAAGGATGAGTATCTCGATCACGTGCTCAACCAGGTGTGTGTCGCTCACGTATGTCAAGCGATGAAACAATACCGTATCGATCCGGAAAAATGCCGGGCCTGCGGGAAGTGCGCTCGAGTTTGTCCAGTCAAGTGTATCTCTGGGCGACCCAAAGTTCCCTATGTTATCGATCAGGAATTATGTATCAAGTGTGGTTCATGCTTCGAAACCTGCCCCTTTGATGCGGTAATGGTTAATTGGAGGTCAAAAAACCATGAGTAATGAAACTCTCAAAAAATCTGTCGTTATCGATGGTCAGGAAGTCGAATTAAGCGGAGAAAAAAATATTCTCGAAGTTGCTCGCAAGGCCAATATCGATATTCCGACCTTTTGCTACCTCTCTGATTTGAGCGTTTATGGTGCTTGCCGGATGTGCTTGGTTGAAGTAGAAGGGCGAGGGATCATGCCATCATGCTCGACACCACCCGAGCCTGGAATGGTGATCAAAACCAACACCCAGCGCATCCTCCAGGCCCGTAAGATGGTTTTAGAACTCCTTTTAGCCAACCATAAACGAGACTGTACGACCTGTGAACGAAACCTTAACTGTCGATTGCAGGAACTCTCAGCCCGGCTGGATATCAATGAGGTTCGCTTTGGGGTGAGAACTGATGACTTGCCAATTGATTCCTCATCCTTTTCGTTGGTTCGGGATCCAAACAAGTGTATCCTGTGTGGCGATTGTGTTCGAACCTGTAAGGAAATTGAAGGCATCGGTATTTATGATTTTTCCCACCGTGGTTCACGGTCTTTGGTGGAACCAGCCTTTGGAAAAAATATCAGTGAAGTTGAATGTGTCTATTGTGGACAATGTTCGGTACGTTGTCCGACCGCAGCTTTGATCGTCAAGTCAGAACTGAATAAAGCCTGGGAAGCGGTTCTGGATCCCAAGAAATTTGTGGTCGCTCAAATCGCTCCCGCGGTCCGGGTCGCAATCGGTGAGGCATTCGGTTTGGAACCAGGCGAGATCAGTACCGGGAAAATTGCCACTGCACTGAAGAAAATCGGCTTCGACCGGGTATTTGATACTGCTTTTAGCGCCGATTTAACCACTGTTGAAGAAGCCGAAGAATTTTTCAAACGACTTACCAAAGGTGGACCGTTCCCTCACTTTACTTCCTGCTGTCCGTCTTGGGTCATCTATGCCGAACGGAACTATCCTTACTATTTAGAAAATCTCTCCAGTGCTAAATCACCTCAACAAATGTTTGGAGCGGTCATCAAGAACTTTATTGCCAGGGTCGAGAATAAATCTCTGGATGAAATTATATCGGTTTCGATCATGCCGTGTACCGCAAAAAAGTTCGAGGCTCGACGACCCGAATTTCAGACGGGTGGCAAACCCGATGTTGACATTGTCATGACGGCTCAAGAAATCATCAAAATGATTAAATCTGCGAATATCGACTTTAAGGAACTTGAACCCATGCCCTTTGACGTTCCCCTGGGGATTGGAACTGGAGCCGGTGTGATATTCGGAGTGACCGGTGGAGTCACTGAAGCGGTACTCCGTTATGCCTATGAACGTTTGGCCAAAAAAGAAATGAAAAATGTTGAATTTTCCGCAATACGTGGTTTTGATAGTCTACGGGAAGCCGAAGTCGATTTTGACGGTCGGGTGGTGAAGGTGGCCATCGTTCATGGTTTGGCAAACCTTCAGCTCTTAGTGAAGGATATTCGAGAAGGGAAGCGGTATTACGACCTGGTTGAAGTCATGAACTGTCCTGGTGGTTGTATCGGTGGTGGTGGTATGCCATTAGCTCATCCCAACCGAGAGCAGACGTTGCGCAAACGTGCTCAAGGTCTGTATAATGCTGACCGGTTAAGTACCGTCCGTAAGGCGCAGGATAATCCGTCACTCAAATACCTTTATGAAAAATGGTTAGAGAAACCCAATAGTGAAGAAGCTGAAAAGGTCCTTCATACCACCTATCATTCCCGAAGAAGAATTAGTAAAGAGTATATTCGAATCCAGGAAGCGAAAGAAGCCCAAAAGGTAGACATCGCCGTGTGCGTTGGTACCAGCTGTTATTTAAAAGGGTCTTATAATCTACTCCAGCGATTGCTCGAACTGGCCAAAGAGCACAATGTTCAAGATCGAGTGAGTATTGGTGCGACTTTCTGCTTAGAGCGGTGTTCACAAGGCCCAAATATCCGGATTAACGATGAAGTCGTCTCCGGTGTAACCGAAGATAAAATCAGGGAAATTTTTGAAAATCAGGTCCTGGCTAAAATTTAATCATTTTTCTCTTGTATACGTTGACTGATAATCATGGTTCACCTATAATAATGGTCGTCTGCAAAAAGTGTGGGGCTGTAGCTCAGTTGGGAGAGCGCCTCCTTGGCGTGGAGGAGGCCAGGGGTTCAACTCCCCTCAGCTCCACCAGATATATAAGCTCGTCCTTTGGGACGGGCTTTTTCTATGTAGGGGGGTTAGAAGGGTGCGAGAGAATTACGATTATGATGCAATCGAGCTGGAATGGCAGCAAAAATGGGCTGAAAGCCATCTCTTCCAGGTCGAAACCGATACCATTCACAAAAAATTCTACGTTTTAGAGATGTTTCCTTATCCTTCTGGTGATCCCCATATGGGTCATGTGAAAAATTATGTTATTGGTGACGTGGTCGCTCGCTATTTTACCCGTAAGGGTTTTAATGTGTTGCATCCTATGGGGTACGATTCTTTTGGTTTACCTGCTGAAAATGCTGCTATTAAACATGGTATTCATCCCTCGGTGTGGACTCATGATAAAATCGACCGAATGCGCGAGGTATTAAAACGAATTGGCATCAGTTATGATTGGCGAAGAGAAGTCATAACCAGTGAGCCCGATTACTATAAATTCACCCAATGGTTCTTCCTTCAGTTCTATGAAAATCAATTAGCCTATAAAAAAGAGGGGTTAGTGAACTGGTGTCCGTCCTGTGCCACCGTTCTGGCCAACGAGCAGGTGGTTGATGGGAGTTGTGAGCGATGTGGAACTCCGGTGTTGCGGAAAATGCTCAGTCAGTGGTATTTAAGAATTACTGATTATGCTGAGGACCTTCTCCGGGGTATCGAGACGCTCGGCAACTGGCCGGAACGGGTTCTCACCATGCAAAAAAACTGGATTGGGAAAAGTGAAGGTGCTCATATTGATTTCCAGCTCCCGGATCTGAATAAAACCATTACCGTTTTCACCACTCGTCCCGATACTGTTTTTGGAGTGACTTTTTTTCTTTTAGCTCCCGAACATCCTTTGGTTGATGAGTTGGTTGCTGGGACTCCTTATGAGGAAAAAGTACGTGTTTTTAGGGAGAAGGTCGCCCGTAAAAGTGACATCGAACGGATATCGGATACCGCCGATAAAGAAGGCATGTATATTGGAAAGGAAATTGAAAACCCGGTGAATGGTGAAAAGATACCGATTTGGATCGCCGATTATGTTCTTCTTGAGTATGGAACTGGCGCGGTTATGGCGGTACCTGCTCATGATGAACGGGATTACCAATTTGCCGTAAAATATGGTTTACCGATTCGTCAGGTTATCCAGCCTCTGAATGGGGAATGGGACGGAAACTATTATTCGGATGAGGGAATTATGACCCAGTCGGGTTTGTTTTCGGGATTACCCTCAGAAGAGGGGAAGAAAAAAGTCATTGCCTTTTTGGAAGAAAAAGGAATCGGGAAAGGGACGGTATCCTATCGTTTACGAGACTGGCTGATTTCTCGACAACGTTACTGGGGTGCGCCCATTCCGATCATTTATTGTGATCAATGCGGTGAAGTACCAGTTCCGGAGAAGGATCTACCGGTTCTCTTACCGGAAAATGTCGATTTCCAGCCGGGAGGACCTTCGCCACTGGCTCGTTGTTCTGAATTTGTCAATACCTCCTGTCCAATCTGCGGTGGTCTGGCACGCCGGGAAACCGATACCATGGATACTTTTATGTGTTCTTCATGGTATTATCTCCGTTATTGTTCACCCTGGAATACGAATAAACCATTTGAAAGAAAAGATATAGACTATTGGATGCCGGTTGATCAATATATCGGAGGGGTTGAACACGCCATACTTCATCTCTTGTACGCCCGTTTTTTCACTAAGGTGCTCAAAGACCTCAATTTGGTTGGTTTTTCAGAACCGTTTATCAATTTATTCGCTCAAGGGATGGTCACCAAAGATGGAGCGAAAATGTCGAAATCTAAAGGAAATGTGGTGAGTCCCCGCGATATCATCCAGAAATTCGGCGCTGACACGGTGCGAATTTTTATCCTCTTTGCCGGTCCTCCCGAATTGGATATGGAATGGTCGGATCGGGGTGTTGAAGGCGCTCATCGCTTTCTCAATCGGGTTTGGAAGACGGTCGTCGATATCATTCGTTGTGAAACTCAATTCAATGCCGAGCTCAATCAGGATCGAATTGATACCATGGAACGTATGATTCATCGGACTATTTATAAAGTAGATATTGACATTCGGGAGCGATTTCATTTCAATACCGCCATTAGCTCATTGATGGAACTGCTGAATGAGACCAACGATGCGCTGCGCATTTTTACGGAAAAAGGAGTTCATCCCGAAGAAAAAAAAGTATTGTTGGAAGCTGCCAAGACGCTGGTTTCATTGCTGAACCCCTTTGCTCCCCATATCACTGAAGAGCTTTGGAACAGTTTGGGAGAAACCTCTCTGTTATCGTCATCTCCTTGGCTGAGCCATAATGAGGAAAAATTAGCCGAAAATCAGGTTGAAATTGTGATACAGATCAATGGGAAAGTACGAAGCAAAATCATTGTAGCCGCAGGTATTCATGAACAGGAAGCTCTCCGTATGGCGCTTCAAGATGAAAAAGTAAAGAGCTGGATGGATCAAAAACAAATTGTAAAATATATTTATGTTCAAGATAAATTGCTCAATCTGGTCATTAAATAATATCGATATTTCTAAAAAAAGTTATGCAATTTTCTAAGCAGGAACGAATAGTTTGTATTATTCTTTCGATATTTTTGGTTTTCAGCATTGCTTTTTTTCTCTATAAAACGTGGTGGGTTTCTCCCCAGAGGGAGGAACCCACTCCAAAATCACCCGTGACTTGTGTGGTCCAGATTGCAGGCGAGGTTATCCGACCTGGGGTATATCAAGTCGAAGAAGGGACACGTCTCTATCAGTTAGTTGAAATGGCGGGTGGTTCCACTAGCAGTGCCGATCTGTCAGGACTGAATTTGGCTGCACCCGTCCTGGATGGTCAGCGAATCAACATCCCTGCACTTTCTGCAGGTGGGAGTCACGCTTTCACCTCAAATTTCTCTTCTTTTTATGATAATCCGGCGAATGTTTCATCCGAAGAAACCAGTAACACCGTTAGTCGGATCAACATCAATACTGCGACCCTGGAAGATCTCAAAAAACTGCCTGGCATCGGTGATGTTATTGCCCAGCGGATTATTGAATATCGTCAAGCCCACGGACCATTTTCATCAGCAGATGACCTCTTAGGGGTCAAAGGAATAGGGACGAAAAAATTAGAGAATATACGAGATCTCATCTCGTTTTAAGAGAATAGAAAAATAGAAGTACCCCGTCAAAGTGTCCTCATTATTGAACGGGGTTTTCTTCTTTTTCCTTATATGAAACCTCACGAATATTGATATCTACTCGATTAACGTTCATACCGGTTTTGGTTTCAATAACCTGTTTAACTTCGCGTTGAACATTACGTGCCACATCAATAAGAATGGTATCGATATCAACCATCACCGAAATTTCGAGGCTGATGGTTTTGTCTTTCATGTCAACTTTTACACCCTTGTTAATTTCACGTTTTCCCATGATAGTTCCTAAAGAGGCAGTTGGAATACCCGCCATTCCGGTAATGCCGGTGATTTTCATGGTGGTGATTCCGGCCAGAGTAGCAATGATTTCTGGTGCGATATTGATCTCCCCGATAACTCCCGATTCGGTGGAAATTTGTCCGTTCGGCGAATTTTCAGTAGAAAAAAGCTTTTCATCATTCATGCCATGACCCTCCCGATAAAAGGAATGACTTTCAATAATCTATCCTGGAAACTACACCAGGATTTCAGCCTACGGCGTAAGATTATAAGATTGAAAAGACATAAACTGAAAGGATAGACTGTCATTATTTTCATTTTTCAGATGGTTCTACTTCAAAACATGACGGTCTATACTATAATACACCACATTCCTATTTTGGGAATATGAAAAAGTTCAAACAAGTCCGAAAAAAGGATCTATCTCCCCATCAGCGTCTTTTCATAGGGGTTTCATTGACACCCCATAGCGAATATCCTATAATTTTTTTACTTTGAATTTCAAAGGAGGAATTTTAGTGACAGAAATAAAGTTAGGCCAGAATGAGAGCATAGACGAAGCATTGAGACGATTTAAGAGAAAATGTCAAAGGAATGGTATCATTTCAGAAATAAAAAGACGTGAACACTACGAAAAGCCAAGTGAAAGAAAACGGAAAAAAGCTCAAGCGGCGGCTCGGAGGAAGAGAAAAAGATGATCAAAGAAAAGCTGGTTGAAGAGATGAAGAAGGCACTTAAAGAAAGAAACCTCATCCGACTTGATACTATTCGGTTGTCACTTGCCGAAATAAAAAATAAGGAAATTGAAAAACGGAGCGAACTGGATGAAGGAGAAATTATTGCCTTACTCAAAAGAGAAGTCAAAAAACGTGAGGAGTCAATTGTCTTTTTTGAGAAAGGGAATCGACCAGAACTCATTAAACAAGCGCACACCGAGATTTCGGTTTTAAACGAGTTTTTGCCCTCTCAACTCTCTCTAAAAGAGGTTGAGGCTTTGGTTGATGAGATGGTATCTTCTTTGAAAGAAAGTCAAGGATTTGGTCAGATCATGAAGGAGGTCATGACCCGGGTTGCGGGAAGGGCGGATGGGAAGGTGGTATCCGCCATTGTAAAACAAAAGCTCAATGCGGGTTGATCAACTCATTTGCACATAAAAACCGATCAAAATCAAATTGAATATCGTCTTAACCGTTTTGATGTGGCCGATATCAGGAAAATCTTTGGTTATTTAGATAAGAATCTCCGTATTATTGAGGAAGTTTTTCAGGTTGACATTGATTTAACCCCGGAATCACTGACAATTCGTGATAGGAACTTAGAAAAAAATGCATCCTTAGTCAGTGAATTTCTTGACGAATTAATGGAATTTTTAAAAGAAGAAACTGAGTTAACCAGTGAAGACATTCTTAAAATGGCAACCACCATTAAGGAAGGTCATGAGGCTTGGTGGAAAAAAGACTCTGGTCAAGGGATAATAACTACAGCCTATCACAAGGTTATACGACCACGCACTGCTGGACAGGTAAACTACCTTCGAGCAGTGAAAGAGTCCGAGCTCATTTTTTGTATTGGACCGGCTGGAACTGGAAAGACCTATCTTGCCATGGCGATGGCCTGTTCGGCATTGCAAAAAAAAGAAGTCGGCCGTATTGTTCTGGTTCGCCCGGCAGTTGAAGCTGGTGAAAGCCTGGGTTATCTTCCCGGAGATTTGAGGGAGAAAATTGAACCGTATCTTCGCCCACTCTATGATGCACTTTATGAGATGCTCTCTCCAGAGCGTTTTCAGAAATATATTGAAAAAGACATCATCGAGGTGGCTCCTTTAGCCTATATGAGGGGGAGGACTCTTAATGATTCCTTTATAGTCCTTGATGAAGCTCAAAATACCACTCCCGAACAAATGAAAATGTTTTTAACCCGAATGGGATTTGGATCGAAGGTGGTGGTCACTGGAGACATTACTCAAGTCGATCTCCCGGCAGGAAAAGATTCTGGCTTAATGGTTATACGAAAAATCCTGGCTGATGTTCCCGGCATTGAATTTATTTATTTAACCGAAAAAGACGTAGTAAGGCATCAACTTGTCCAAAAAATCATACAGGCCTATGATAAATTCGAAAAGAATTTACCAAATAAAGAAAAAAGTACTTAATTATTTTACTCTTCTTCTGCATCAGCTCCGACGTATTCTCTCTTTTCAATTTTGGAATTACCCTCTCTACGGTGTCTGTCTTTTTTTCATTCTCTGGGTGTCTTACTCGATGGGAAATATCACTTTACGGGAAGGGCAGGTCGTCCTGCGGGATATTGTTGCCAGTAAGACCATCGAGATCGTTGATGTCAAGGCAACCGAAGAGTTGAAAAACAATCTACTCACCACTATCGTACCGGTGTATAAAATTGACGAAGGTTTTGTTCGGGATTTGAAAAAAGAGTATGCCACCTTTTTTCAGGAATTAGAAACCATTCGTACTGGATCGATGATGAGCGTCCCTTTTGAGGTGAAAGAAGAATTTTGTCGGAAATGGAAAATCACCCCAGGAGTTTTTGAATGGTTCATCACCTCACCTCAAGAAAAATATGATTCCCTCAAAAACGTTTTTCTAACCACAATGGATAATAACTTAACCCAACCGGTTCGAGAAGGAAAACTCGAAGAAACCATTTTAGAAAACTATTCCGGATTTGAAAGAATGAATCTGGATATCGAGGAAATCCGGGTGCTGAACCTATTGATTTCTCGGTTTTTAAAGTCAAATGCTATCATCGATGTGGCCCAAACTGAACAACAACGAAATGAGATTATTAAAAACATCGAACCGGTCAAACGATTGATTCAAAAAGGCCAGATATTAGTCAGAAAAGGAACAATCGCGACTCGATCTGACCTGGAAAGCCTGCGTGCTTTGGGTTTGGTGAGTGATAAGTATGAATTTTATCTCCTGTTTGCCCTGGCAATTGTCATTGCTTTCACTCTGGTCTTTGAATTTTTTTATATTAAAAAATATGCACCTGATGTGCACCAAAAAAATTCTCTGTTGCTGATACGAATTCTGACCGCGATGGGGATCATCGCTTTAAATTCTTTAACACTTCGTTTTTCCTGGTATTTTATTTTACTATCCGCCATTCCTTTTGTTCTCTATACCCTTCTGGGGAGAAACCTGGCTTTATGTGAATCACTCATCATTTTTCCCTTGCTTATGTGGGGAGAGCGGGCAGATTTTATGAGAAGTTTTTATATCTTCTTGAATCTGTTTTTACCATTATTTTTATTAGATAAAACCATCAAGAGGCGGGATTTAGTCAAAACCGGTTTCTGGATGGCGTTGGTAAATGTCATGATGAGTTTCATCTTTGGTTTACAAGATGGCAATTCGCCTCTGGTTTTTTTGTCAAATTCGATGTATGGATTTGGCGGCGCCATCGTGGCTTCGATTGCTGCCCTGGGAGGGATATCCTTGTTTGAAACATCGTTTCACCTCTCTTCCGACTTTCGTCTGTTGGAGCTGGTCAATCCCACTCATCCTCTCCTCAAACGACTGATGATGGAAGCTCCCGGAACCTATAGCCATAGCTTGATAATGGCCAACCTAGCCGAAACTGCGGCAGAAACGATTGGTGCCAACCCTCTCTTAGCACGGGCTGGAGCCTACTATCATGATATCGGTAAAATTAAACGTCCTTATTTTTTTATTGAAAACCAGATCGGAGAAAATATCCATAATCGGCTTTCTCCCTACTTAAGTACTTTGGTGATTCAAAATCATGTGAAAGATGGTTTAGAAATCGCCCGTGAATACCGGTTACCGGAAGAGATCCAGGATATTATCCAGCGTCATCATGGGACAACTGTCTTGCGTTATTTTTATGATAAAGCCCTCAAGCAAAAAAGAGATGAAGTGACCGAGTTTGAATTCCGTTACGCCGGACCACGTCCCCAAACCAGAGAAGAAGTGCTCATTTTTTTGGCCGACAGCGTGGAGGCGGCTATTCGTGGAGCCAACCATCTCACTTCCAATCGGGTGGAAGCGATCGTCACCGGGATCTTTCAAAATTATTTAAGGGATAATCAACTGGATGATACTCCGCTTACCATGCGCGAAATCCGTAAAATATCCGATACTTTTGTCATGATTCTCAGTGGCATGCTTCACGCCCGCGTGCCTTATCCGGAAAATGAAAGTGAATGATTTATTATCGGGCGCAATAAATTTGTGCCCCTACGTAAAATAATGTTTTTTGTAGGGGCTTGATTTATCAAGCCCCTAGATGGGTTTACTACTCACGACTCACGATTCACGGTATTTACATAATAGATTAATCCGAGGAGAAGAACTATGGTATCTATTGTTGTTCATCGCTCATCCCAGGTGAAGGGGTTATCTCGCTCGACAATTCAGAGAATCGTAGACTTTGTGTCTCAACAGGAAAACCAGACCTTTATCGGAAAGCTAAGCATCGCTTTTGTGGAGAGAGAAGAAGCCCGAAAAATCAAAAAAGATTTTTTTCATCAGGATTGCGATACCGACGTGATCTCTTTTTTTTATGGAAAGAATGAGCCGGATGATATTTGGGGAGAGATCATCATCAGTCCGGAAAAAGCTATAGAACAAGCTCAAGAATTTTCAATGAGTTTTGATCAAGAAATGAAACTGCTTTTAATTCATGGACTCCTTCATTTATTTGGATATAATGATATCGAGCCATCGGAGCGCACCCAAATGGAGAAAAGGCAAGGCGAGCTTCTTGACGCCTTTTTGCTGGTTGAAAAGCGAGAGAGCCTGGTTAGATCGGCTCAAATTGGCCAGCATCATGCCTACGCTCCCTATTCCCGATTTGCGGTGGGGGCAGCGATTGAAACCTGTGATGGCAAAGTGATTTCCGGAGGGAACATCGAAAACGCTTCTTATGGGTTGTCGATTTGTGCCGAACGGGTGACCTTGTTTAAAGCAATTTCCATGGGGTATGCCGGTTTTGTTCGGATGGCTATCATTTCTTCCGATGAGGACTATTGCCTCCCATGTGGAGCCTGCCGGCAGGTCTTGCATGAATTTGCCTCTCACTTAGAAATTGTTGCTGCTCGGCACAATGGTGATTATCGGGTGTTTACTTTGTACGATCTTTTTCCCTATCCCTTTGATTTCAATCAGAAAAAGGAAGAGTAAATCATGGTGGATCATTTAGTTTTTAAATCAGGCTTTGTCACCCTCTGGGGACGACCAAATGTGGGGAAATCAACTTTTATTAATTCAGTACTTGATCATAAAATCAGCATCGTCAGCGAGAAACCTCAGACAACTCGTAAGATGATCAAAGGGATATTGAATCGACTGGACTGTCAGATCGTCTTTATCGATACTCCCGGTCTTCATGTGCCGGTTGATCCATTGGGGAAATACCTGTCATATCAATGGCAAAGCTCACTTTTAGATGCGGATTGTTTGTTATATCTCACCACTCCCGATACCAAACCGAGTGACGATCGATTCTACTTGGAGCAATTACGATCGTTTCACCGTCCGGTTTTTTTAGTGGTCAACAAAACCGATCTCTATAAAACGGATAGCATTCAAAAAGCGATCCAGATGTTGTCTGGACAATTTCCTTTTCATCAATCCTTCACCATATCAGCCTTGACTCGGTCAGGCTTAGAAGAATGTATTCAAAAAATCAAAGAAATTCTTCCGGAAAATCCTCCCTTTTTTGATCTCGATCAGATTTCCGATACCTATGAACGAGATATTGTTGGGGAAATAATTCGTGAAAAAATATGGTTAAATATATACCAGGAAATTCCCTATGGGGTTGAGGTTCGAGTAGAAGAATTTACCGAACGGCAGGATCTGATTTATATTCGAGCCATCATTTACGTGGAAAAGAACTCCCATCGAAAAATTATCATCGGTAGGGAAGGGTCGATGCTCAAAAAAATTGGATCTGAGGCAAGAAAAGACATAGAAAATTTACTAGGGAGGGGTGTCTATTTAGACCTTTGGGTAAAGACACAGCTGAATTGGAGAAATAAAACCGATATTCTCAAAAGGTGGGGATATACAACTCGATGATGCGGTTTGGACGATATTGGAAGGATCAGGGGATTGTCTTAAAAACCACCAATTTTGGAGAAAACGATCGGATAGTCACGTTGTTTACCCGAAAAAAAGGAAAAATGAATGCGATTGCGAAAGGAGCTCGCAAAACTGGTAATCGGTTTGGACCAGCTCTCGATTGTCCGGCGATTTCAAATTTCATGTTCTACGGGGAGAAGGGTCTGCCAGTGCTGTCGCAAGCGGAGATCGTCGATTGCTTTCGAGAAATGGGGAAAGAAACGATGAAATGGGTATTCGCTCATTATTTATTGTTTATGGTTGATAAATGTTATGAACCCGAGGAACCCGACGAAAGAATATACGAAACCATTCTGCAGTATTTTGAAATTCTTTCCGGGAATGATAATTTGTATCTCTTCGTTTTGAAATTCCGAATCGATCTCTTTCGCTATTTGGGGTTTTTCCCCCGATTTCAATTTTGCGCCAGTTGTGGAATACAACTCAACCAACGACAAGGAGGGTGGAGCACCAGTTCGGGTGGAATTATTTGTGAGAAATGTTGTCGGGAGCAGAAAGATGTTCATTTTCTCCCCCCAGATATTCTGGCGATACTCGTGAAACTCATGTCCTTTTCATGCTCAGATTGTATGCCACTCCATTTGAGCGAAAGCCAGTTTGCTATCCTGGACTCTCTCTTTTCTGAATATCTCAGTTATCATGTTGGGAGAAGAGTGACGGAATGGAAAATCTTTGCTGAACGTTTTCAAGAAGTAAGTTGACACTTGTAAAATAGACTGATATATTAAATCCTTGGTGTGTTTTGGGATAGGTGATGATACGGTGTACTTTCAAGATATTATACTGACGCTCAGTCAGTTTTGGAAAAAAAACAGCTGCATTATTCAACAACCTTACGATATTGAGGTAGGAGCCGGCACGATGAATCCGGCTACCTTTCTCAGGGTCATTGGACCTGAGCCATGGGGTGTCGCCTATTGTGAACCCTCGCGTCGTCCCGCTGACGGTCGGTATGGGGAGAACCCGAACCGTCTCTATGAGCATTACCAATATCAGGTCATTATTAAGCCCTCTCCTTCCGATATTCAAGATATCTATCTTCGTAGCCTTTATGAATTGGGCATCGATCCGGCCGAACATGACATTCGATTTGTAGAAGACAATTGGGAATCACCTACCCTCGGTGCGTGGGGTTTGGGTTGGGAAGTCTGGTTGGATGGAATGGAAATCACCCAATTTACCTATTTCCAGCAAGCAGGAGGATTGGATTTAACACCGATTTCGGTTGAAATCACTTACGGGTTGGAGCGTATCACCATGTATTTGCAGGAGAAAGAGAGCGTATTTGATATTCAGTGGAATGAGAAATTCACCTATGGTGATATTCGCTGGCAAGAAGAACGGGAACACTCGATCTACAGTTTTGAACAGAATGGAACCGATATTCTTTTTATGCTTTTCGAGTCCTACGAAAAAGAAGCCCATCGGCTTTTGGATAAAGATCTGGTCATTCCGGCTTACGATTATATTTTAAAATGTTCTCATGTTTTTAATCTCCTGGATTCCCGTGGTGGCATCAGCGTATTGGAAAGAAGCCAGTATATGGGGAGAATTCGACAACTTGCCAACCATTGTGCCCGTCTCTATTATCAGCAGAGGGAAAAAATGGGTTTTCCTTGGTTGAAGCAGTAAGATCTGGTGAAAGTAAATGATTGAAAACAAGGATTTCCTCCTGGAAATTGGAGTCGAAGAACTACCGTCAACTCTTATCTCCGCTATTTATGAAGAAACCCAAACCAAGTTTACCAACGCTTTGAATGAATCTCGACTTCATTATAATACGATCAGCGTCATCGGTACTCCTCGGCGGATTACCCTTTTAGTCAAAGGATTACACATCGTTCAGGAGCCACTTATTATCGAAGCCAAAGGCCCGGCGGCAAAAGTTGGGTTCTCACGTGAAGGGCAAATGCTCCCACCAGCTCTGGCTTTTGCTCGTTCGCAGGGGATTGATCCCTCTGACCTCTATGTCAAGGAAACCGAACGGGGTTCATATGTATTTGGCAAAAAGGTGAGAGCAGGTCAGCCCACGATTGAAGTTTTAACCCACCTCTGTCCAGATGTTTTAAGATCACTTAATTTTTCGCGTTCGATGCTGTGGGGCGAAGGGGAATATCGGTTTGTCCGTCCTATCCGGTGGATCGTTGCCCTTTTTGGGGAAGCTGAAATCACGTTTTCCTGGGCGGGAATGACTGCTTCCCGAATGACCTGGGGTCATCGTTTTTTTTCAACCGGTCCGCAGGAATTAAAAAATGCGGGAGAATACATCACGGTCTTGGAAAATAGAAAAGTAATCGTTGATCCGAGGCAACGACGGGCCATGATTGAAGAATCGCTCGATAGGGAAGCCAAAAAAATCGGAGGTCACTGGTTGAAGGATGAGGATTTAATCAATGAAGTGACTTTTTTAGTTGAATATCCGGATGCTGCTTTAGGGCAATTTCATGAAAAATATTTACAACTTCCTCCCTGTGTCTTAACCACCGTGATGAAACATCACCAGAAATATTTTGCCTGTGTCGATGATCAGGTCAAACTGCTTCCCTATTTTTTAGTGGTATTGAATCGTCCAGCCATCGGAAGTGAAAAAATTGTCCATGGAAATGAACGGGTTTTAAGAGCTCGATTAGAAGACGCTTTCTTTTTCTTTAACGAAGATCAACAAAAGAAACTTGAACAACGAACAGAATCCTTAAAGGGTATTGTTTTCCAGGAAGGCTTGGGAACAATGTGGGAAAAAACTTTACGGTTGATTTATCTTGTCGATCGTTTAGGAGCTTGTTTTCCGGGGAATGAAGATAAACGACCTTCTCTCCAACGTGCCGCCCTCTTGGCTAAGACTGATTTGACGAGTGAGATGGTCAAAGAATTACCGGAATTACAGGGTCATATGGGCAAAGTGTATGCTTTGTTGAACGGTGAGAGTGAAGAAGTGGCAACTGCCATTGAGGATCAATATCTCCCATCACCTGGACAAGAAAACTACCCCGAAACCTTCACCGGGAGCATTCTTTCCTTAGCTGATAAAATGGATAATATCGTTTCCAGTTTTTCTCTGGGGAGGATTCCAACCGGTTCGACCGATCCATTGGGGTTGAAACGTCAAGCTCAAGGAATCATCAATATCATTTTAAACCGAGGCTGGTATAGCAACCTCAGAGAATGGATTTCCTGGAATACAAAAATATTAGAAGAGCAGGGATTTGTTCAACCTGACCGCTCGGTCATCGAGAGTGTCATTCAATTCATTTTCAGTCGTTTTCGTTATTATTTGTTAGAGAGTGGTTATAATTATTCTGTCATTAATGCTGTTCTCAATGGAGCAGTAGATGATATTTACGACGTCTATTTACGCATCAATGCCATCCAAAAGCTTTTTACAGAAAATCAAGGTTTTTTTGAAGAAATTATCACCGGTTATAATCGAGCCAATAATATTACCAGGAATTATAATGGCCTTCCGCCAGTCAACGCCGAGCTCTTTCAAGAAGATATCGAAAAGCAGTTGTACGATGTGCTTCTGAAAGTCGAAAAAGATTTTTACCCGGCAACCAAGCGCGGAGATTATCTCCAAGCCAGCGAATTTTTTTCTCTTCTGTTACCCACTCTTCACACCTTTTTCGATAAGGTACTGGTTATGACTGATTCCGAACCAGTTCGGAATAATCGCCTCTCGTTATTGAAAAAAGTGGTTGGGCTGTGGTCTCATGTCGCTGATCTTTCTCAGATCGTTATTCAGGAGGAATCGAAGTGATATCTGATATGAATGATATCATGACCAGTGATGATTTCAGTATCTTCATCGTTTCTGATGGGACTGGAAAAACAGCCTACTCAGTCGTTCAAGCTGCGCTCGCTCAATTCGACCTTCCCCGGGTCAAAATCATGAGATTTGATCATATTAAAAATAAAGAAGAAATTTACAGTATTCTTGATATGGTTCGTCAGCATAAAGACCTGGTGATCTATACAATTGTGAATGATGATTTCGCTCAGGCTTTAGTTGCTGAGTCCATTCATCGCAGAATTCTTGTATTGGATCTTTTAGGGCCGATTGTGATGGCTATCAACAAGCTTTCCATGCGGCGACCACGTGGGGAACCAGGTCTCCTTCATTTATCTGAAGGAGAATCCGCTCATATTACTGAAGCCATTGAGTATGCTCTTGAAAAAAGTACCGGGGTGAGTATTTGGCACCTGGATCAAGCGCAAGTCATCATATTGACCATATGGTTTCCCCATCGAAACGAGTGCGTTATGCAGCTGGCTGAAAAGGGAATTAAGTGTGGTTATCTCATACTCAATCCCGATCTTCCATTGCCGACCAATTTAGAAGAAATATTGGGGAAAGTCTCCAATAAAAACATCATTGGTCTGGTCATGGATGAGGAATATCTGCGCAAATTACGAAACGAGCGCATCATGGCTTTGGGATTAAATCATATGGAATATAAAGCTGATATTGAAGTCGTACGCCAAGAACTCGAATTCGCTCAGACGATCTATCAGCGTTTAAATTGTACGGTGATTGATATTACCAATTTAACGAGTAAAGACATCATCAACCAGATTTTGCTTAAAATTAAAAAGCAAAGGGAGGAAGCAGAATGAAGAAGTACGTTTATTTTTTTGGTGAAGGTGATGCATCGATGAAGATGCTTCTGGGCGGAAAAGGTGCGAACCTCGCTGAAATGACTCGCATTGGTCTTCCAGTGCCTCCAGGTTTTACTATCAGCACCGAAGCTTGCCATCATTACTATAAGAATAATGAAAGCTGGCCGGAAGGCCTTGAAGAAGAAGTGAAAAAGAATTTAACTGAGCTCGAAAAGAAAACCGGGAAAAAATTCGGCGATCCCAACAATCCCCTCCTGGTTTCAGTTCGATCCGGAGCTCCGGCCTCTATGCCGGGAATGATGGATACCGTTCTGAATTTAGGTTTGAACGATAATTCACTCCAAGGTTTGATCAAACTCACTGGTAATGAACGGTTTGCCCTTGACTGTTATCGTCGTTTTATTCAAATGTTCGGCGATGTGGTGATGGGCGTTGACCACGATAAATATGAAGAGATTCTCAATGATGTGAAAAAGCAAGTTGGCGCCAAGGTTGATACCGATCTAACCGCCCAGGATCTTAAGGTGGCTATCGAGCGCTATAAAGCTTTATATAAAAAAGTGACAGGCGAAGATTTTCCCCGGGAACCTTATACACAATTGAAGAAAGCCATCAATGCGGTTTTTGGTTCCTGGAACAACAAACGGGCGATTACCTATCGGAAACTCAATAAGATCCCAGAAAGTTGGGGAACCGCCGTCAACATACAGATGATGGCTTTTGGGAATATGGGAACCGATTCTGGTACCGGTGTCGGTTTCACCCGTAACCCATCGACCGGAATCAAAGAATACTACGGTGAATATCTGGTCAATGCTCAGGGTGAAGATGTGGTTGCTGGTACTCGGACACCAAAAGCCATTAAAGACATGGGTCAGGACCTGCCCGCTGCATTTGAAGATTTAAAAAAAATATATTCGATTTTAGAAGAACATTACCGTGATATGCAGGATTTCGAGTTTACCATAGAAAAAGGAAAGCTCTTCATGCTCCAGACCCGAACCGGAAAGCGGACTACACAGGCAGCCATTAAAATCGCCGTTGACATGGTAAACGAAGGCCTGATTGATAAAAAAACCGCTGTCAAGCGAGTTGACCCAGGGTCGCTCAACCAACTCCTCCATCCCCAAATTGACCGTAGCGTTCCGTTAAAGACAATTGCCAAGGGCCTTCCGGCTTCTCCGGGCGCAGCCAGCGGAAAAGTGGTCTTTGATGCTGATGATGCTGAACGGATCGCCAACGAAGGAACCAAGGTCATTTTGGTTCGTCCCGAAACGACACCGGATGATATCCATGGTGTGGTTGCTGCTCAGGGAGTTCTTACCAGCCGGGGTGGGATGACGAGCCATGCTGCGGTTGTGGCTCGTGGAATGGGCAAACCCTGCGTTGCCGGTTGTGAATCAATTTCCATTGATCTCGATAAAAAAGAATTTTCAGTGAATGGAGTGGTCGTTAAAGAAGGGGATTACATTAGCATAGACGGTGGAAAGGGTGAAGTTATCCTTGGACAAGCGAAGACCATTCCTCCTCAACTTTCCGATGATTTCTTGAAACTATTATCTTGGGCGGATGAAATTCGGAAACTTGGTGTCCGAGCCAATGCTGATACCCCAACTGATGCACGAAAAGCGATTGAATTTGGTGCTGAAGGAATTGGTTTGTGCCGTACTGAACATATGTTTATGGCGGTTGATCGTCTCCCGGCGGTACAGGAAATGATCATGGCCCAAAACGTGGAAGATCGGAAAAAAGCGTTAGCCAAAATCGAACCGATGCAGAAGGGAGATTTTAAAGAAATTTTCCGGGTGATGGAAGGGAAACCGGTTACGGTACGTCTCATCGATCCCCCACTTCATGAATTTCTCCCCAAACTCGAAGACTTACTGGTTGAAGTCACGACTTTGCGGGTGAAAGGAATCACCGGTCCGGAATTAGAAGAGAAAGAAAAAATGCTTAAAATTGTCCGTGGCTTACACGAAGTCAACCCCATGTTGGGTCTCCGGGGTTGTCGGTTAGGCATTGTTTATCCAGAAATTGTTGAGATGCAGGTACGGGCTATTATGGAAGCTGCCTGTGAACTGGATAAAGAAGGTGTCGAGGTTCTTCCGGAAATCATGATTCCACTTGTCGGCCATCAAAACGAAATCAGAATTCAAAAGGAAGTTTTGGAAAAGGTAGCCAAGGAAGTTCTTGACCGATATCATTCTGCAGTTCATTATAAATTCGGTACTATGATCGAAATTCCGCGCGCAGCTTTAGTGGCCGATCAAATTGCTGAATATGCCGAATTCTTCTCATTCGGAACCAACGACCTCACTCAGATGACCTTTGGGTATAGCCGTGATGACGCTGAAGGGAAATTTCTCTTCTTCTATGAAGAAAACGGTATTCTTCCTGAAGATCCTTTCCAGTCGATTGATATTGATGGAGTGGGGCAGCTCATGCGTATGGGTGTTGAAAAAGGCCGATCGGTGAGGTCTGATTTGAAATGTGGGATTTGCGGTGAACATGGTGGTGATCCGAAATCGGTTATGTTCTGCCATACCATTGGATTGAATTATGTGAGCTGTTCACCTTTCCGGGTACCTCTGGCACGGTTGGCTGCTGCTCATGCGGTAATCGAAGGGGAAGGCAAAGTCAAGGATTCCTCAAAGTTCGATAAATAAACACTATTCATGCTGAAATAAATGAAAGCCGGGCTGAATGATTTTCACCCGGCTTTCGGGTGGAAAATTGAACATTGAGATGATTAAGAAATATTGGGAAGATTGGGAAGCGAAAACGCTATCTCCCCATGCCACTCTCAGTACCAAAAGTCGCGGTCGGCAATACCCCGAAAAAGAATGTGAATTACGCAATTGTTTTCAACGCGATCGGGATCGAATCCTCCATAGCAAATCATTTCGACGGTTAAAGCACAAAAGTCAAGTTTTTTTGAGTCCGGAGGGAGACCATTATCGAACTCGCCTGACTCATACTCTTGAGGTATCACAGATCTCCCGGACGATTGCTCGAGGGTTACGTTTGAACGAGGACCTCACCGAAGCGATCAGCCTTGGTCATGATTTAGGTCATACCCCTTTTGGACACGCCGGGGAGGAAGCCTTGCAGGAAATCCATCCGGGGGGATTCAAACATAACGAACAGAGTTTACGAGTAGTGGAAGTGTTAGAAAATAATGGGAAGGGTTTAAATTTAACCTGGGAGGTGAGAGATGGAATTGCCCGGCACTCCAAAACCAGGGATTTGGATATAGAGCGGGTTTCAGGTGATAGCTTACCCCATACTCTCGAAGGTCAAGTGGTAAGGTGGTCGGATATGATTGCCTATGTCAACCATGACATCGATGATGCCATTCGAGGCGGGGTCATTACGGTTGAAGATCTTCCCCGGGATTGTATCGAGGTTTTGGGTCGGACTCACCGGGAAAGAATCAACCTAATGGTTAAAGACATTATCATCCACAGCTATGGAAAATCCATGGTCACTATGAGTGCTCCTATTCGTGATGCGACCCAGGAATTACGGAGTTTTATGTTTAAAACGGTTTATTTTGGTGATTATCAACACACCGAACGAGAAAAAGCCAAGCGATTAATCAAAGAGCTCTATCAATACTTTTTATCACATCATCTGGCACTTGAATCAGAATATCACATTGATTTTACCGATAAAAATATCGATGTTATTGTTTGTGATTATATTTCGGGAATGACCGATCGATATGCTCTGGCCATCTACTAAAAATATTTTATTCCATCTTCCTGGCCTCAGGGAGGAATTGTAAAAGACATACGTTGATTTTCTAAATTCAGAAGGGAGGATTATATTGTGGGTTTAGCAATATTTGCTACTATAGCTGGTTTAATAGCGGTTTTATATGCGGCATATCTTATTAAGAAAATTGACTCTTTTGATGCCGGTAATGAAAGGATGAAAGAAATATCCCTTGCGATTCAGGAAGGTGCCATGGCGTTCCTGAAGAGGGAATATTTTTTCCTCATCTTTTTTGTCATCGGTATGTTTTTTCTCATTATTTTTACCCGAGGGATAGTGGAAGCAGTATGTTATGTTTGCGGTTCAGTATGTTCGGTTCTCGCCGGATATGTGGGAATGAGAGTAGCAACCCGAAGTAATGCGCGCACTGCTCAAGCCGCCACGCAAGGGATAGGCCAGGCGTTAAAAGTTGCTTTTTCTTCGGGGACAGTTATGGGTATGTGCGTCGCCGGATTTGGACTGCTTGGTCTTGGGATTCTCTATTTGGTTGTTAAAGATGCTACTATCATCAATGGTTTTGCTCTCGGTGCCAGCTCCATCGCTCTGTTTGCCAGAGTGGGCGGAGGCATTTACACTAAAGCCGCTGACGTAGGAGCTGACCTGGTTGGTAAAGTAGAGGCCGGTATACCCGAAGACGATCCCCGGAACCCGGCAGTTATCGCCGATAACGTTGGTGATAACGTTGGCGATGTTGCAGGCATGGGTGCTGACTTGTTTGAATCTTACGTCGGTTCGATTATCGCTGCCATGATTTTGGGAGTGTTTGCCTTCCCGGGAACTTTGGGAGGAGTGATGTATCCCCTCATTTTGGCGGGTGGAGGAACCATTGCTTCTATTATCGGAACTCTTTTTGTCAGCTCCAAAGATGAAAAGGGTCTTGCGGCAGCTCTCAATCGCGGAACCTATATAAGCGGTGCTTTGGTCATTGTCATCAGCTTAGTGGCTTCGTTATTGATTTTAAAAACAACCGGTCCTTTCGTAGCAACTGTTGCCGGTTTGGTTGCGGGAATCATTATCGGATTAACCTCTCAATACTACACTGCCAGTGATTATAAACCGGTTAAAAACTTAGCCGAAAATTCCAAAACCGGTCCAGCGACGGTTATTATCAATGGTCTGGCTTTGGGAATGGAGAGCACTCTGCTTCCCACAATATTAGTCTGTGCGGCTTTGTTGGTTGCCTTCTGGGCGGCCGGAATTTACGGGATTGCTATTGCTGGTATCGGTATGCTGTCCATTACTGCTATTGTCGTCGCCGTTGATGCCTATGGGCCGGTAGCCGATAATGCCGGTGGTATCGCCGAAATGGCTGAATTGGATCCAAAGGTGAGAAAGATCACCGACTCACTCGATGCCTTGGGAAATACTACCGCTGCCATTGGGAAAGGTTTTGCTATCGCCTCTGCCGCCTTGACCGCTCTTGGTTTGTTTGTTGCCTATTCGCGTACAGTCAACCTCAGTAAAATCGATCTTCTCAATCCCTTAACCGTAGTTGGACTCTTCATCGGTGGCATGCTTCCCTTCCTCTTCTGCTCGATGGCTATGAAAGCGGTGGGTGCTGCTGCCTTTAAGATGGTTGAAGAAGTCAGACGACAATTCCGTGAAACCAAAGGTCTCATGGAAGGCAAAGTGAAACCGGATTATGCCCGTTGCGTTGATATCAGTACCAAAGGCGCCATTACCCGTATGATCGTTCCTGGTTTGATGGCGGTTCTGGCTCCGCTGATTGTGGGTATTGTTTTAGGGAAAGAAGCATTGGGTGGTCTTTTGGGTGGTGCTATCGTTTCTGGCCTCATGCTGGCTATCATGATGGCCAATGCCGGTGGTGCTTGGGATAATGCCAAAAAGTATATCGAAAGCGGATTCCTCGGTGGCAAGGGAACCTCAGCTCATGCTGCAGCCGTTGTTGGAGATACGGTAGGAGATCCTTTTAAAGACACCGCTGGTCCATCTTTAAATATTCTCATCAAACTCATGACCATCGTGGCACTCGTCTTTGCGCCAATCTTTTTAAGATAGATCATCATGATGCTGGCATCACCATGTGAGGAATGAAAATACATATTTGTTTCACCCATCAATTACCCCCCTTTAGCAAAGGGGGGTCAGGGGGGATTTGGCTGTGATGTCCAACCAATCGAATTCCTCTCGATCTCCCTTTGTCCAAAGGGAGAGGTTTGGGAAAGAACCTTATAAAGATGAGATCTTCACGCCCTCAGAATACGAGGGCTTAGGATGACAACACTATAATTATGGGTGAGGATGAGGGTGATTTTTTAACTATTCACTATTCACGACTCACGGTGTTTACAGAATAGATGTCCATGCTGCATGGCAGCACCATATGAGGATGGAAACACCAAAATGTTGAGGCGTTGAGAGGTTGAGGTGTTGAGTTGGAAAAGATAAAAAGATGAGATCCTCATGCCATACTCTTGGATTCTTTCTCCAAGTGTACGTATGTTGTTTCGAATTTTTTCATCTTACACCTTAGGCTGCCATCCTAACAGTTTACAGGATAAGTGACGTCTTCCATCCGTCATTCCCGAATGTATTAATCGGGAATCTATGGTTTTTTCCATTTCCTTTAGACCCCTGATAGAAACATTCAGGGGTGACGATTAACATCGAATCCTGTGACAGTTTCCAGGATAGACCCTCATGCCACGTTGTGGCACCATAGGATATGGAAATTTCCAATTGTTGAGCTGTTGAGTCGTTGAGGTGTTGAGTTGGAAAAAAGCTGAGAATTAGAAAAATTGAAGATGAAGAGTGATTTTTTAAAGCTTTTTCATTTCCACAGCTTTTTACTTCTCACGACTCACTACTCACT
>Ga0172362_10000450_pt1 | contig 33174 bp, 23 predicted proteins | sample LakKivs1_kivu2a2_FD_114534 | JGI IMG/M metagenome (GOLD analysis project Ga0172362, IMG submission 114534) | Sediment microbial communities from Lake Kivu, Rwanda - Sediment s1_kivu2a2 | ecosystem: Environmental > Aquatic > Freshwater > Lake > Sediment | place: Rwanda: Western Province, Lake... | reverse complement strand
GATCGCCACCACGGTGGTCGCCGCGTCACCAACCCCCGGCACCAATCCGATCAACGGATCGAGCCCAAACCGCCAACGGAGGACCGGCACTTCGAAGGCGGTATCCATCCAGCGGGCTAGTTGCTGGACGTGATTCCGCGTCCAATGCACATCGTTGGTATCGGCAGCCGGTCGAGTTCTCGCCGGCGACACCGGCCGCAAATCTCGCGGGAAACCTTGAAACGATTTGGCTCGTTCGGTCATCTTGGCAGCTTTGAAGTCAGGAATTGGGCACGCCAGAAGTTCAAAGCAAAGGCTGTGCCGAATCGCGCCATTCCGCAGCATGCGGTGTCCCTACTCCGTGGGTCCGGCTAGCGGCGTTCGACAACGGTTCTGAGCTCGTCGAGCTGCCGGGTGAGCTCCTCGAGCTTGGCGACGATCTGCTCGCGCATCGCCTCGGTGGGCGTCGGGTCCTTGCCAATGAACGAGATCACGCCGCTCGGTTCCAGCACAGCCTGCTCCACTTCGCCGAGCGATCCGAAGCCCTGGCGATGCGCCGCCACTTGCAGCTCGGTGCGCGTGACGAGTTCCTTTTGCATGGCATCGCGATTCAAATGCCCCTCGGCCATTAGCACCGTGGGCGAACCCTCGATCAGGCGATCGAACTTGGGATGCGCAAACAAAAACCGCACGGTGAGATAGTTCGCGATCAAGAGCGTGGTGGCGCCGATCACGCCGCCCGTCACGGAATTGTCGTTCCCGATGATCGAGTTCTGCACCGTGTTGGAGATCAACAGCAGCACCACCAGGTCCATCGCATTGAGCTGTGCCAGCTCGCGCTTGCCCGCCAGGCGGAACCCCAGAATCAGGAACAAGTAAATGATGATCGCCCGGACGATCTTTTCCATCACGGGCAGATCGAGATCAAACATGTCGGTCCACATGGGCGTCCGTTCCTCGTGAACTAAAGTTGCTGTGAACTAGGAGTGAAGGATCTCGGCCGGCTCGACCGCCCGGTGTTCGCGGGCCGATTGGTAGCAGGCTTCGACCAGAGCCATCGTCCGCAGGTTGTCGCTGCCATCAAGCGCGCTGGCATGGCCGTCTTCGAGCGCACAAAGCAGCCCGGCCATCGGACCAACGAACGCATCTGGAAACCACACCGCGTCCCAGCGAGGCCGCAGCCACTGGGGCCCGCGCCGCGTGGTCGTAAAGTCGAGCGTGCTCGGCGAACGCTCGGGATACTTGGGCCAGCCGATGGTGCCGAGTGCCATGCCGTCGGTGCCTTCCACGCGATAGCGAATACCGATGTCGCTGGCGGCGCCTTCGCGCGCGGGGCCCGCCCACACGTCGTCGCAACTCGTGGCCCGCAGTCCGCTGGCGTACTCGAGGATATACAGCGCAATCCCGTCTTCATGGGCGAACTGGCGGCTGGTGCGCGGATCAGGCCTGACGCTGGCATACACGCGCACGGGATCGCCGAACCAATAGCGGAACGTATCCAAGTGATGGATGCTCATGATCCGCAGCGTGACCCAACCTTGCCGCTCCTGCCAGGGCATCCAGTGCGGGATGGCGCGCATATCGATCGTCGCCAGCACCGGCTCGCCGAGTTCGCCGCGCTCGAGCAGCGTCTTGCAGGCGCGAATCGATTGATCGAACCGCATGTTCTGATTCACGGCCAGCGCAATGCCGGCCGCCTGGCACAGGTCGACGATCCGCCTAGCTTGAGCGAAATTCGTCCCCAACGGCTTTTGCGCGAGGATGCCGCGCACGTGACCGGCGTGCTTCACGATCTCTTCGATCACGGAAAGCTGTACGTCCGGGGGCACGACCACGTCGACCACCTGCACCTCGGGATCGGCCAGAAGCTGCTGATAGGTTTCGTAGACTTTGGGGATTGCATGGCGCGCGGCGACTTCGGCGGCGCGCTGGGGGCTGCGCGAGCTGATGGCCCGGACGTTGAAGCCCGCCTGGCGATAGGCAACGAGTTGGCAGTCGGCCATGATGAAGCCGGCGCCGATGCAGCCGATGCCCAGCTCGCGCGAGCGCGGCAGCTTTGGCAGGATGTTCAGATCGAATTCAAGCTGGCCGGTAGTGCCGCTCATGGTGGGCCCGGGGGAGTTTGGGAGAGTTTGCCGGCGGCAAACCGCGGCTATCGAGGCCGCTAGCATGTGCCGGGGTGCCCGCAGAGTTTACCAGGAACGTGCGATCGGAGCATTCCGGACGGCGAACGATGCGGGCTGATGCGGCAGGGCGGAAGCTGGGAAAAGTTCTCCGCCTCTGCCGGTTGTGGCGCAAAGCGATTTCCTTTTGCAGCAGCGCGGTCGTAGCGTCGATGACTGTTGTGCGGACAGGACGCAGCGAAGCAACTAGCGAAGCTGAAAGGCCTGTCGGTCAAGTGAAGTCACGAACGAGAACTCCCCGCGATTGGTTCACATAGTGGCGCAGGCGAAGCCTTTCCCCCAGGCGGCGCCGCGCCCTCCCGCCTAGCTCTCCGCGACCGAATTAGATCGATCCCACCTCGCGATCTCCCACCCCGGGCCGAGCCTGACTCCCCATCAGGCTCGGCCTTTTTTCGTTACCGCGTCGCTCGCCGTGCGGGGTTGCCCGAGGGCCCGTTTCGAGCCCTTCGATGGCCGACCCGAGGGTCGTGCCGGAGTGGGCCGTTTTTGGGCCGTTTTTGCCGAGGAATTCCCGGCCGGAAAAGGCCTTTGCCACCTCGCCGAAACACCCAAAATTCGCTACAATTTGGGTTGCGAATCGAGCCTAATTTCGGGCCTGATTGAACGCACTTTTTGGCGGGGACGGACCCACGGTGGCTGACGGCATTTTTACCATCCCTTTGACCGGCAGCGCGGCGAACTCGAATCGAGCGCTGAGCGGCAGGCGTCACGCCACAAGTGAGAACGCTGGTGACCCGGCGGCTGGCAGTTTCGTCGCCGGGAGTGAAAACCTGCTCGCGGCCTGCACGCTCGGCATGCTGCTCGAAAGCGGAGCCGAGCTACCCGACGGTGCCGCCGAGAGAGCAGCGCCGTTCAATCCGCTGCTGATCTATGGCCCACACGGCAGCGGCAAATCGCATCTGGCGCATGGCCTGGCCGAGTGGTGGCGCGAGCGATTTCCGCTGGCCGCGGTCGAGTATTGCACGGGCGCCGATTTCGCCCGCGATTATGCCGCGGCACTATCGGGCGGTCGACTCGAGGAGTGGCGTGATCGCTTGCACGGGGTCGATCTGCTCGTGCTGGAGAATCTCGGCGAACTGGTGAACAAACCGGCCGTGCAACAGGAGTTGGTACTGTTGCTCGACGCACTGGCCGATCGCGAGGCGCGCGTGGTATTCACAGCGCGGAGTCTTCCGAGCCAGTGGCAGGGGCTGAGTGCGGCCTTGCGCAGCCGGCTGAGCGCGGCGCTCGCGGTTCCCCTGGCCCTGCCTTCGCAGGCAACTCGTCGGGCGATTTTGGAGAGCCTGGCCGAGGGACGCGGTTTGCCTCTCTCGCGACAGGTGCTTGATAAACTGGCGGCCGCGGTTCCCGGTGGCGTGCCGGCGCTAGTCGCCGCGATTGCCGAACTCGAGCTGGCGGCGCGAACCTCGGGAGTGCTGGCCGGGGGCAAACTGGCGGACGGAAAGCCGGTGGACGCCCGCCGGATGCGCGACCTGGTCGAACATCAAGATTCGCAGTCGGCTCCCACGGTGCGCGAAATCGCCCGGCTGGTGGCCCGGCATTTTGGGCTCAAACTGGCGGACCTGAAGAGTCCCCAGCGACAGCGATCGCTCGTGGCGGCCCGCTGCGTGGTAATGTACCTGGCCCGGCAACTGACGCCGGCCAGTCTGAGCGAGATTGGAGATTACTTCGGCGGCCGCGACCATACGACGGTGTTGCATGGCTGCCGGCGGACCGAAAAGCTGCTGACCCGCGACGTTGCCGTGCGGCAGGCCGTGGCCGACGTACGGCGCAGTCTGACTTCGGCCTGAACACGCACCTGGCTGGCAACCCCTTGTAAGCAGTGACCGTGTGGAAAACATGTTGGCCAGCGGTTGGCAATCACCCCGGCGTCCAACAAGCATCGACATCCCGGCGGTAAGAACCGCCAGCGACACGAAACGATCGACCGCCAACTGGCGCTTCATCAACCTTCCGGCAACAAGTTATTCACAGCACCTGGCGAGCAATCAGTAGTCGCTAAGTCGCTTCCCACGAAGCGCTAACCAAGCGAGCGAGACCGGCTATCGACAAAATATGCCGGCGTCATTACTGCTACTACTGAAGATTTATGAATTGATAAGAGAACACTCCGGGACGCCGCGAGGCTCATTGTCGCTCGCCGCCCGTAAGCGAAATAAATACCAAGTCGTAAGAACAAGAACGCCTCTTAGGAAGTAAAAGGTCTCCGACGAATGAAAGTCACCTGTGATCGCCAGGAGTTATTGACCGCGTTTCAGACAGCCGCCAGCGTGGTGCCCAGCCGCAGCCCCAAGCCGATTCTGCAAAACATCAAGCTCGAAGTGAGCGAGTCCGGGGCCATCCTGCTGGCCACGGACCTGGAAATTGGCATTCGGATTCAGGTGGCGGGCATACAGGTCGACGTGCCCGGCAGTGCGATTCTGCCGCTGGCTCGGTTTGGTTCGATTCTGCGCGAAAGCTCGGACGATACCTTGCGACTTGAGTCCGACGGACAAGCCACGCTGGTGCGCGGCGAGCGCAGCGAGTTCAAGCTGCCTAGCGAGAATCCGCAAGAGTTTCCCTCGGTCGCCGACTTTACCGAAAAGGCTTATCACGAGCTGTCGGCCCGGTCTTTGAAGGAGATGATTCGCCGGACGATCTTCGCCACGGACAACGAGAGCAGCCGCTATGCCTTGGGCGGCGTGCTGCTGGAGATGGGCCCCGACAAGATCACGGCCGTGGGGACCGACGGTCGGCGGCTGGCCAAGATGGAAGTTCCCGCGCGCAGCGAAGGGGGACATCAATCGGGCGACAGCATGACGATCGTGCCGACCAAAGCCATGCAACTCATCGATCGGGCCCTTTCGGATGGCGATGCCGAGATCCAGATCGCGGCCCGGGCCAACGAAGTGCTGGTTCGCAGCCCGCGAGTGACGATCTACAGCCGGCTGGTCGAGGGTCGTTTTCCGAGGTGGCGCGACGTATTCCCGCAGCGAACGGGTTCGTCGAAGGTCGATCTGACGGTGGGTCCGCTCTATTCGGCGGTTCGCCAGGCGGCGATCGTCACCAGCGAAGAGAGCCGCGGCGTGGATTTCAGCTTTGAGCCCGGCACGCTGGTGCTCAGCGGCCGGGTGGCGGAAGTCGGCCAGTCGCGCGTCGAGCTGCCCATCGCTCATGACGGTCCGACGATCGCAATCATGCTCGACCCGCGCTACCTGAACGACTTTTTGAAGGTGCTCGACGCCGAGAAAATCGTGACGATCGAGCTGAAGGACGCCGAGAGCGCCGCGGTCTGCACGACCGACGACGGTTACGGCTATGTGATCATGCCGCTGGCGCGCGAGCGTTAGTCGGGGATGGGTGGCGCGGTGGCCACAAACCGAGTTCTGGAACACGCGAGAGCGGATGAGTCACGAACCACGACATATTGGCGACGTGCTGGCGCAACTGATGGCGCGGCGCGGCTATGCTCGCGTGCAAGCGGCCGGCGCTTTTGCCGAGGCTTGGCGAACCGCGGCCGGTGATAAATGGGCCACGCGGACTCGCGCTTTAGCCGTGAAACGCGGGGTTCTCGAGGTGCTGGTGGGGAGTTCGACCTTGGCCCAGGAGCTAGGCTTTCAGAAGAAAGCCCTGGTGCGCGAGCTTGCCCAATTGGTGCCGGAAGAAAAGATCCGAGATCTGAAATTCAAGGTCGGTCCGCTGACGTGAAGGCGAACGAGACTGGCCCCCCAACCTGATGGATAGAGTCCTTTTGAACTAACACGCCTGCGCGCAGCCGAGATGCAAGGAAGATCACCTTGGCTGCGAATCTGGTGGCTTCGCAGTCATGCGGAACTGCCCAGGCGAATTTATAGCGAGTTTGGAACTCCACACCCGAATCGAGACACAACGCAATGAGTGAACAGTCGCAGACGCCCCCCGGTGATGACGAGTCGAAGGCCGATGAACCCAAGTCCTTTAAGAAGGCGAATACCGAGTACACGGCCGAGGATCTGCAGCACCTGAGCGACCTGGAACACGTTCGCGAGCGGCCGAGTATGTACATCGGCGACACGACGCTCCGCGGTCTGCATCACATGGTCTATGAAGTCGTCGACAATTCAATCGACGAGGCCATGGCCGGTTATGCCTCGCAGGTTTCCGTCACGATCAACAATGACGGCTCGGTCACCGTGGAGGACGACGGCCGCGGCATTCCGGTCGAAGAGCATTCCGACCTGGGCTTTTCCACGCTGCAGGGCGTGATGACCGTCCTCAAGTTCGGTGGCAAGTTTCAGAAGGGGGCTTATCAAACCTCCGGAGGTTTGCATGGCGTCGGCGTCACGGTCGTGAACTTTCTCTCCGAATGGTGCGAGGTCGAAGTCCGCCGCGGCGGCCACGTCTATCAGCAGGAATACGAACGGGGCGTGCCCACGGGCGACGTCCGTCGCATTGGCACCACCGACAAGGTCGGCACGAAGACGATCTTCAAGGCCGATCCGACGATCTTCTCGAACACCAAGTTCGTTTACAACACGCTGCATCGCCGTTTGCAGGAGCTGGCCTTCCTGAACCGCGGCGTTAAGATCGTGTTCCGCGACGAACGGACCGGCGATAACGATACGTTCCGCTACGAACGCGGCATCGTTGAGTTCGTTGAATACCTGAATCGTGCCAGCGAACCGATCCACGGCGACATCATCCACATCGAAGGCTTTTTCGACGGCATCGGCCTCGAAATCGCGATGCAGTACTCCAGCGAGTACACCGAAAACGTGCACTCGTACGTCAACAATATCAACACGATCGAAGGCGGTACGCACGTCTCGGGCTTCCGCTCGGCGCTCACCCGCACGCTGAACAACTATGGCAAGAAGGAGAACCTGCTCAAGGACCTGGCGATCGTCGGCGACGACTTCCGCGAAGGCCTGACGGCGGTGATCTCGCTCCGCGTGGCCGAGCCGCAGTTCGAAGGTCAAACCAAAACCAAGCTCGGCAACAGCGAGGTCGAGGGAATCGTCACCTCGGCCGTGGGCGATTACCTGGGCAAGTACCTGGAAGAGAATCCCAAGAGCGCGAAAGTCATTCTGCAGAAGGCGATGCTGGCCGCCGAAGCCCGCGAGAGCGCCCGCAAGGCTCGCGAAATCGTTCGCGAGCGGAAAGGAGCCCTGGCGGGTCACGGTCTGCCGGGCAAGCTGCGCGATTGCACGAGCCGCGACGTGGAGCGCTGCGAGTTGTACCTGGTCGAAGGTGATTCGGCCGGTGGCAGTGCTGAGGGCGGGCGGCTGCGCGAGTTCCAGGCGATCCTCCCGTTGCGTGGCAAGATCATCAACGCTTACAAATCGCGCGAGGACAAGGTGCTCGCCAACGAGGAAGTGCGGAGCATGATCTCGGCGATCGGTGCCGGCATCGGCGCCGAGGCGGACATCTCGAAGCGGCGCTACGGCAAGATCGTGATCATGACCGACGCCGACGTCGACGGCTCGCACATTCGCACGCTGCTGCTCTGCTTTTTCTATCGGCAGATGTATGAGTTGGTCAGCAAAGGCCACATCTACGTCGCCCAGCCGCCGCTGTTTCGGGTGAAGTCGAAAAAGAACACCTACTACGTCCAGACCGAAGAGGAGATGAAGAAGCAGCTCCTCGAAAACGGTTTGGGAGAGTCGGTTTTGGTGGCCGAGGACGGCCGCGTCGTTGAAGGCGAGCAAATGGCCGAACTGGCTCTCAAGCTGGCGGCCATGGAAGAATCGCTCGTGGCGCTGGAACGGCGCGGCGTCAGCCTGAAACTGCACGCTTTGCGGCAGGATCCGGTGAGCGGCAAGCTGCCGATCTTTCACGTGTTCATTGGCACGCAGGAACACTGGTTCACCACCCGCGATGAACTGGATAAATTCCGTGCGACCCAGGAAGAACAGACCGGCGGAGAGTTGGCGGTGAGCGACACCGAATCCTCCTTGCCGGCGGCCGAAGGCAATGGGGAGGCGCGCCGCACATTGACGATCGTCGAACTGCACGAAGTCCGCACGATCAACAACGTGCTCGCCGATATGGCGAAGCTGGGCTTCTCGCTTTCGGACCTGATTCCCGAGGAACGAACCGGCTCGGAGACGTCACGCTTCACGGTCCGCCGCGGCGAACACGAAGACGGACTCGAAGATCTGCGCGGACTGCTTCCGGCCATTCGAGCGGCGGGCGAAAAAGGCCTGACGATCACGCGGTTTAAAGGCCTCGGCGAAATGAACGCCGAGGAGCTGCGCGATACGACGCTCGATCCGGCCAATCGCACGCTCTGCCAGGTGCGCATGGCCGACGCCGCCGCGGCCGACGAACTGTTCCGGATCCTGATGGGCGACAAGGTCGAACCGCGCCGCGAGTTCATCGAGAAGCATGCCCTGGAAGCGCGGAACCTCGACGTGTAAGGTGCCGCGCTGCGGCAGTCAAAGCCCGCGCTATGGCGATGTCTTGGCAGTAAAGCGAAAGCCCCGGCTTTGCCGGGGGGGCCGTCTCCTGCATTGATGGAGTCTCGTGACCGCCGATGTGCGATCACGAAGCCAGCCGGCAAAGCCCACGGGCTGCGGGCAGAAGTCGAGCCGACGTGCGCGTGCACATCAGCACAGTTAGGAATGCGTGAATTTGCTTCCGTCGCGCGCGCGGGGGACTTATCATGGACCGATCGTGCCGCCGAAGGCCGTTCGGGCTTTCGCACTCTGTCCGCGCCAGCCAGCCACCAGGAGTCACCCCGCCATGTCCCTCCGCCGACTCGCCCAGGCCGAAAAGCTTCTCGCCGACCGCCGCCAGTTCTTGCTTTCGGGTGCTTCGCTCGCCGTGCTGCCCTGGCTCGGGTCGATCGCCCTGGGCGTGACGAAGACGAACCCCAGCTTCGAGAGCGATCCGTTCTCGCTGGGGGTCTGCTCGGGCGAACCCGCGGCTGACGGCTTCGTGATCTGGACGCGGCTCGCTCCCAAGCCGACCGAAGGTGGTGGCGTCGCGCCGGTGCCGTATGAAGTCGCCTGGGAAGTGGCCAGCGATGACGCGATGAAGAACGTCGTGGCCAAGGGCACATCGCTCGCCACGCCGCAGCTCGCACACGCCGTGCATGTCGAGGTCGCGGGCCTCCAGCCGGATCGGCCCTATTGGTATCGTTTCTCGTGCGGTGATGCCCAAACCAAGACGGCTCGCACACGCACCGCGCCCGCGGCCGATGCGATGCCCGAAAAGCTGAAGTTCGCGTTTGCCTCGTGCCAGCACTGGGAGTCGGGCCACTACACGGCCTACGAACACATGGCGGGGGAAGACCTGGACATGGTGATGCACCTGGGCGATTACATCTATGAGAACGGCGGTCGCGAGGGAGGTGTGCGAATGCACACCGAGGGCGAGATCATGTCGCTCCTCGACTATCGCAACCGCCACGCCCAGTACAAGACCGACGCCGCATTGCAAGCGATGCACGCGCTGTGCCCCTGGCTCGTGGTGTGGGACGATCACGAAGTGGATAACAACTATGCCAGTGACTTCTCGGAGAAAGCTGACGTTACGGTCGAACAACTGCTCACGCGCCGGGCGAACGCGTATCAGGCCTATTACGAGCACATGCCGCTGCGCAAGTACTCGCTGCCCGCCGGGCCCGACATGCAGCTCTATCGCCGCGTGCCGTACGGCCGTCTGCTCGACTTCACGATGCTCGACACCCGGCAGTATCGCAGCGATCAGCCGAATGGCGACGGCATCAAACCGGCCGAGGGCGCAGTGCTCGATCCGGCCACCACGATGCTCGGCATTCCGCAGGAGCGCTGGCTGATGAAGACGCTGCTGGAGTCCCCCTCGGTATGGAACGCGATGGGGCAGCAAGTGATCATTGCTCGGGTGGACGCCAAGCCGGGTCCGGAGCAAGCCTTCAGCATGGATAAGTGGGCTTCGAGCGACGTGGCCACGAAGCGGCTGATGAACTTCCTGGCCGAGCGTCAGATCCCCAACCCCGTCGTGCTCACCGGCGACATCCACTCGAACTGGGTGAACGACCTCAAGGCCGACTACGATAAGCCGGACGGCCCGACGGTCGGCACCGAGTTCGTCGGCACCTCGATCACCTCCGGCGGCAATGGCGCACAGACGCACGAGCGAACCGAATCGATCCTGGCTGAGAACCCGTTCGTGAAGTTCCACAACGTGGAGCGCGGCTACGTGAGCTGCACGGTCACTCCGACCGAGTGGCGAAGCGACTACCGCGTCGTGGAGTTCGTCGACAAGCCGGGCGCTCCGCTGGTCACGCGGCGGTCGTTCGTCGTCGAAGCCGGACAGCCGGGCGCGAAGGACGCGTAAAGCGCTCTCTGGCGATGCGGAATGATTCTGGCCGTCCCGGGCTTTGCCCGCGGGGTTCTTTTGCGTTTGCGTATGCGCCCTGCGAATGTCTAACCCGCCAGTGCGTTCAAATACTCTTCCAGGTTCGTGTACCCATCGCCGTCCTGGTCGCCGTTGCGATCCTCGGCGTTGTTCGGATCGAGGCCGGCCTTGATCTCCCAGGCATCCGGCATCCCATCCTGATCGGTGTCCACGGGAGCCGGCTTGCTTTTGAGCTCGGGCCAGCCGCCCACCTCGGATTGCGAATCGATCAGGCGATGCGTGCGCGTGGCGACGCCACCAATCAGGCGGGCATCGGCCAGGTCGCTCGGCTTGGAAGCTCCGGCCGCGGCCAGCACGTGGTCGAGCGCGGTCTCGGCCGATTCGGTGAATGGCCGGGCCTCGCCGACGTCGAACTCCTCGCGGGCTTCGACGAGCTGCCAGTTGACCGGCAGGTAACCTCCCTTGGCATAGCGCGTGAAGTCGATCGCCAGGTGATTGTCGGCCGTGAGGTCCTCGCGCCCTTCGAACACGTTGCCAGCCAGAAAGACTTTCAGCGCGCCGGCGTTCTCGGTCTTGCTCGCCAGCGGCAAGGCTTTCTCCGGCGTGTTCGGTCCGGGGCGGTAGTAATTGTTGATCACGTTGATGCGGCAGTTCGCCAGGTTCGTCGCGCCGCTGACGTTGTAGATCACGTTGTTGCGAAAGTCGGCGATCGCATCGGGCTTCGTGCGGGGACTGCCGCCCAGCGTGGGATGCCGCTCGCGGCTGCTGGCAAAGAGGTTGTGGTGCAGCGAGATGCTGGCCGTCAGATCGCGGAAGGAAGCGAGCATCGCGTGCGAGCCTTTTTCGTGCAGGCTGTTGTTCAGCGCCTCGGCATAGATCGACCACTGCAGCGTGAAGTTGCCGCCGCGCCGCAGATCGTGGTTGCCGTCGATGCCCCAACTAACCGAGATGTGATCGAAGATCACGTGATCAACGTCGTTCGTGTTCAGGCAATCGGGTCCCGAGGGGCGCGGCTTGTTCTCATCCCCCAGCCGGACGCGGACAAAGCGCATGATGATGTGCTGCGCGTCGCGAATCTGCAGTGTCTGGTCGGCGATGCAAATGCCGTCTCCCGGCGCCGACTGCCCGGCGATCGTGAGAAACGACTTGTCGATGATCAGCCGGTCTTTAAGCCGGATTGTGCCCGAGACGTCAAACACGATCGTGCGCGGGCCGGTGGCCGAACGGACCGCTTCGCGCAGGGAACCGGGGCCGCCGTCTTCGAGCGTACTGACGTGGTAGACATCGCCGCCACGTCCGCCGCGCGCGAAACGGCCAAAGCCTTCGGCGCTGGGAAACGCGAGCTGCTGCGCAGGTTCCGCCGCGGCTGCTATGCCGGCAAAGGGGAGGGGAGCGGCCATCCCGGCAAGCAGGCTCAAAACAACCACCGGCCACTTGAACGTCATGAGAAGTCTCGCTGTGCGGAACCCAACGCTTGGCTGGCAGCTAAAACAAAAGCAGGATCGCCCGGCCATCCGAACGATCCTGCTTGTGATGTGGCGAGCGGTCAAGCCGCTCCGATGAACGGGACCGCGATAAAGGGGTGGCTAACCGGACTTGAACCGGCGACCTCTAGATCCACAATCTAGCGCTCTAACCAACTGAGCTACAGCCACCATGCATCTCTGGCAACACCCATTATCGGGTCTGCCGGGGCGAAAGGAATAGGCCCGCCCGCAGGTCGGCCGATCGCTTCGCCCATGCTTCCTAAATTACCAATTCTGGGGCGGGAGGCAAAGGGCTGATTTTCAGGGGGCCGGGTTGGTTCGCGCAACTGGCAGATCGACGCCAGAGAGTGCCCGATCCAGCACTTCGCGGCAGGTGGGGATCGGCGTGTTGCACGTTGCCGCCAGGCGATCCGTGGCCAGAAAGTCGTCGCGACCCCGCGGGGCGCGGCCCGGCACGGGCGCCGTCTGCGGCACGATCAACCGCTCATCGGCGCCAACGTGCCGCGCGATGGCCAGCGCCAGGTCGAACCTGGAGATCTTGTCGCTGGCGCCGGCGTGAAAGATGCCGCGTGCTGTGCGATTCGACGAGAGCTCCAGCAGGAACGAGCAGAGCGTGCCGGCGTCGAGCGGATTACGATACTCGTACGTGGGTGAAATGATCTCGTTCCCCGCGCGGAGGTTGCCCACGACCTTCTCCAGATACGAATTGCCGCCCCCCGTGGCGCTACAGCCCAGGACCAGCGAGAGCCGCACGATCAGTGCATCGGGGCAGAGCTCCCCGACGATGCCTTCCGCCCGGGCTTTGGTCTCGCCGTAGAAGTTCGGCGGCGTAGGCGCGTCATCTTCGCGATAGTAGCCGCGCGTGCCATCGAACACAGCGTCCGTCGAAGTGTACAGCAGTCGGGCGCCGGTGCGGGCGCACGCCTCGGCCACGTGGCGCGGACCATCGACATTGATCCGCTTGGCCACTTCGGGCTCGCGCTGGCAGCGGTCGATGTCCGAAATGGCGGCCAGCAGCGTCACCTGCTGCGGCCGGGCCGCAGCGAACGCGGCGTCTACGCTCGCCGGATCGGTGATATCCACGGCCAGCCAACCAGCCGAGTCCCCTGGAACATGTCGCGCAGCGCGGATGACATCGAATCTTTCGGCCGCCGCGTGCGACCAGTGCGAGCCGACGAAGCCGCTCGCGCCGAGAATCAGGAGTCGAGGTTTCATCGCTGCCATCGAGATCGAGGTTCCATCCTTAAGCATTCATCGCAATATATCCGGATTGCTCGCAATTGGCGGATTTTGCGGGAATTCACCGGAGCTTCCCGTGCTAGATTTTCACGGGCGACAGGGCTAAATTAGGGGTTTCCGGCAAAGTGCCGCTCCTTTCGTTTTTAACGCTCACGTGGGAAGTCCGATGGCGATCATCAAGTTCGTAAACGAGAAGAAGGAAATCCAGGTCCCCGACGGTTCCAGCCTTCGCCGCGAAGCGTTGCGGGCGGGCGTGGCTCTGTATCCCGGGATCAATAAGATCGTCAACTGCCACGGGCTGGGTTCCTGCGGAAGCTGCCGCGTGCTGGTGACCAAGGGGATGGATAACACGAGCCCCATGGGTCTCATCGAAAAGACGCGGCTCGGCATGTCGATGGCCTATATCGGCAACGAAGACAAGATGCGGCTGGCCTGCCAGACCGCGGTGAACGGCGACATCGAAGTCACCACTACGCCCTCGTTGAACTGGTTCGGCGAAAACTTCTTTAGTTAGACGAGCGAGCGGGGGCGGCTAATAGCCCGGCGATGTCTGGCGGTGAACGACCATGAAGCAGATCATCGCCATCGTCAAGCCGTTCCTTGCCGAGAAGGTTCTGGAGAACCTCAAGCGGGCGCCGCTCGAAGCGTGCAGCGTGCGCGAGGTGAAGGGCTACGGCCGGCAGAAGAGCTATCTCGATCAATACGCCGAGAGCGAATACTCGTTGGCGTTTCTGCCCAAGGTCGAGATCACGCTCTGGGTCGACGACACCCGGGCCGAAGAGGTCTACCGCAAGATCGTCGAAGTGGCCCGCACTGGCCGAATGGGCGACGGCAAGGTGTTCATCATGCCGACGGCCGAAACGACGATCGATTTTTAGTCGCTTACTTATCGAACCACTTCGTGAACATCCGCTTCGTGGCAGCCCGACCGGCGCGGCCAATGCTCGTCGTGAGCGGAATCGACTTGGGGCACACCGCCACGCAGTTCTGGGCGTTGCCGCAAATCTGGATGCCGCCCGGCTCGGTCATCGCGTCCAGACGTTCGCCGGCGTTGTTCTGGCCCGTGGGGTTCGAGTTGTAGAACACCACCTGGTTGATCGCATGCGCGCCGATGAAGTGCTGATCGAACGTCGCGTTCTCGCGAGTCTTGAACTGCTCGTCGGTTTCGCTTTCGGCCTGCACCACATCCACGTGGCTGTACTGCGGGCAAGCATCCAGGCAGCAGCCGCAGCTCATGCATTCATAAAGCGGATAAGCCTGCTCTTGCTGCTCGGGCGATTGGCGCGGGCCGGGGCCCATGTTGTAGTAGTTGTCGACCGGGAGCCAGGCCTTCACCTTTTCGAGCGCCCGGAACAGCCGCCGACGGCGGACCGCCAGATCGCGAATCACAGGGAACTTCGACATCGGCTGCAGTTCGATTTCGCCGGGCCTATCTTCCAGCAGCCGGTCGACGAGCGCCGAGCAGGCCTGCCGCACGCGGCCATTGATGATCATCGTGCAAGCGCCGCAGACCTCTTCCAGGCAGTTCGAGTCGTACGACACCGGGGCGACGTGCACGCCATCGACCGTCTCGGCCTGCGCGGCAATCCGCTGCAGCACGCTGGTGACGTTCATGTCGGGCTCGTAGTCGATCCGATGCCGCTCCCAGTAGCTGGGGGATTCGGGATCGTCTTGGCGCAGCACGCGGACCTCGAAAGTGCGCCGGGCGTGCGAGTGTCCGTGTCCGTTGTGTGGTTCGCTCATCGTTCGCTAGTTCGCTTGGTTTGCTAGTTCGCTCAGTTGCGTGCGGAGAAAGCTTACTGACTCGTTTAAGGGTTAGTGAGCGCCGGCCGGTTGCGGGGCACTCTTGGCCGCGCTGCCGTTGCCATCGCTCGAAGTCTTGGCCGCTTGCCGCGCCTTCCAGACTTCTTCGATCATGCCGGCGCCAACCAGGCCATACAGCCGGGGTCGCGGCTTGATCAGCGTCGTGTCGACGTCCTCGTAGCTCAGGCTCACTTCGCCTTGCTTCTCGCAACTGGCGATCGTGCTCTTGAGCCACTTGGTGGTGTTCGCCTCGAACTCGTCGACCCACTCCTCGGCCTCGCGCCGCAGTTCCGCCGGATCGGTCGCGGTCAGGCCGGGCATCGCAAACTCGGGCTTGAAGTGAGCGCCGCGGCACTCGTCGCGAGCCAGCGCGCCCAGCAGGATCGCCTTGGCCAGCGGGAACATGTCGCGCAGGGCCTTGGTGAACATCACGTTCTGGTTGCTCCAGTTGCCGCTGTCCGAGAGCGAGCACCGCTTGGACCGTTCGCCCAGCTCGTTGACTTTGTCGACCGCTTCACGCAGCACGTTGTTGTGCCGCACCACGGTGCAGGCCTTGGTCATGACGTTGCCCAGCTCCTGATGGATCAGGTAGGGGTTTTCGCCACCGGTCGGCCGGCGGAGCATCTGGTCGTGTTCGGCCTGCTTCTCGGCCACCGCCGACTTGAGCAGTGACTCTTCGGCCGGCTTCGCGGTCTTCAGCACGTTGGCGACGCTGGGCGCCACGACCAGGCCGCTGAAGATGCAGGACAGCAGCGAGTTCGCGCCCAGCCGATTGGCGCCGTGATACTGGTAATCGCATTCGCCGATCGCGTAGAGCTGCGGAATGTTCGTCCGCTGGTTGCGCGGCGAACCCATCGTCAGTCCGCCGGAAGCGTTCTTTTCATAGTCGACCCACAGGCCGCCCATCGAGTAGTGCACGGCGGGGAAGATCTTCATCGGCACTTCGCGCGGGTCGACGCCCTGGAACTTCTCATAGATGTGCAGGATGCCGCCAAGCTTGATGTCGAGCGTGGCCCGCGGGATGTGCGTCAGATCGAGATACACCGCCAGGCGATCCTTGTCGACGCTCAGCCCGTCCTCGGTGCAGACGCTGAAGATCTCTCGCGTGGCAATGTCGCGCGGCACGAGGTTGCCATAGGTCGGATAGCGCTCTTCGAGAAAGTAGTACCGCTCGTTCTCGGGAATCTCGCGCGGGGGGCGCGGATCCTGCGGCTTGCGCGGCACCCACACGCGGCCACCTTCGCCGCGAGCGCTTTCGCTCATCAGGCGCAGCTTATCGGCGCCGGGAATCGCGGTCGGGTGCACCTGGATGAACTCCGGATTGCCGTACTTCGCGCCGGCCTGGAAGGCACGGCTAGCGGCGCTGCCGGTGCAGGCCATCGACATCGTCGAACGGCCGTAGATCAAGCCGCATCCGCCCGAGGCGATGATTACCGCGGCGGCGGGAAAGGCCCTGATTTCCATCGAGACGAGATCCTGGCCGATCGCTCCGCGGCAGACGCCGTCGGCATCCAGGATCGGACCGAGGAAATCCCAGGCTTCGTAAATCTTGATGCGGCCTTCCACCGTCCAGCGGCGGACCTGATCGTCCAAGGCATAGAGCAATTGCTGGCCAGTGGTTGCGCCCGAGAACGCGGTGCGCTTGAAAAGCGTGCCACCGAAGCGGCGCTGATCGCGGAAGCCCTCGGCCGTGCGATTGAACGGAACGCCGAGCCGGTCCATCAGATCGATGATCTTCGGGCCCCACTCGGTCATCTCTTTGACCGGCGGCTGATGCTGCAGGAAGTCGCCGCCATAGACCGTGTCGTCGAGGTGCAGCCATTCGCTGTCCCCCTGCTGCCGGGTCACAGCGTTCACGCTGTTGATACCGCCCTGGGCGCACACGCTGTGCGAACGCTTGACCGGGGTGAGGCTCATCAGATCGACCGGGATATCGAGCTCGGCGAGCTTCATGGCGGCCGCCAAACCGGCCAGACCACCACCGACGATCATCACACGCTGCTTTGCCATCAGAACACGCTCGTTTGCAAAAGTCGTTGTTTGTGGTTCGGATCTCTCGCGGCGCGCCAGGTCGCGTCTCGCCGCGGTCTTAGTGTGCGGCGGGGGTTTCGCCCGGTGCGACGTCGAGGGCGCGAATCTCGGCCCGCTGCGCTTCCATGGCGTTTTCGACCTTCTCGGCCCGCTCGACGTCGACAAAGCTGAAGCCGGCCAGGGCCGTGACGCCGACCGCAGTCAGAAACAGTCCGACGAAGACGCTTACCCAGCTCGCCCGCTTCTGGGCCTTGGCGCTGGTCCAGAGGCCCCAGGTGATCCCTTGCGTCCACAGGCCGTTGGCAAAGTGGTAGATCGCCGAGAGCATGCCCACCAGGTACAGCCCCTTGATCCACAGCGGCTGGAGCGCGACGGCGGCGCTACTGGCGGCATGCGATGGATCGAACTGGGCCCCGAACTTCGTATCGCCAATCTCTTTGAACGGCGCTCCGAAGAAGTGGTGCAACTGGATCACGTGGAACACGATGAATACGAAGGCGATGATGCCCGTCGCCCGCTGCAGCGTATAGCGGATGTTGCTGGCGTAGGCGTAGGAGCCGGTGTTGGGCATCGCGCCGGAGATGATCAGCCAGCCGACTGCCGCATGGAACATGAGCGGGATGAAAATGAACGTCCACTCGACGATCCACAGGGCCTTGCCCAGCGAGTGGATCCGGTCGACGTTCTCCTGGAAGGCCGAGACGCCGTTGATCACCGAGGCATTGGTGAGCAGGTGGACGACCATGTAGGCCCCCACCGGGATCAGGCCCGCCAGCGAAAACAGGCGGTAGATGATGAACTGGTGACGGACGAGAAACGACGGCTTGGGGACGCTAGTGGGAACCGGGGCGGTCGTTGTTTCCACGGGGGTCTTTCCTGCGGCTCGCCTCGAGCTGAAAACCCGTCAAAAATGCCGGGGTCAGGGCGAGCGAAAGTGAATGGTAGTCAGCACTTCTCGCTAGTATAGGGGTGCCCTCGCACGTTACAAGCCGCGATTGGAGGGCCGCAGTTCCAGGCTCGGATCATCTCGGTTGGGCACATCCAAATTATTCGCCAGGCGATGCTCGGCGAGCACCCCGCAACTGCTTCAAATAACCGCAGATTCCCGCTGCTGTTTAACCGCTGAGTGCCTCTCGCGGCGTGCGCATAACAGGGCGCGCCGTCGCGCGGACGGCTGACGTTCGTCGTCGCGCACCTTGACCGAGGGTGAACTTCGTGGTTCGTGAGACGGGTAGGCCAGGCCCACACGATCTGCCGGAAGTTGTTGCATCCGTAGGCGTTAGGCTGCCTAAATGGCAGCAGTTTCGGCATCCGCCGGAAGGTCCCCAATTCGCGCACTTTCTCTAGGACGCAATTTCTTGGTATGCTATAAGTTGATAGAAGGGAATAAGTTACGGCGTTCTTGGGGGCCGTCCGGCGGCCTGGTGCGCGAGACTGGTACTCAAGTTGCAAGGTTGAAGACTGCCGGGCGTGGTCGTGTGCCACAAACCGGTCCTTGGTTTCGGCTCATCCCGCGTGTTTGGATGAAACGACGATGCGGCTCGAACTTCCATCGCTGCTGATCACCGACGACGACGTCGATTTTCGCGAGACGTTGCGCGCGGTGTTCGAGCCCCGTTTTCGCACGATCCTGGCCAGCGATGGCCAGGAAGCGCTCGACATTGTGCAGAAGTGCGAAGTGCACCTGATGCTGCTCGACATGCACATGCCGCGGCTCACGGGCCTGGAAACCATCCAGCGGGTGAAGCAGTTCAAGTCTCGCATTCCTTGCATTCTTCTGTCCGCCGGACTGGACGAAGCACTTGAACGCCAAGCCCGCCTGGCCGAAGCGTTCAGCGTGCTGGCCAAGCCCGTCACGCGCCGCCAGCTCACCAGCACCGTCGACGCGGCGATGCGGCGGATCTACGGCTGGGAAAGCCCGAGTGACGACGTCACTGAGTAACGTCATCTCGATCCTGATTTTTCTTTGTCGGGTGATGTTGCGCGCGAGGACTGGAATTCAACCGCCGGGGACGCAGAGGTACCGCCCAAGAATCAACCCAGCCGCTCTGTGGTTAACTACTTTGCCTTCCAGCGGTTCGCGCGGCTACGATAGGGGCCATGAGCACCACCGCTGAAATCCCCGTCATTGACATCGCCCCGCTCGTGTCCGGACAGGCTTCCGAGGGCGTCGCCGGGCAACTGAGCGCCGCTTGCCGCGAGCATGGGTTCTTCTACATCGCGGGGCATAGCGTCAGCAATCAGTTGTGCGAGCGACTCGAAACGCTCAGCCGCGAGTTCTTCGCGATGAGCACCGAAGAAAAGTCGCGGATCAACATGGCACTCGGCGGCCGGGCCTGGCGTGGTTACTTTCGCGTCGGCGATGAGCTTACCAGCGGCAAGCCCGACATGAAGGAAGGCATCTACTTCGGGCAGGAACTCCCCGAGGATCATCCGGCGGTCATCGCGCGCACGCCACTGCACGGGCAGAACTTGTGGCCCGAGGTTGCCGGCTTTCGCCTGGCGGTGCTTGAGTACATGGCCGCGCTCACCGGGGTGGGACATCACCTGATGGCAGGCCTGTCGCTAAGTCTCGGCCTCGACGCGGCCTACTTCGACCGCCACTACACGCACGATCCGCTCGTGCTGTTTCGGATCTTCAACTATCCCTACGCGCCCGACCGCGCGGACAGCTGGGGAGTGGGCGAGCATACCGACTACGGCGTGCTCACGATTCTGCGGCAGGACGACACGGGCGGACTGCAAGTGAAAAGCCGCGGCCGGTGGATCGACGCCCCGCCGATTCCCGGCACGTTCATCTGCAACATCGGCGACATGCTCGACCGGATGACGCGCGGCATCTATCGCTCGACGCCGCATCGCGTGATTACGTCGGTGAAGCGCGACCGGTTGTCATTTCCGCTGTTCTTCGATCCGAATTTCAACGCCGAGGTGCACCCGATCGCCGAGCTGGCCGGGCAAGCGCAGCCGGACGACGCCCAGGAGCGGTGGGACAAGGCGAGCGTGCATGAGCTGGCCGGCACCTACGGCGACTACCTGCTGGGCAAGGTGTCGAAGGTGTTTCCGCAGCTCAAACGGGAAGTGTTGTAGGCGAAGACCGTTACTCGCCCTTACGCTGCCGCTCGCACCATCACCGGATCCTGCCGCAAGTCCTCCAGAAGTTTTTCCAATGCCCGGCGGCTCTTACCCCAATCCATCCACTGTCCGGCGATGTGGGTGGCGGCGGTCACGCGAGTGCCGTGGGCCGAGCGGAGGATTTCGATCGAGAGCGTGCCTGCCAGCGCGAACAGGTCACTCGGCAGCTCGGCATCAATTGTACAACCGTCTTCGTGCTGCACCACGTTCTGAATCGGCTGCGCCGAGCGCGCCAGCGAACACATGGTTCGCACAATGACCTGGGCCGGCGGAGCGTCGATTTCGGCGGCGATGTGCTTGCCGGTCTTCACACCCAGCCTGGCCCACAGCGGCTGGGCGATGGCCGCCAGGCCTTCCATCGAGACGGGCTGCGGAATCAGCTTGTCGGCGATCGAGAGGAACTGCTCGCCGCTAATGCGTTTCTTGGCCAGCCGGGCGTGCGAGTCGACGAGTTCGCGCACCCTGCGATCGGCCAGCAGTGCTTCGTAGCGCACTTCGCGCTGCCAGTCGATGGCCACTTCGGCCAGGATCACATTAGGATCTGGCACGTTCGGATCATGTTGCGGTGTGATGGTGCCTTCCGCGATCACATCCAGCGGTGTGCCGCAGTGCGAGCAGAACTTGCCGCGGGCCGGTTTGCCGCATTCGGAGCAGAACATGAGGGGGCAACTCCGTCATGAGTCTCGACCAGGATTCGCTTGTCGGCGCGATGGCAGCCTGAAGTATTGATCGAGTCCGCGGCACGACGTTGATGAGTGGGGTTGTGCCACATTCCACGATTGCCAGAGAAACACGGCAAGCTGGCGGAAGATTACCGCTGCTAGCGTGCCGCCGAAGTCGTTGGCGCTGCATCGCTCTGCAAATACCGAAACAGATCGCGAACCTCCTGCTCGCTAAGCTGCTGAAGCAACCCCTCGGGCATCAGCGACAGCGGCGACGGCTCGAGCTGCTCGATGTCCGCGCGCTCGACCACGGTCTTTTGCTGCTTGGCGTCGACGATTGTCAGCCGCGCGGCGTCCGACTCGGTGACCAGGCCGGTAAGCACGCGGCCGTCGACGAGCACGACCGTTTGCGAGATGAACTCGGGCCGGATCGTGCCGCTGGGGTCGAGAATGTTGAGCAGCAGCGATTCGCGGTTCTTGCGATCGGCGCTGGTCAAATCGGGGCCGATCTTCTGCCCCTCGCCGTGTAGCGTGTGGCAGACGCCGCAGTGTTTCATGTACAGCTTGTGGCCGCTGGCCAGATCGCCGGGAGCAGCGTTCAGCACCCGGCCCAGCACTGGGACGTACGACATCTTCTCGCCGGGCGTGGCGGCGCGAATTTTTCCCCAGCGAGCCTCGATCGCCTGCTTCAATTCATCGTCCGCGACGGCAAGCATCGCCCGAACCTGGTCGACGGAGACGTCCTGCGCGGCGATCTTCTCGGCCGCGACGCCTTCAACAAGCTTCTCGGCCCAAGCCGGCCGCGTCGTAAGCAGGGCGATTGCCCGCGGCTTGAGTGCCGGTGCCAGGGCAGGGTAGCGCGTGAGCAGGTCGCCGCCAATCGTGGCGTCGTCGTATTGGGCCAGGCCGCTGAGCGCCGCACCGCGGATCGCTTCGCTGGAAGCCTGCGCATCGAGCAGCTCGAAGAGCAGTGGCAGATCATCCGGCCGCGCCGCCTGAGCAACCGCCGAAATCAGCGACAGCCGCACCGGCTCCGGTTCGTTGGTGTCGCGCATTCGCGTGCGAGCACTTTGGTAAGCGGCGACGTGACCCAGCTTCAATGCAAAGCGGGTGACCGTTGGATCGGCAGCGTGGTTCTGCCACAAGCCGGCCAGCGTCTCGACCAACGATGTGGGCACTTCCGCGAGCGGCCTGCCCGCGAGATCGCTTTCCATCGCAGCCACCAGCCGTAATCGCGCTTCATCGGTCGGGGCGAGGGCGAGCAGTTGCGCGCAGCCGGTATTCCCAATTTCGTTCTTCTCCGCCAGGAATCGCCGGGCCGTGCGCTCGGCGAGCACATCGCGCACGATCGGCAAGTTCCAGTTCGCCGGCTGCTTGAACAGCGCGAGCACCGCCGGCGCATCGCTTGTCGTCTTGGCCTCAATTGCCCACCAGAGGAGCAGCGGCAAATGCGTGTCACCGGCGTCTTCGCTCCGCTGCATGAGCGCCGCGACAATGGCCAGGCCGTCCGCCGCCGGCAAACGCTTGGCCGTGCAGGCGAGCTGACTGCGAACCGTGGGGCTAGAGTCGCTGGCGGCCAAGGCTACGAACTTCGCGCGCAAGTCGGCGGGTAACTCGCGTGCCTCGTCGCCAACCAGCCGTACGGTCCATGCGCGGACATCGGCGCTGGGATGATCGAGCAGTCGCAGCGCAACCTGGTCGCTCCAGCCGCCGCTCGCATACAGAGCCCAGGTGGCTTCGAGCGACAGGCGTTCATCGCTACCGGCGATCAGCTTGTGCAGCATCGCAGTGACTTCCGCGTCGCGCCGTTCGGCCAGCAGCTTGCGCGCCTTGCGCCGCCACCAGGCGTTGTCGCTTGCGAGCAGATCGACGAGGCCGAAGCTCGTCTTATCAGCCAAATTGATCGGCTCAACTTTCGGCTCGGGCGAAGCAGCGTTCGCACCCCGATACACGATCCGCCAGATCCGCCCGTTCGTCTTGTCCCAGGTATCCTCGGGAATGACATGGTTTGCTCGCTTGTCGTACCAATCGGTCACGTAGACCGAGCCGTCCGGGCCGGTGAGACAATCGATCGGCCGAAACCAGATGTCGTCGGTTTCGAGCAGCGTGCCTTGATACTCGGTCTTGAACGTCGAGCCGTGCGGGATGAGCTTGCTCCAGTAGATTGCGTTCGAGAGCAAGTTTGCACCGAGATACGTGTTCTCATACGGATCCGGCCACGCGTTGCCCTGATAGACAATGCCGCCGCAGGTGACATGGCCGCCGGCGTGACCGGTGTGGGCGACGTGTTCGAAATAGCCGAATGTGTAAGGGTTGTGCAGCGGTCCGTGCTTGGTGAAGCCTTTGACGTAGTACGCGCCTTGCACCTGGTGCAGGCAGAAGACGTTGCCGTAGTTCGTGCCGGCGATCGCGTTGCCGTGGCGATCGAAGTCGAGCCCGAACGTATTGCCGCCCCCTTCGCTGAAGAGTTCGAAACGTTTTGTGGGTGGATGGTAGCGCCACAGACCTTGCTGAAAGCCGATGCCGCGAATGTCGGCGGTTACGGTGCTGCCTTGCGCGCCATACAACCAGCCATCGGGGCCCCACTCCAGCGAGTTCACCACGGCGTGCGCGTCTTCCAGGCCAAAGCCCTTGAGCAGCACTTCGGGTTCGCCATCGGGAACGTCATCGCCGTCTTTGTCCGGATAGAAGAGGAGGTACGGCGCTTGGCCGACGTAGACACCGCCGTCGCCGAGCGCGATTGCCGAAGCGAGGTTCAGCCCGGTGACGAAGTCGGTGCTCTTGTCGGCGCGGCCGTCGCCGTCGGTATCTTCCAGAATCGTGATCTTGTCCGCGCCGACCGGACCATGCGGCGGCGGCTCGGGCACCTGGTCGTACCTGGTGCGCAAGTAGCGATCGACTTCGACCGGCTTGAGTCCCGCGGGATTCGGGTACTGCAGGTACTGCACGACCCACACGCGGCCGCGGTCGTCGAACGTCATGGCCACGGGCTGGCGGACCATCGGCTCACTGGCGAAGAGCTCGACCTCGAACCCTTCGGCCAGCTTGAATCGCTTTTGCGCTTCCTCCGGCGAAAGCGCCTGAGCGCTCGCAAGCGAAGCAATCGCGCACCACACAAGTAGAAAGCAAACAGACTTGCCGTAAAGGACGCAGAGGGACGCTGAGCGGAAGAAGCCAAAATACTCGTCTCTTTCTCTGCGCACCTCGGCGTCCTCTGCGGTGAATCGTTCCGGCATCATTCCCAATTGACTACTTGCACGACTCCAGGAACGCCAGCAAGTCGGCAGCATCCTGGGCCGTGATTTCCGAGAGCACGAGCTCGGGCATCAGCGACTTTTCCTGCTCGATGAGGGCTTCAACTTCGTCGGCCGGCACGCGGACTTGCTGCCGATTCACGTCGCGCAACACCACGTGCCGGTCGGTCTTTTCCACCAGGAATCCGGCGTAGACCTGGCCGCCGGTGGTTTCGAGCAGGTAGGGGCGGTACTCGTGCGAGATCGCCTTGGAAGGGAGCAGGATCGTCTCGAGCAGCGCGGCGCGCTCGTACTTCTTGCCGATGTTCGACAGTTCCGGTCCCAGATCGCTGCCAAAGCCCTGCACGGCGTGACAGCGATTGCACTGGGCCGCCGAGCTCTTGAAGAAGATATTCCTTCCGCTGTTTGCGTCCCCCTTGAGCGCGAGAATCTCCTCAGCCGAGATGACACTCCCCAGCTTTTGTGGGCGCTGGTCTTCGGGAATGAACTTCTCGTATAGCACGCGGACGTTGGCATCGGGGTGGGCCGTGGCCTTGGCGAGCACGAGCTGGCGGAGTTCATCGCACAGGCGTTCTTCTTCCAGCAGCCGCACGAGCAGGATGGCGCCCGGCGTCGAGTCCATCAGTCGCTCGCAAGCTCCACGGCGCTTGTCCATCGCGCACTTGTCGTCGGCCAGCACCTGCCGCAGGCTGGTCGCGTCCTGTACGTCGATCAGTCCGTTGAGCGCGCTCGCCGCGATCTTGGGATCGGAATCGGCGAGCATCGTCCGCAGGGCTTCGATCGCGCCCTCCGGCTGCAGACGAGCCACGACCGCAATGGCCGTCGAACGAAGAGCCGTCGGCGAGTTCGCATCCTTGGCCAGGGCCAGCACGTTCGCGCCCAGCGGTCGCAGGCGAAGCTCGCGAATCGCGCGGAGTGCATTCCCTTGGAGCGCTTCGTCCGCCAGCAGTCTTTCAAAGCTCTCGCGGAAACGTGGATCCTCCGTCATCTGCGACCAATCGCCGCCGCGCCCCAGATTCGACACGACCTTGTCCAGAGCCGCGCGGCGAATGCCTTTCGAGCGGTCCGACTGGGCTGCCACCTTGAGCAGTCCCCGGCCGGCATCGAGCGAGTTGAGCTGTGCCGCGGCGTCGATCATGGCCAGCGCCTCGGCATCTTCCAGCGAAGCGTCCTTCAGCCGAGCCAGTACCAGGGCCGCGGCCCGATCGGGCGAGAGCACCTGGACCAGCGGGAATTGTGCGGCCGAGAGCGGACCACCAGCTTCGAGCCGGTCGAGCAGCTCCTGCTTGCGACCCTCGGCGGCGACGTTGATCGCTTCCAGCTGATAGCGATCCGAGCCGTTGTAGGTTGCCGCCAACTTGCTTAGCACCGCCAGCGCCGCGTGACCCTTCAGCTTGCGAATCGCCAGCAGGACTTCCCGCTTCACTTCGTCCGAGGAATCATCGCCGAGCGACAGTACGTCATCACCGTACCGCTCACCGTGTCGCCGCAGGATGCGCACGGCCAGGGCTCGCATCGCCGGGTCAACGCTTTTGAGCTGCGCGAGTACATACGAGCGAGGACCATCCCCCAGCCGATCGAGCAGCCACAGCGCACGAGCCCGGTAGTTCGGCTCCTCATCGTCGAGCAGTTTGACGAGTGCCGCTTCGCTGTCGCCGCCGCCGGCCAGCAACCGCTCGCGGGCGAGAAATTGCGTGGCCAGGTTCGGGCTCTTAAGTCCTTCGATCGCCTCGGCAACCGTGGCATACGGTCCCGGCTTTTCGCGGCGCGTGAGCTGTTTGCCCTTGGGCCTCAAGAGGAAGATGCGTCCCTGATCGGGATTGTTGTAGCCGTGACCGCCGACGCCGCCGTCGTACCAGTCGGAAACGTACAGCGCCCCATCGGGGCCTGCGCAGATATCATCCGGCCGGAAGTAATTGTCGCCTTCGTTGGAGAGAAACACTTCGCTGGTCGCGGCCATGCCATAGCCCTGCGGGCGATGCTGGTAGGCGCGGCACTCGCGCGGGCCGCAATCGGTGTGCAGCGGAGCATTGGCGAACTTCGGGCCGAAGGCATCGCTCTCGTAAATGCACATGCCGGTTGGCGAACCGAAACCAGTCACCAGCGTGCCGGGCACGAAGCCGGGGACGTGACCGCGGAAGTGCCAGGCTTCGCGATAGGGTGTGCCCGGCGCGACCTGGGCGTCGAGCTCTTGCTTGCCGAACGGCGGCCGGCCGAACCAGCCATAGTTGCCCCCTTCCAGGATCCAGCAGATGCGCACGCTCTCGTTGCCGTCGTTGTCGTTGTCGCTCAGGTAGGCTTCGCCGAACGAATCGACGCAGACTTCATACGGATTGCGAAAGTTGACGGCGACCGTTTCGAGCTGGCTGCCATCGAGCTCGCCGCGCAGCACGGCGCCATCCTCGTACTTGATGTGCGAGCCGTCGGTGCCGGTAACGTCAAAGCCTTCGTCGCCGTGCGACATCCACCACTTGTGATCGGGGCCGAGCACGATGCTGTGCGCGCCGTGGTCGTGGTTGTAACCGCCGAAGCCGGTGAGCAGCTTCGTCGGGGGACCGTCCGCTTTCAGGTCGCCGTCCTTGTCTTCGAACATCCACAGGTCGGGGCTCGTGGCGACGAACACCTTGCTGCCGGCGACGCAGATGCTCATCGGGGCGAACAGTCCCTCGGCAAACACGGTGACTTTGTCGGCCCGGCCGTCGCCGTTGGTGTCTTCCAGGACTTTGATCTTGTCGGCCGGCGGCTGCTTGGCCCCGCCGCGATAGAACTGGATCTCGGCCACCCAGACACGGCCGTGCGTATCGACGTCGATCGCGGCTGGGTTCGTGATCAGCGGTTCGCTGGCGAACAGCGAGACCTCCATCTCCGGCGCGGCCTTGAGCGTCTTGAGCTCCTCGTCCGGCGAACGCTGGGCGAACGCTGGCGATGCACACAGCAAGCCGGCGATCAGAGCAAGGGCAGGGAGTCCACGTGCAGGGCCAAGCATGGGCGGGTATTTCCTGGGCGAGAACGGGAGGCGGGCTGGCTAACTCGCCCAGTATAGATACGGGCGAGCGGGGCGTGCAAATTCGCGCGAAAGGGGGTCGGTCACCGGGGCGAAACTAGCGGACTTCGTGTCCCCGCCGCTGGACCAACGCGGCCGCAATCAAACAACCGATCCCGATCGCGCTCACGACGCTGCGCAGAAAATTGAGCACGTTAAACGCGCGCACGATTTCGTCGCCCGACCAGCCGCGATCCTGCAACAGGGGCGGCAGGACACTGGTGAACGTCCCCATGACGATCACATGAGCGAACAACACGAGGCAACCGATCAGGAGCAGCGCCGAGGCCCCCCGATGCCGGTTCCAAGTGCCGAGAGCCAGGCCCGCTCCGACGAAGTACACGAGCAGCAACGGGGAATGGCTGATGGCAATCGAAATGAATGCCTGCAGGACTTGCTGATTGTCCATCGTGGGCCAGATCCTATCCGGAAACCGCTACAATTCATCCACCGAGATCGTGTCATCGCTCGAGCCGACGTGCGAATCCTCGCCTTGCTGGCCGGTGATATAGAGCCGCCAGGCGTCGAGCTGCTCGGTCGTCATGCTGTTGTCGCGCGTGATCTCGTGCTTGAGCTCGGCGTTCGTGCCCGCCACGTTGACGTGCACCGTCAAGCGGCCGTTCTCCTGATAGGCAAAACGGACCTCGATCGGCGTTTGCTCGGGCAATCCCACGGGGAGATCACGGACCACGCACTTGCCGATCTGCGAGCAGTCGTCGGGATTCGCGCTTTCGCCTTCGACGATCTGCACCAGGATGCTTTTCTGGTTCGGCTTCTGCGTGCGGAACACGCGCTTGGCCGTGACGGGCAGGGCCGTGTTCCGCGGAATCAGGATCGCGTTGCGGCGCCGATTCGTGCGCGGATCGCTGGCCACCACCCCCAGGCTGTGCGAGTTGACGTTCTTGACGTTGATCGCCGAGATCTCGCCCCGCTCGTGGGCGAGGATCACCGAGGCGTGCAGCGCCGCGCCGTGGGCGACCGCCTCGTCCACAGAAACCGACGCATCCGGTTCCTGGCCCGAGAGGTCGCGCAGCATCTTGGCGACCATCGGCATCCGGGTCGAGCCGCCAACCATCAGCACGAAGTCGATGTCCGACCAACTGAGGCCCGCAGCCTGCAGCGTTTGCCGGGTGGTGAACTTGGTGCGGTCCAGCAAGTCCTGCGTCAGCTCCTCGAACTTTTCGCGCGTGATCTCGACGCGCATCGCGAGGCCCTTGTAATCGCAACTGATGGAGACCTTGGTCCGGGCCGAGAGCGTGCGCTTGGCGTCTTCGCACTCGCGCCACAGCCGGCCGCCGGCGTTGGGGTCTTCGCGCGGGTCGAGATTATGCGTCTTCTTGAACTCTTCGGCCACGTAGTTCACCAGCCGCTGATCCCAGTCGTGACCGCCGAGCTGCACGTCTCCGTCGGTGGCCAGGGCGCAAAACTCGTGCCCCATGATTTCCAGCACCGTGACGTCAAAGGTGCCGCCTCCCAGGTCATAGACCAGCAGCTTCTGTGGCATGTCGGCCGCGCCCTTGCGGTTCAGAAAGCCCTTGTGAAAGCCATGAGCGATGGCCGCCGCGGTGGGTTCGTTGATGATGTCGAGCACTTCGAAGCCGGCCATGTAACCGGCGTCTTGCGTGGCCTTGCGGCGGACTTCGTCGAAGTAGGCCGGCACCGTGATGACAACCTTCTTGAAGTCGCCCAGGTGTCGAGCCGCATCGCGGCGCACCTTGTTGAGCACTAGTGCCTGCAAAGCTTCGGGCGGATAGGCCCGGCCCCCCAGCACTTTGTGAAAGGCCCGTTCGCCCAGCTCTCGTTTCGCGCACTGGGCCACGTGCTCGGCCTCGGTGGCGATCGCCTTGAGCGCTTCCTTGCCGACGACGGCCATGTCGCTTTCGAACAACACCACGCTGGGCGTCACCAGATCGCCTTCGGAATTGACGAGCGTCACCGGGCGACCGGTGTCGTCGATGTAGGCTACGGCGCTATAAGTAGTCCCGAGGTCGATGCCGACGGCGGGAACGTTTTCCTGATTCATGACTCTTGGCTCGGCGACTCGAGAAGTGCGATGTGGGGCGCGTCTGGGCCGAGGCTGCTGTGAGGTGCTTGGAGGCCCGGTAGCCGCAGATTCCACCAGTTATAACTGGGGTCGATACGCATCAATATATAGTACCCTATGGCGGTCCCGACGATCGCGGAAACGATATAGCCGCCGATCAGAATCGCGAGTTTCCGGGGGGTCATCCGGCGGCGATTCATTCGCCGGGCATGCAGATTCTCGCCGCCCGAGAGGGCAAAGTCGGGCGGCGCATCGCCCACCGCCGCGGCCGCTCGGCCAGGCAGCGCCGGCGGGCGCACGGGTGGCGGCAGGCTGGGGGCGGCGGCCGCTTCGGCTTCTTCGCGGGCCAATCGCTCTTTCACATGTCGCGAGAGCAGTTCGTGCAGCGACTTGAGCCCGGCACGCGTGCCGAGCCACTGCTTCCAATCGGTAAGCTCGCTTTCAGTCGGTGCGTTCTCGCGCCGGACATTCACCGTCAGCGGTGCGCCCGTACGCGCAAGCTGCGGCTTGGCCTGCAGGCGTCCTTCGGCCGTGAGTTGATACTGCACGTTGATCTGCGTGCCCTTCGGCAGGCCGGCCGGCAGGTCGCGAATGGCCAACCGCGCGATCCGCGTGCTCCCTTCCGCCTGGCGGCTTTCGCCTTCGAGCAGCACCAGTTCAATGGCGTCCTGGTCCTCGTGCTCAGTGACGACTTTGGCCACGGTACCGCAAGGAAGCTCGCTGCCGCGCGCAATCAGCACCACGTTCTCGATGCGGCCAGTTTGCTCGTCGCGCCACTCGAGCCCCAGGTTGTGCACCGTGATATCAACGATCGCAAACTCCAGCGGCGAGCGGCGCCCGTCGCGCCTGGCCAGCAGGTGCTCGGCAAAGATCGCGGCGCCGCGGGCCACGGCCTCGTCCGGATGCACGCCGGCCAGGGGCTCGAAACCGGTCAATGTCTTGAGTCGGGCGCCAATCGCCGGCATTCGCGTCGCACCGCCGACGATCACCAGTCCCGCCAGATCGCGCCACACGATGCCCGCCCGAGACAGGGTCTGTTCGGCCACCTGGATCGCAGCCTCGAGCAAGTCGGCCGTTTGATCTTCGAAGGCCTGCCGCGTGACGATGATTGCAGCCGCATCGTCGCCGCGCTGCACCTGCACGCGGGTCTGCTGCCGCGCGGTCAGCGATTCTTTGGCCTCTTCGGCGCTCTCAACCAGTCGGCGAACGCTGATCATGTCGTGACGCGGGTCGTCGCCAAACTGCTTGGAGAATTGTTCGGCCAGGTACTCGGCCAGGCGCTGGTCCCAATCGCGACCACCAAGGCGCGTGTTTCCGCCGATGGCCATCGTGCGCAGCCGGTTCGGTTTGATTTCGATCACGGCCACGTCGAGCTTGCTGCCCCCGAGGTCGAACACCAGCACCCGCTGGCCGGGCTTGTTGCTGTTGGCAGCCAGGTAGCCTTGCGACTCGGCGTAAGAGAGGGCGGCGGCCAACGGATCGTGAATCGTGCCCAGCACGTCGGCGCCGGCGAGCCGGGCGGCGTCCACCCGCGCGCGGCGCTGGGCCTGCGTGAAGCCGGCCGGATGCGAAAGCGCGACTGCCGGAGCAGCGATTCCCTCGGTGGCCAGGTTATCGAGCAGCTTGCGTACCAGGCAGCCTTCGAGCACCTCGGGCGGAACCAGTTCACCGCTGATCGCGCGGGCGTAAGCCCGTTCGCCCAGGTCGCGTTTGTAGAACTCTCCGGCACGGGCGGGCTGGGTGGCGGCGGCCAGTTTTGCCGCGCGGCCGTGCAGCCATTCGTCGTCTTCGAAGTACACCACGCTGGGCGTGAGCAGATCGCCCTGCGAGTCGCGAAACATGGCGCTGCGTCCACGCTCATCGATGAGCGCGACCGCGGAGCGCGTGGCTCCCAGATCGATTCCGACGGCGCGGCTGGAAGGCATCGAACCTGTGCGCGAGGTGCTGGCTTGTGGGGCGTGTACGGGACGCGAAGGAAACGGTAGGTGCGACGGGCCGGAAGCGGTCCGCCCGAAGTCGCTCCGAATGCCCGAAACCTTGACTCTAACCTCCCCGCGAGGGGCGGGCAACTAAGGACGTCGAGCGGCGCCAGGCGACCCCGAGGACGCGAAAAATCGGCTCAATCGAACCACGCCAGGACGCGGTCTTGCTCGCGCTTCAGCGGCGAGGGAAGGTACGTCGCCAGCGAACGCATCTGTGCGGTCATTCGCGGCGCCGCCGGCGGCTTCGCCTGCTCCAGCCGCTGGGCCTGCTTCTCGAGCGACTGGGTCCGGGTTTCGGCTTCGGCGATGGCCTGCTGGCTTTCGGCCACGACCTGACCGCTTTGCCGCGCTTTTGCCATGAGCTGCCCGGCCTGGCTGCGCAGCGTCAGAATCCTCCGATCGATGTCGTACATTTGCTTGCTGAGCCCGGCCAGCGCAATTCCGAGATTGTTGAGGACGGCCGCGTCGCCGACGGAGAATCGCGCCTGCCCGCCGCCGGTGTTTGTGGCGGCGTCGTTCATGCGTTGTTGGATCTCGGTAAATCGCGCCTGGGCCACCGTGAGCTGCGCGGCCAGGACGTTGCGATCGGCCAGCAGCGAGTTGAGCTGTCCCCGAATCACGGTCAGTTGCCGCTGCGAGTCGCGCACTGTTTCGGCATTGGATTGGAGCTGTTCGTCGTTGAAGGCGATCTCCGACTTCCGCTGGTCGATCGTGGTTTCAACCATCTCCTTCTTTTGTTCGCGCTGGGCCAGCACCTGATCCACCTTGGCGGCTTGCCCGGCTTGCAGTTCGGAAAGACGGCCAGAGACCTGCAACCGGCCTGCGTCGAACGGCTCGAGCCACTGGGGCGGCAAGGCCGCCAGCAACTGATTCTTCTGCTCCTGGCGGGCGTCTCCCTTGCCGCTGGTTTCGACGTACGCGTTTTCCAGGTAACCGACCACGACGCCCAGAAAGTTGGCCGCCTCCCGCCACTCGGGGTCGTTCGTCGGCAGCTTGGGAAGCTGTGCGGCGATGGTCCGGCAAGCGGTGAGCGCCGCCTCGATCTCGCGGTCTTGCAGATGCAGATAGACCTTCATCTGCCGTGCTTGGATGTCGGCCGGCACGGCCGCCAGGTAGCGGTCGAGATACTCGTGCGCCTGCGGCACGCGCTGCTGGCGCACCAGCGCGAGCGCGCAGGCATAGTCCGCACGCGGATCGTCCGGCGCCGCTTTCCGCAGCTCGGCATAGGCGGCGCTCGCGGCAGCCAGCCCGGCTTTGGTGCGATCGGCCGTGAACATTCGCTCAACCTGGGCGCGCGGTTCGAGCGCCACGGCCATGCGCCCGATGAGAACGATCAGGATCAGGATTGCGAGCGGGTTCCGCATGCTGTTAACGTACGGCCGCCGCCAGGCCAGGCAGCGCGACGGGCACTGCGGTTGGCGTCGTGTCGTCGTGAGCGAGCAGTCGCTGGTCGCCGACAAAAAATGTCGCGAAGTCGCTGACCACGAGGTTATAGACTTCCGTCGCCGGCGCACGTTCGACGCTGGCAACCTTCATTTCGCCAGTCAACCCACGCAGCCGATCACCCGCTTGCAGGCGTCCGGCGACTTGCCAACCGCGGCCAACCACCCACAGCGGATGGCCGAACGTGGCGACCAGGTTTTGATCACCGAAGTTGACGGTCACCATCTTCACCCCCTGACGTAGCGTGCGCTGCTGGACCGTTTTGTAAGCCAGCTGGCCGGTCGCGAGGTCCTGCGACAACACCCGATCGCCGCGCCGAATCGATTCGATCGCGACCTCGCCGCGGTCGGTTAAGACCTTGGTTCCGGCCGGGAAGCATTCCCCCAACCAGCGTGTTCGGGGGTCCAGTCTACGCATGCTCGCGGCGTCGCCTGTGGGCCGCGCCGCCATCCGCGGCGCCGGTGCATCTCGTTGGGCCGGAAGCGGAAAATACGTTTCATTGCGAGACAGGTGCGCCGTCTGCACGGGCTTGACCTCGCCCGACGAACTCCAGCCGTAATACTCCTCATATTGCCTGGCCAGCAGTTC
>Ga0172362_10000449_pt1 | contig 33194 bp, 23 predicted proteins | sample LakKivs1_kivu2a2_FD_114534 | JGI IMG/M metagenome (GOLD analysis project Ga0172362, IMG submission 114534) | Sediment microbial communities from Lake Kivu, Rwanda - Sediment s1_kivu2a2 | ecosystem: Environmental > Aquatic > Freshwater > Lake > Sediment | place: Rwanda: Western Province, Lake... | reverse complement strand
GGCAGCCGCCGCTGAGCGCGGGGCAACCTCATGCAGCTCCGTTCTCGCTGGATCGCGCTCGGCGCGCTGGCTCTCGGCGTGACCGCGGCGCTCTGGTACTGGCTCGACGACGATCCCGTGCCCGTCACGCTCGCGACCGTCGACCGCGGACGCATCGAACGCACGGTGGCGAACACGCGCGCGGGCACCGTGAAGGCCTGCCAGCGCGCTCGCATCGCACCCGCGACGGGTGGGCAGATCGAGCGGCTCGCAGCGCGCGAAGGAGACCACGTCACCGCCGGGCAGCTGCTGCTCGAGATCTGGAACCACGACCTCGCGGCGCAGCTCAAGCTCGCCGAGCGCGAGCACGTGTCGGCGGTCGCGCGGGCCGACGAGGCGTGCGTGCTCGCGGACGTGGCCGAGCGCGAGGCGGCGCGGCTCGTCCGGCTCCGCAAGCAGGGCGTCGTCTCGGAGGAGAACTACGATCGTGCCGCGGCCGACGCGAGCGCGCGGCGAGCGGGCTGCCGAGCCGCGCAGGCCGCCATCGGCGTGGGTGAAGCGCAGATCGACGTCACCCGCGCGGCACTCGAGCGGACGATCCTGCGCGCGCCGTTCAGCGGCATCGTCGCCGAGGTGAACGGCGAGGTCGGTGAGTTCGTCACGCCGTCCCCCGTCGGCATCCCGACGCCGCCCACCATCGACCTGATCCAGACCGGCTGCGCCTACGTGAGCGCGCCGATCGACGAGGTCGACGCAGCCGGGGTACGCGTCGGCATGCCCGCACGCGTGACGCTCGACGCGTATCCCGGCCGCCCGTTCGTCGGTCGCGTGCGGCGCATCGCGCCGTACGTGGTCGAGGTCGAGAAGCAGGCGCGCACGGTCGACGTCGAGGTCGAGTTCACCGACCCCGGCGACACGGCGGACCTGCTGATCGGATACAGCGCCGACATCGAGGTCGTGCTCGACACGCGCGAGGACCGGCTGCGCGTACCGACCGAGGCCCTGCTCGAGGGCAAGCGGGTCCTCGTGCTCGACGGCGGCACGCTCGCAGGCCGTGACGTGCAGATCGGGCTCGCGAACTGGCAGTTCACCGAGGTCACGGACGGCGTCGAACAAGGCGAGCGTGTGGTGCTGTCGGTCGCCCGCGAAGGCGTCCGCGACGGTGCGTCCGCGGTGCCGGACGAGACCGCGCAAGCCGCCACGGCGCGCCCGTGATCGAGCTGCGCGGCATCCGCCGCACCTTCGTCGTCGGCGACCAGGAGGTCCGCGCGCTGCGCGACGTCGACCTCTCGATCGGCTACGGCGAGTACGTGTCGATCATGGGGCCGTCGGGCTCCGGCAAGTCCACGCTGCTCAACGTCCTCGGGCTCCTCGACCGTCCCGACGCAGGCTCGTACCGGCTCGAGGGCCACGACGTGACTGCACTGGGCGACGCCGAGCAGGCGCGCGTACGCCGCGAGCGCATCGGCTTCGTGTTCCAGTTCTTCCACCTCGTCTCGTACCTGACGGCGGAGGAGAACGTGGAGCTGCCGCTGGTGCTCGCGGGCGTCCCTCCAGCCGAGCGGCGTGATCGCGTCGCGGCGAGCCTGCGCGACATGGGTCTCGCGAACCGCGCGCACCACCGGCCCGACCAGCTCTCGGGCGGACAGCGCCAGCGCGTCGCGATCGCCCGCGCGACCGTCACCCGTCCGGCGATGCTGCTCGCCGACGAGCCCACCGGCAACCTCGACCGCAGCTCGGGCAGCGACGTGATCGCGATCCTCGAGCAGCTGCGCGACGCAGGCCTCACGCTGATCGTCGTCACGCACGACGGAGAGGTCGGCGAGCGGGCACAGCGGCGCGTCCGGATGACCGACGGCAACGTCGTCGGCGACGAGAGCGCGGCGTGAGAACCGCCGACACGCTGCGGACCGCCGTCCGCGCGCTGCTCCGCCATCGCGCGCGAAGCGGCCTCATGCTGCTCGCGATGGCGATCGGCGTCGCCGCGGTCGTCACGCTGACGGCCCTGGGCGAGTCGGCCCGCCAGTACGTCGCCAGCGAGTTCACGTCGCTCGGCACCGAGCTCCTGATCGTCAGCCCCGGTCGCTCCGAGACACGCGGCGCAGGGGTGTTCTTCGGCGACACCACACGCGACCTCACGCTCGACGATGCGATCGCCCTGCTGCGCAGCCCGGCGGTATCGCGCATCGCCCCGCTCGTCGTCGGCACGACGCTCGCCTCGACCGGCAGCCTGCAGCGCGAGGTGCCGCTGGTCGGCACGACGGCGGAGTTCCTCGAGCTGCGGCGCTGGAAGCTCGCCCAGGGCAGATTTCTGTCCCCGGGCGATCCGGAGCGCGCCGAGAACGTCTGCGTGATCGGCGCGAAGGTGCGCCGCGAGCTCTACGGCCCGCGGCCCTTCCTCGGCGAGTGGCTGCGCATCGCGGACCGTCGCTGTCGCGTCGTCGGGCTCCTCGCCACGGAGGGGCGCTCGGTCGGTATGGACGCGGACCAGGTCGTCGTGCTGCCGGTGGCGATCGCGCAGGACCTGCTCGACGAGCCGTCGCTGGCGCGCATCCTGGTCGAGACGCGGGGCCGCGATCGCCTCCCGCAGGCGCAGCGGGACGTGGTCGACATCCTGCGCGAACGCCACCAGGGCGAGGAGGACGTGACGGTCGTCAGCCAGGCCGCGGTGCTCGCGACCTTCGACCGCGTCCTGGCGAGCCTCACCTACACGCTCGCCGGCATCGCCGGGGTGAGCCTCGCCGTGGCCGGCATCCTCGTGATGAACGTGATGCTGGTGTCGGTGGCGCAGCGCACCGCGGAGATCGGGCTCCTCAAGGCGCTGGGTGCTCCGCGCCGGCAGATCCTCGCCGGATTCCTCACCGAAGCCGGTCTGCTCTCGGCCTGCGGCGGGCTGGTGGGGCTCGCCGTCGGCTGGGCCGGCAGCCTGCTGATCGGATCCTTCTACCCCGTCCTGACGGTGCGCCCGCCGCTGTGGGCCGTGCTCGCCGCGTTCGCCACCGCGCTCGGCACGGGTCTCGTGTTCGGCACGCTGCCGGCTCGTCGCGCGGCGGCGCTCGACCCCGTGCACGCGCTGGCCCGTCGGTGAGGCTCACAGGCACGACACGATGTACTCCCGCGACCTCCTTCGTCTCAGCAGGCGATCGCTGCTGGCGCACCCGCTCCGCAGCTCGCTGACCGCGCTCGGCATCGCGGTCGGTATCGCGTCGGTCGTCCTGCTCACGTCGATCGGCGAGGGCATCCACCGCTTCGTTCTCGAGGAGTTCTCGCAGTTCGGGACCAACCTGGTCTCCGTCAATCCCGGACGCGAGCAGACGCTCGGCACCGCAGCGGGAATGCTCGCGACGACGCGTCCGCTCACCATGGGTGACACCGAGGCGTTGCTCCGCGTGCCGCACGCGCGGGCCGTGGTCTCGGTGGCGGTCGGGAACGCCGAGGTGAAGGCAGGTCCGCGCAGCCGGCGCACGACGGTCTACGGCACCGATCCGGCGCTGCCCGAGGTGTTCCGCTTCGAGGTCGGGATCGGCCGCTTCCTGCCGCCAGACGACACGCGTGCGCCACGACCATACGTCGTTCTCGGGGCGAAGGTCGCGCGCGAGCTGTTCGGCGACGCGAGCCCGCTCGGACGCATCGTCCGCGTCGGCAGCGAGCGCTACCGCGTCGTCGGCACCATGCGCCCGAAGGGCGACGTGCTCGGAATGGACCTCGACGACACGGTCTACATTCCGACCGCCCGGGCCCTCGCGCTCTTCAACCGCGAGGGTCTCATCGAGATCGACGTGCTCTACGAGGAGGGAGCACCTGTCGACGAGGTGGTCGCGTCGATGCGGCGCATCCTGATCGCGCGGCACGGGCAGGAGGACTTCACGATCACCACCCAGCAGCAGATGCTGGACGTGCTCGGCAACGTGCTGCGCATCCTCACGTTCGCGGTCGGTGCGCTCGGCGGCATCTCGCTGGTCGTCGGCGGCGTCGGGATCTCCGCGATCATGACCATCGCGGTATCCGAGCGGACCTCGGAGATCGGGCTGCTGCGCGCGCTCGGTGCCGAACGAGGCGAGGTGCTGCGCCTGTTCCTGCTCGACGCGATCGTCATCGCCGCGACCGGCGGTCTCCTCGGCCTCGTCGCGGGCGCGGGCGGTGCCCAGCTCCTGCACCTCGCCTTTCCCGTGCTTCCCGTGCGGACGCCCTGGAGCTTCGTCGTCGCAGCGGAGCTGCTCGCGATCGCGATCGGGCTCGCAGCCGGCGCCCTGCCCGCCCGACGCGCCGCCCACGTGACACCGGTCACCGCGCTGCAGGCCGAGTAGCGACCGGAGCCGCGCCGCATCAGCCGCGGTACGGATGCCCGCGTCGGCGCTCGTAGGCGGCCAGGTACAGCGCGCGGTAGTCGGCGGCCGCACGGGCCCACGAGAAGTCTTGTGCCATCGCGCGGAGCCGCATGCCCGCCACGTGCGCAGGACGCTGGTGCCAGGTCGCGAGCGCCCAGCCGATCGTGTCCGCGAGGCTGTCCGGGTTCAGGTCGTCGAGCCGAAAGCCCGTGCCCTCCCCGGTCGTCTGGTCGTACTGGACCACGCTGTCGGCGAGCCCGCCGGTCGCGCGCACGATCGGCAGCGTGCCGTAGCGCAGGCTGTACATCTGGTTGAGCCCGCATGGCTCGAAGCGCGACGGCATCAGGAAGAAGTCGGCACCGGCCTCGATGCGATGCGCGCGCGCGTCGTCGAAGCCGATCCACGCCGCGAACCGATCGCGATGGACACCGGCGAGCCACGTGAGGTGGCGCTCGATGTCCGGGTCGCCGGTGCCGAGCAGGACGACCTGCAGGTCCCAGGCGAGGATGCGCGGCAGCGCCGCGGCGAGCACGTCGACGCCCTTCTGCCCGACGAGCCGGCCGACCAGCGCCAGCAACGGAACCTCCGGTCGCTCGGGTAGGCCCGCTTCGCGCTGCAGCGCCGCCTTGCAGATCGCCTTGCCCGAAAGATCCCGGGCGTCGTACCGTGCGGCGAGGCGAGGGTCGGTCGCCGGATCCCACTCGGTCGCGTCGATGCCGTTGAGGATCCCGTGCAGGTCGCCGCTGCGCTCGCGCAGCACCCCGTCGAGACCCGCGCCGTACGCCCCGGTCTGGATCTCGCGCGCGTAGGTCGGGCTGACCGTGGACAGGAGCGTCGCGTGATAGAGGGCGCCCTTGGTCAGGTTCAGCGTGCCGAAGTGCTCGAGCTCGTGCGCGTTGAGATGCTCGAAGCCGAGCCCGGTGACCGGGATCGCGCCGGGCTCGAACACGCCCTGGTAGGCGAGGTTGTGAATGGAGTAGATGCTCGCGCTGCCGTGCAGCGGCTGGGCCCACTCCACGGTGTTGAGATACACGGGGACCAGCGCACTCTGCCAGTCGTTCGCGTGGAGGACGTCCGGGATCCAGCCGAGCGCCTTGCACAGCTCGAGTGCCGCTCGCGACAGGAAGGTGAAGCGCTCGAGGTTGTCGTCGTAGGCCTCGCCCGGCGGCCCGTAGAGGTGCGGCCGGTCGAAGTAGTGTCGATGCTCGAGGAAGTAGATCGGCACGTCGCTGCCGGGGAGGCGTCCCATGCGGAGCCCGCACCAGGCGGTACCGAACGACATCGGCACGCCGAGGGTACCTTCGAGCCGGTCGAGCCCGTTCCAGTCGATCCCGGCGTACAGCGGCAGGACGACGCGCACGTCCATGCCCAGCGCGTGCAGCGCCTTCGGCAGCGCGCCGACGACGTCCCCCAGGCCGCCGGTCTTCGCGAACGGCGCGCACTCCGATGCGACGAAGAGGATCTTCACGAGGCGTAGAGCCGGTAGTCGACGTTCGGGAACAGGTTGTCGCGAGCCTCGAGCGCCGCGAGGGCCGGCTCGTCGATCACGCCCTTGTCGATCTCGTCGCTCAGACGGTTGAACTGCACGACGTGGTCCTCGAGGCGCCGCGTCGCGTAGGGAACCGTGGTGCCGGTGCGCAGGATGAACGGCCAGTCGCTGCTCTGCGCGAGCAGCAGCTCGCGCGCCGCCTGCGCGAGCGCGCGCTCGACCAGCGCACCGGGCGACGGATGTCGCCGCGCAACCGCGGCCATGCGCTCCGCCGCGTGGTGCAGGTGCCGGTAGACCCAGGCGTTGCTCTCGTCGGCCCAGTACGCGCTGTAGCCCCGGTGCCCCCAGGACGACGCGCTCGGCGTCGCCACCTGGTTCGTCGGGTGACGCTCGAGGTAGTCGCCGGGAGTCAGCGTCTCCACCTCGCCCTGATCGTGGTGCAGCTGTCGGAACAGGTCGCCGAGGAACAGCGGGCCCTCGAACCACCAGTGGCCGTAGAGCTCGGCGTCGTACGGGCTCACGACAAGGGGCGGGCGGTCCATGCTCGCCGCGAGGCGCCGCACCTGCTCCTGGCGCGCGTTGCGAAAGTGCGCGGCGTGCTGGCCGACACGGCCGCGCGCGACGTCCGGGTCGTAGACCCATTTGTCGTGCAACTGCGCGTGCGTGATCGCGTGATACTTGATGCCGGTGTAGAGCCGGTGTCCCTCGGGGTGCACGTACGGTGCGATGTCCTCCATCGGCAGGTCGAAGCCGATGTCGCGGTAGAAGTCGCGGTAGTGCGGATCGCCGGGATACCCCTCGCGGGCGCTCCAGACCTGCTCCGAGGACTCGGTGTCGCGAGCGAACGCGGCGACGCCCGAAGGACAGTACACCGGTGCGTGCGCGCCGTAGACCGGCCTCCGGTCCGCGAGGAGAAGCCCGTGCGTGTCGACGAAGAAGTACCGCACCGCGGCCTCGCGCAGCAGCTCGTCGACGCCCGGGACGTAGCCGCACTCGCCGAGCCACATCCCCCTCGGACGACGGCCGAAGTGCTCCTCGTAGAGATCGGCCGCGGTGTGCACTTGCGCACGCATCGCCGGCCAGTTGCGGTCGAGCAGCGGGAAGAACGCGTGCGTCGCGGTCGCGGTGATCACCTCGAGCGCGCCCGCCTCCTGCAGCGCGCGGAAGGCCGAGACCAGGTCACCGTCGTGACAGCGCCAGGTGTGGCGCAGCGACAGGAAGCGGTCCCGGTACATGATCGCGAGGCGCTGGTAGTGCGGCTCGGGACGCGTGCGCTCGATCTCGCGCTCGGAGAGCTCGATGAGCCCGTCGAGGTGCGCGGCACTGCGCTCCTTGAGCAGGTCGTCGGTGAGCATCGCGATCAGCGGCGGCGACAGGGAGACGGTGCAGCGAAAGCGGACGCCGTCGGCCACCAGCCCCTCGAACGTCTGCAGCAGCGGGAGGTAGGTGCCCGTCACCGCCTCGAAGAGCCAGCGCTCCTCCATGACGGTCGGATCGTCGGGGTGGCGCACGAACGGCAGGTGCGCGTGCAGGACCATCGCCAGGGAGCCGATCGCCACGCCGCTCACTCGCGCGCCGCGTCGGTGGTACCCCGCGTCGAGCACACCTCCGGCGGGTCGTTCGTCGCGGACGTACCCGTGCTCGCGACCGCACCGGTCGCGCTGCCACCCGGCGAGATCCGCTCGGCGGGCGGCGGCGTCAGGCGCGAGCCTGCCGCCGCGAACGCCTGCCAGCTCGCGCGCGCGCTGCGCTCGCGGGAAGCTTGCCCGCCGAGCCGGGACTCGCTGGCGCCACCGAGGCGCCGCTCGCTGGCGCCGAGCAGGTGCTCGCTCGCGCCATCTGCCTGCCAGCCCGGTGCGGCAGCGACGAGGCGCTCCTCGCTCGTGCCGCGCACGACGCGCTCGCTCGCACCCGCCTGCCGGAGCTCGCTCGCACCGAGCCACATGCGCTCGCTGGCACCGACCCAGCTGCGCTCGCTCGCGCCGGCCGCGAGACGTTCGCTCGCGCCGCCGAAGCGCAGCTCGCTCGCGCCGAGCAGAAACTCCTCCGACGCGCCGGCGAGCCGCAGCTCGCTACCGGCGGCGAGGTGCTCCTCGCTCGCGCCGCGGCACACGGGTGACCCGGAGCCACCGAGGTGCACCTGCTCGGCATCGGGTACGCCCTCGATCCGCGCCGCCTCCGCCGGTGCGGGGACCGTGCGCAGGATCTCCCAGCGGCCGATCACGCGACGGGCGAGCGTCGCGCCGATGCCACGGATCGTCACCGACCACGGCTGCTCGACGACGATCCGTCCCTGCGCCGTCTCCACCGTGCGCGCCGCGCCCGCGCGTTCCTCGGTGACCTCGTACGCGGGTGGTCTGACCGCATACGGAAACGGTCCCGCCTGCCACGACGCTCGCTCGACGCCGCCGACCCACTCCACCCGCCGGCTGATCTCGTGTCGCCCTTCGCGGGCCGTCGCAAACCCGCCGTCCCCCGTCGCGCCGCTCGCGGCACCCGCCGCGTCGTCGCGCAGGGCGCCGTCGGTTGCGTCGGCGCCACTCGTCGCGCCGTCATGCGAGGCACCCGGTGCGGTGCAGCTCCCGTGCGAGGCACCGGTTGCGGTGCAGCTCCCGTGCGAGGCACCGGTTGCGGTGCGACCGTCGGCGGGAGCCTGTCCATCGGCCGGCGGCGCTACTCCCTCGTACGCTGCCGCTATCCCGGCGGCGTGCTCACGCACGGTCATCCACTCCGCCGGCGCGGCCGGCGCCACATCGGCACGCGGCAGATCGACCCGCGCCGAGCGCGCGATGCGTACGAAGTAGCCCTCGATCGACTTCATCCCGACCTCGACGCACGCCGAGCAGCCGGGCCGCCCGAGCGAGAAGAACCACTGCCGGTCGTGCCGCTCGACTCGGTGATCGAAGTAGGCGTGCGCGTTGGTGCCGTCGAAGATCCGCCCCGTGACGTCGTAGACCCGGAGGCAGAGCCACGCCGTCTCCCCGGCAGCGCCGAGGCCGCGGCGCGCAGTCTCGATGGCGCCGTCGGTCACCTCCCAGTAGGCGTACAACCGGTCGGGATCGACGGGCATCGCGGTGATCCGGTCCTCACCGTAGCCCCACGGGATGTGCTCGCGCACCGGACCGCGCTCGACGCCCGGCCCGAGGTCGAACTTCCTGGGCTCAGGCCACGGCGCGCGAGACTCGGCGGTGCTGTCCCTGCCGCCCGACGGAGGCGGTGCGATGCCGAGCCCTTGCAGCAGCCGCTCGAGGCTCTGCACGGCCCGGGCGCCGCACTCGCCGGCGTACCTCCGGAGGGACTGCTCCTCGGGGACGTCCAGCAGGTGGCGGACGCTCGTGCGGAGCGTTTGCTTCCATGGCGCGTCGTGTCGCACGGATTCTGCCAGACCCTTCGCGCGGCCGTTGCCGACCCCCTCCTCCACGCAGGTGAGGCTACCACCCGCGGCGCGCCCGACCAACGGCACTCATCGGCACGGAGCCGCCGGGCCTCAAGCCGGCGCCGCGTTGCGCCGAGGCCTCCCGGGAGCGCCGCACGGGCCGGAACACGGCCGCTAGTAAGGCCGCGCGCATTGTTGTAGTGCTCGCGAGCGACTGGCGGTCGGCGATCGACGATGGAGGGAGGGAGCGTCATGCGGAGTGGCTTTCGAGGAACGGTGATCGGCCTGCTGGCGTGCGCCGCCTCTGTCGCGACGTCGGGCAGCGCGCGCGCGGCCGACGACATGCAGCTCGAGGTCGGAAAGAAGCAGTACATGCAGTACTGCGCGACCTGTCACGGGCCGTCGGGCACCGGCACGGACGGCGCCGCCTCGGCCTTGTTCACCAAGCCGCCCACCAATCTCACGCTGCTCGCCAAGAACAACGGCGGCAAGTTCCCGATGATGGAAGTCATCGGCATCGTGAAGGGCGACCAGACGATCGCCGCGCACGGCTCGCGCGAGATGCCGGTCTGGGGCCAGATCCTCGGCAAGCCGCTCGAGGATGGCATGTACGGACAGGACGCGGCGGACGCCCAGATCCTGACCATCGGCAAGTACCTGGAGACCATTCAGGCGAAGTAGACCGGGCGGGGTCACCGCCCTCGCAGCCACGCACCGCGTGCTCGTGCAGCAGCTCCGGGTGCGCGACCACGCCACGCTCATGCAGCAGCTCCGGATGAGCGACCACGCCACGCGTCGCGGCTCGCGCCGCGCAGGAGCCCGTCCGTGAGCGATCAGGGTGCGATCGTCCGCGCGCTCGCCGATCCGTCGTTCCACCCGCACCACCCGGCGGAAGTGCGTCATCACGAGACGCACATCTCGCACGTCTTCGTCGCCGCACCGTTCGCGTACAAGCTGAAGAAGCCGGTGCGCTTCTCCTTCGTCGACTTCTCGTCCGTCGAGACGAGACGCGCCGTGTGCGCCGACGAGGTACGCCTGAACCGCCGCCTGTGCGGACCGCTGTACCTCGGCGTCCGCGAGGTCGTGCGCGGCGCCGACGGCACGCTCGCGCTCGACGGCGACGGTACGCCGGTCGAGCCGCTGGTCTGGATGCGCGCGCTGCCGGAGCGCGGCATGCTGCCCCGGGCGCTGGCCGAGGGGCGCGTGTCCGCCGGGCCCTTGGTCGCGTTCGCGCGCACGCTCGCGGACTTCCACGCCGGTGCCGAGAGCGCGCTCGACGACCCGCACCACGCCGAGCCCGCCGTCCTCGCGGCGCGCTGGCAGCACGTGCTCGACGACGCGGCGCCGATGATCGGATCGGTGCTGTCGGCACCCGACCACGAGGTGCTGGCCGACTTCGGACGCCTCTTCGTCGCGCGCCACGAGAGCCTGCTGCGCGGACGCGCGCCCGCGGGGCGCTTCCGCGACGGCCACGGCGACCTGCACGCGGGCAACCTGTGCCTCGTCGAGGAACGGCTGCCGGCCGAGGGCGGCGCGCCACCGCTCGAGCCCGGGCTCTACGCGTTCGACTGCCTGGAATTCTCGCCCGAGCTGCGCGCCAACGACGTCGCGTCCGAGGTCGCGTTCCTCGCGATGGACCTCGTCGTCCGTGGGCACCGGGACCTCGCGGACGCTTTCGTCGACGCCTACGTCGCAGCATCGGGCGACGACGAGCTGCGCGTCTTGCTGCCCTTCTACGGGTGCCACCGCGCGAGCGTTCGCGGCATGGTCCAGGGGCTCGCCGCAGCCGGTTCCAGCCAGCCCGACACGCGCCGGGAAGCGATCGCCGCAGCACGCCGGCACTTCGCGCACGCTACGCAGCTCGCGTGGCGCGCAGCTGGACCGGCGATCGTGCTGTGCGCGGGCCTGAGCGGCTCGGGCAAGACGACGCTCGCGGTGGCGCTCGCCGCGACCACCGGCTTCCGGCACCTGTCCAGCGACGCGCTTCGCAAGGAGCGCGCGGGGCTCGCTCCGCACGCACCGGCGGCGGGCGACGTCGCGGCACGGCTGTACGATCCGCACGCCCGCGAGGCCGTCTACGCGGCCCTCACCGACGCGGCACGGCGCGCGCTCGCGAGCGGTGAGCCGGTGATCCTCGACGCGACCTTCCACCGTCGCGCGGCGCGCGACCCGATCCACGCGCTCGCGCGGGAGCTGCGCGTGCCGCTGATCGTGGTCCACTGCTCCGCCGCGGAGGACGTGATCCGCCGACGCCTCGAGCACCGCGTGGCGCGGCCCGACGAGTCGTCGGCGGGACAACCCGCGCTGTCCGACGCGGGCTTCGACGTCTACCTCGCGCAGCGCTCCTCCGCCGAGCCCCCCGGCGACCCGGAGCACGTGCTGCGCGTCGACGGCGCGGCCGATCGCGACACCGTCCGCGACCACACGCTGCGCGCGCTCTGGCTCTGGCGGCGCGGCCACCCCGCGCACGTCCCGCTCAGGTTCGAAGCGTGATCTCGGCCGCACTCCGGTGCGCGAGAGCCATCGCCGTCAGCATCGGGTTCACCGACGGACTCCTCGGCAAGATGCCGGTGTCGACGACGTAGAGGTTGTCCATGTCGTGGCAGCGGCCGAGCTCGTCGACGACGCCCTGCTGCGGGTCGCCGTGCATCCGGGTCGTGCTGAACACGTGGTTGCCGCCGCAGGTCAGGTCCGACGCGCGCAGGTCGCCGGTGCGCAGGACTTCCGCCTCGGCGAGCGAGAACATCTCGTCGGGCATGCGGTGCACGCCCGGCAGCACGCTCGTCGCACCGGCGGCGAAGAAGATCTGCGCCAGCACCCACATCGCCTCCCCGAGGAGCTTCACGTCGTCCGGGTGGAGCGCGTACGTCAGCGCCGGGTCGAGGGTGCCGCGGCGTGCGCGCACGCGCCCGAGCGAGCGATTGCACGAGCCGATCGCGTCCCAGATCGCAGAATACGGGAAGCGCGCCAGGTTCTGCTTCAGATCGAAGCCGAAGCCCGGCAAGCGCACCGCGAGCACACCAGGCGGCGCCCACAGCGTCTCGAGCTTGAAGCCCTGCCGGACGAAGTGCAGCGAGTGATAGCCTTGCGTGGCACCGAACTGCGGCTGCGTGCGCTCCGGGAACACGCCCATCAGCGCGACCCCCGGGTGGAACTGCAGGTTCGCCCCGACCTGTCCCGAGCCGTTGGCGAGGTCGTCGCTCTTCTGCAGCAGCACCGGCGTCGCCATGCAGCCGGCGGCGAGCACGACGACCTTCGCGTCGACACGTACCCGGAACGACGTCGCGCCGGTGAACGGCGCGACGATCCGTCCCTCGATCCCGATCGCCCGCCTTCCCGAGGTCCGCACGCGCTGCACCTGCACCGACGTCAGCACCCGCGCGCCCTGCCTCACCGCAGCAGGCACGTAGGAGATGTCCACCGACTGCTTCGCGCGCGCGCGACAGCCGGTGAAGCACTCGCCGCTGCCGCGGCAGCCTCGGACGTTGCGCGCGATCGGCTCGGACGAGAAGCCGAGCCTCGTGCAGCCATCGCGGAACAGCAGGTTGCGCGGCCCCTGAACGTCGTCGGGCGTCGGCGCGATGCCGAGGAAGTCCTCGATTGCCTGGTAGTGCGGGTCGAGATCGGCGCGCGTCGTGCACTTCAGGGCGTACTGCTCGCACCACGCATCGAGCGTGAAGTCGGGCGATCGGACGCAGATCGCCGAGTTGACGAGCGAGCCCCCACCGAGCGCGATGGCCTGCATCGTCGGCATGAAGAACCCGCCACGCGTCGAGCGGAGCCCGCCCTCGCGCATCGTACGCGCCATCGACAGGGACCCATCGAGGACGAAGTCGTCGGGCGTGAACGGCGGGCCTTCCTCGACGAGCACGACGTCCTTGCCGGAAGCGGCGACCTCGTACGCGACCACCGCCCCAGCTGGCCCCGAGCCCACGACCACGACGTCGCACGATTCGTGCACGTCGCGCTCGTAGTCCGCCCAGACGCGAACCTCTCCGCTCATGCCCGCTCCCGTGCCGACTCGGCGAAGTCCGGGTGCAGCGGGCCCTCGTAGCCAAGGGGCTCGGGCGTCCCCGGCGAGGCCACGTCTCCGGCGCGGTGGCGGATGGTGCTGCGCGGCTGGCCGACGCGCGGCCAGAGCAGATCGGCCGCGCACACGGGCGTCGCGAGGGCGCGCGGCGCAAGGCCGAGCCTGCGCAGCACGGCGGGATCGGCGAAGTAGCCCATGGTGAGGATCGCGCGCAGCGAGACGAACACCAGACGCCGCGGCAGCAGCCGGCTCGCCTGCCAGCCGCGCAGGTAGGCCACCTGCTGGGCCGCGTCCAGCGAGGAGAAGCGCCGCATCCCGCCGGCACCTGGTGCAGGGAAGAGCAGCGTCGCGTGCTCCACCAGCACGAAGAGGAGCCGTACGAGCAGGCGTGTCGACGGCTGCTGCGCCGCGACGAAGCGGTCGACGTGCGCGGGGATCCCGGCGTCGATCCCCGACGGCTCGATCGCGCCACCGCGCGGATACGACGCGAGCGCAGCCGCGGCGACCGTCGCGTACTCGCGCGGCGACAGCGCTGCGTTCCGGTCCGGCGGTGTCGGGTAGCCCGCAAGGAACCGGTACGCCCCGTACCCGAGAACCCCCGCGAGCACCGGTAGCCACATCTGCACGACCATAGCGGTTCCCGCGCCGCTTCCCAGCCGGGCCCGCCGTCCTGCCGCAGATCCTGTTGTGTTATGCCCCGGGCACAGCGAGGATCCGACGAATGGACGCGATCGACATCATCCGGCGGCGGCTGAAGGAGGACCGAGTTCCCGACGTCCCCGACGAGATCACCGAGAAGAAGAAGCGACCGCGCGAGGTCGCCTTCATGGACGTCAACCTCTGCTTTCCATGCGGCAAGTGTCCCGAGTTCTGCCCTGTCCAGTGCATCGAGCACCTCGCGGCCGGAGCCGTTCCCGGACGTGGCGTACAGCCCGTGCAGGACCGCTTCCAGGAGTGCATCGGCTGCTACATCTGCGTCGAGGTGTGCGCGCTCCTGACCGACTACGACGCCGTGCGCATGTACGACGTGAATCTCGTCGAGCAGGTCCTCGGCGTGACGATCGGCGACCGGAAGCCGGCAGAGTACGTCGCGGCCGAGCCATACGAGGAGTACTTCTCGGAGGGCGGCGGCTACCGGCACATGGGCAACGGCTCACGCATCCGGGAGAAGATGAACGCCGAGGAGTGGGCGGTCATCAAGCGTGCGAAGGGCTGAGGCCGCCTACCCGTCATGACACCCGCTCCCGCGGCACGGCAGCCGGCCATGCGGCCGCTCACCGTGCTACTCGGCCTCGCCCTGCTGGCGCTGCTCGGCCTCATCGAGCTGGGCGTCCTCGAGTACACGTATGCACGCCTGGGCATCGGACACCGCTGGTTCACGGGGCTACTCCTCGGCTCGCTGCTCGGCAGCATGGTCAACGTTCCGATCGCCACGCTCGGGCGCGGTGGCCCGGTGGACGCCGGTGCGCCGTCGGGCGGTCGCACGGTCGTCGCGGTGAACCTCGGCGGAGCGGTGATCCCCGCCCTGGTCTCCCTGTACCTCCTGTTCCTGCACCGTCTGTTCGGCGCCGGCGCGATCGCCGTCGCCGCCGTCGCGGGTCTCAGCCACGCGCTCGCCCGCCCCGTGCCGGGCCAGGGCATCGCGCTGCCGGTGCTCGTGCCACCGCTCGCAGCCGCGGTCGTGGCGCTCTTGCTCGCGCCCGACGCGGCTCCCGCGCTCGCCTACGCTGCGGGCAGCCTCGGCACCCTGCTCGGCGCCGACGTCGCGAATCTCCATCGCATCCGCGAGCTGGGCGCGCCGGTGGTCTCGATCGGCGGCGCCGGCACGCTCGACGGTGTCTTCCTCACCGGAATCCTGGCCGTGCTGCTGGCCTGAGCCCGCACTCGACGAAGCACACGGAGACGCGACGACGATGAACGAGCCTATCCGCTTCGACGCCGACACCGGCGCGTACGTCGACTGCCGCGTCAAGCGCGGCTTCCCGCTCGGTGGCATCGGCGCCGGGCAGGTCTGCATCAATACCGACGGCAGCTTCGGCGAGCTGCGCGCGAACAACAACTGGATGTGCCCCATCCGCGGCCTGCGCGGCAGCTTCTTCGCGCTGCACGCACGCAGCGGTGACGGCGCGCGGACCATCCTGCTACGCCGCCCACCCGCTCCGGGCGCGCCCCCCGACTACGCCGGCGCCGTCCACGTCGAGTCGACGACGTTCACCGGGCTGCTGCCCGCGTTCTCGCTGCGCTTCGAGCACGGGCTGCCGTTCGGGCTCACGCTCGACGGCTTCACGCCGCACGTCCCGCACGACCTCACGAGCTCGACTCTGCCCGCCGCCGTGTTCCGCTTCCGCTTCGAGAACCCGGGAAGCAACGAGATCACCGCCGCGATCCTGTTCTCGTTCGAGAACGTGCTCGGGCGCGGTGGCACCGGTCACCTCGGCGTCGAGCTGGGGCCGGAGGGGGAGCTGACCGGAGTCCGGCCGCGCGTCGTCTACGACAGCGTCGCGGGGAACTTCCAGGAGGCGGCCACCGTCGCGGGGCGGCCCGGCGTTCGCTTCCGCACCGAGCAGTGCTGGGACGAGCGCGACCACCGCCGCTCGGTCACCGGACAGTACCTGATGCTGGTCGAGCCCTCCCCCGGGCTCGAGGTGACGGTGTGCGACGGCTGGAACGCGGACGCCGAGGTGAGCAGCGTGCTCGACGAGTTCGCGCGCGAGGGCCGCATCTCGTCGTGCGACGGCGGACGGCGCGGCGAGGACGGCGCGTATCGTCCGGCGGCGGCGTGCGCGGCCCGGATGACGCTGCCGCCGCACGCGCGCCGCGACGTGGTGTTCGTCCTCGCCTGGTGGCTGCCCGACCACGTCACCGAGCCGAGCCTCGCGCGGCGCGCTGCCTCCACAGACGCCACGGTCGACGCGCCGCACGACGGCGTGCGGGTGGGCCACGTCTACGAGAACCACTTCTCGTCGATCGACGCCGCCGCGACACACGTCCTCGACGAGCGCATCGCACTCGAGGAGCGGTCCACCGAGGTCGTGCGCCTGCTGCAGCACTCGACGCTGCCCACCTGGCTGGTGCGCGCTCTCGCGAACTCCATCGATTCGACGCTCTGCAACTCCGTCGTGCCGGCGAGCGGTCGGCTCTACACGCTCGAGGGCGTCGACTGGAGCTGGCCGATGGGCGGTCTCACCGGCACCAACGACCAGCGGCTCTCCGCGCACGCCTACGTCGAGACGTTCTTTCCCGAGTTGAACCTGACCGAGCTCGAGGAGTTCCGACGCCTGCACGACGCTCGCGGCGCGATCCCGCACGGCAATGGCAACTGCGATCTCGGTCTCGGCACGACCGACGTCCCGTACGGCTGGCCGATGTTCATCAAGGGCTTCCTGCCGGCGAAGGAGTGGACCGACCTCACCATGTCGCTCGTGCTGCAGGTCGCGAAGGCCTGGCGGGCGACCGGACGGGCCGATGTCCTCGAGCGCTTCTGGCCGGACCTGGTGCGCGGCGTCGAGTACCTGCGCACGATCGCGCCGCACGGCGTCCCCGAGGGCGGAACGACCTACGACGTCTGGGACTTCCCCGGTACGTTCGCGTACACCGCGAGTCTCTGGAGCGCGACGCTCGCGGTGATGGCCGACATGGCCGAAGCGATCGAGCCGCTGCGCGCCGACGTCTACCGCGGGCTCGCGCGCGACGCGGACGCGCAGCTCGCGATTCTCTGGGACACGCGCGGCTTCTACCGCACGACCGCGACGCACGACACGATCTTCACGGCCGCCCTCGCCGGCGACTGGATCGCGCGCGCCTCGGGGATGCCGCCGGTCGTGCCGCACGCGCACGCGGTGTCGCACCTCGAGCACCAGCAGCGCGTGCTGATCGACGCGGCCGTCGACGCGGCACAGGGGCGCTACCGGGCACTGCCCCGCGCCGAAGCCACCTTCGCGGGCGACGAGGTGGTCAACGCGATGGGCCGCGGGTTGCCGCCGGAAGAGACCATGACCTACGTCTGGCAGGTGCTGACCTACCAGGTGGCGCTGCAGATCCAGGTCGGCCTCGTCGACGCCGGACTCCGCACGGCGCGCATGCTCGACGACCGCATCTGGCGCGATGGCAACGCCTGGAGCGGCGGGCTGCGCGGCAACGACGAGTCGATCTACATGACGCACGCGGCGTGGTGGGCGGTGCTGCAGGCGCTGACCGGCACCGCGCTCGACACGCCGGAGCGGACGCTGCACATCGGGCCGCGCACGTGCAGCGAGATCCCGCGGCTACGCTGTCCGTTCTTCCTGCCGGGCGCATGGGCCGTCCTGAGCTACGACCCCGAGAAGCAGCACGCCGACATCGAGGTGCTGCGCCACTTCGGCACACCGGTCGAGGTCGACACCGTGGTCGTGCACGCGGCCAGCGGATCGACGCGCGTGCTGCCGATCGACCGCACCGTGCTCGCGGCCGGCACCCGCATCGCGATCGACGTCCAGCGTGGCAAGAAGGTCAAGTGACGGCGGGGGGCCCGGGCATGCAGTCGCACGCGGCGCCGCCGGCGGGCGGCACCGCCACGCCTCGGCCGCGTGGCGTACGACCGTGGCAACGGCGCTCGTGCTGCTGGCGCAGGGGGGCTGCCGCATGAGCGCGCTCGACGGGCTCATCTACTTCCCCGAGCGCTCCATGCCGGCACCGCCGGCTGCGGTCGAAGAGCGCCGATTCAACACGGCCGACGGCGTCCGGCTGCACGCCTGGCTCGCGCCGCCGCCCGACTCCACAGCGCCGCTCCTCGTCTGGTCGCACGGCAACGGTGGCAACGTCGGTGACCGCGAGGACGTGCTGCTGGCGCTCGCGGCGCGCGGCCTCGGCGTGCTCGCCTACGACTACCGTGGCTACGGTCTGAGCGAGGGACGTGCGCACGAGGCCGGCGTCTACCTCGACGCCGAAGCTGCGTGGGACCATGCGGTCGCCGACGGGGTCGCGCCGGAGCGTGTCGTCTGCTTCGGCGAGTCCCTCGGCGGCGCCGTCTCCATCGCGCTGGCGAGCAGGCGCCCGTGTGCCGCGGTCATCGTCGTGTCGACCTTCACCTCGCTGCGCGCGGTCGCACGCCAGCACTACGGTGCGCTCGCGACTCTCGCCGGCCACCAGTTCGACTCGGCGTCCCGCGTGGCAGCGATCGGGGCGCCCATCCTGGTGGCGCACGGCGACCGGGACGAGATCGTCCCCTACGCGCTCGGCGAGGAGCTGTTTGCGCTCGCCGGCGGGCCGAAGCGCTTCGTGCGCGTGCAGGGACGCCAGCACAACGACGTCTTCGACAGCCCACCGCTGCTCGACGCGATCGCCGGGTTCGCACGCGAGTCGGTCGCCGCCGCAGACGCGTCTCGCTGACGAGTCACCACCGCGGGCGTCCACGCCGTCCGGGGTGCTGACGAGCGTCGCGGGACCGTGGTATGCGCCCGCATGGCGACCGATCGCGAGGCCGTGACGGACCTGATCCATCTCTACGCCGAGCGTCTCGACCTCGGGGATCTCGAGGGGGTGGCGAACCTGCTCGCGCACGCGACCCTGCGCAGCAACCACCGCGAGGACGGGCTCCGCGGGCGCGACGCGGTGCTCGCACTCTACCGGAGCACCGTCCAGCTCCACGACGGCACGCCGTCGACGAAGCACGTCACGACGAACGTGATCGTCGAGATCGACGACGACGGGGCGCACGCCAGCGCCCGCTCCTACTTCACCGTGCTCCAGGCGCGCCCCGATCTGCCGCTGCAGCCGATCATCGCCGGGCGCTATCACGATCGCTTCGCGAAGGCTGCGTCGGGCTGGCAGTTCACCGACCGGCTCATCCTCGTGGACCTCGTCGGCGACCTGCGCCGCCACCTCAAGATGGCGCTACCGGGCGGCTGACGTCCTCACCGGCATTGCCGCCCGGAAGGGATGGGACCGGCACCGCGTATCCTCTGACGTCCGCACCGGCTTCGCCGACCACGAGGGATGAACCCGCAGGGCGTGTTCACCTGACGCCCGCCCTCACGGCGTCTGATCGCGAAACTGCCCGCCGTCGCTCGCACGCGCCGGCGCCGCGTACTCCGCGCCGAAGCACGCACCATCGCTGCTCCGCAGCTGGATCGTCACCGCGGGGTCCTGCGCCAGCGGCAGCGCCGGGGGCTCGAGGTCGGCCCCGCGCGCGACGAGGACCACCGTCGACTTTCCGGCCGGCCCGGCGCGCAACAGGAGGCTCTCGACACCATCGGGTCGCCGGTCGCGGTCCGAACGCTTGACGCCCGACGTACCCAGCGCCTTCCAGCAGGGCTTGCCGCGGCACGTTCCGCCGCCGGGCACGACGATCGGCGGGCGCGCGAGCGACGGCGTACCTGCCGTCGTCTGGTAGACGCACAGGGCGTACGACGTCGCCCCGGAGACCGGGTCGCCGAGTTCCGCCAGCGCGACCGCGTCGCCGCGCGTCCAGCGCCACACGAGCTGATCGCGTGCATCGAGGGCCTGGTCGCGCAGCACGATCGACGTGCGCTCCGCCGCGTGGCAGGCCGTCGCCGGCGTCGCGACGCCGGCACACGTGCCCGACGCACACGCGTCGAGGTTGGTGCAGAGATTCGCGTCGTCGCACGCGCTGCCGGGCGCCTCGTACTGGCAGGTGGGCGAACAGCAGTCGCCGGGCGTGAGGTTGTCGTCGTCGCACTGCTCCCCGGCCGTCAGCACGCCGTTGCCGCACGCGGTGAAGGTACAGTTGGAGTCGCAGCCGTCGCCGTCGATCGCGTTCGCGTCGTCGCACTCCTCGCCGGGATTCTGCACGCCGTCGCCGCACGTGATCTCGTCGGCGCCGGCGTCGACCCGCGGACCAGACAGCCGCGGAGCGCCATCGAGGTCGGTCTCGCCCGGCGCGACGACGGTGGCCGGGTCGCCCACGTTGATCGCCGGCGACGACGAGGAGATGTGCACGTCGCCCGTGCCCGGTGCGGCGAGCAGCGGGTCGGCGAACTGCGAGGCGACGTCCTGGCCGGTCGCCCCCTGGTACGCGGCGAAGCCGGTCGACGCCGCGCCGTTCCACACGAACGTCGCCGCCGCCGGACCGCCGGGCGCGTACCAGACGTTGTGGTCGAGCAGGTTGCCCGAGTTCCCTCCATAGGACGCGAGCAGCAGGTTCGCGCCGGTCGCCACGAACACGTTGTTCCGGACGACGTTGTCTTCGGCGTACTGGATCCACAGCTCGCCGAACCCCTCGCCGAGCGTGTCGTTCTCGAAGGTGGTGTTGTTGCGGATCTCGCTGTCGCGGACCCGCCCGGTCCCGGCGGCGTACCCGCCGAAGACGATGCCCGCCTTGTCGTTGCGGTAGACCACGTTGCTGCGGACGACGATCCCGCTCGTCACCTGGCCGGCGTTCTCGGCGCCGATCTCGATGCCCAGGTCGGACTCGGTGACGACGTTGTTCTCGAGCACGATGTCGCGGCCGCCGTCGACGTAGATTCCGGCCGCGAAGCCGCCGCCGTACGACGAGCGCGCCCGCTCGACGCGGTTGCCGCGACAGACACCGTTGCGCACGACCTTCGCCGGGTCGGGCTGGATGTCGGTCTCGCCGCCGATGAAGTCGATGCCGATGTTGTCGACGTCGCGCACGACGTTGTTCGTCACGGCGAACCCGTCGATGTTGCCGTTGAGCGTGAGCGCCTCGCTGGTCGCGGGATCGCAGTCGTGGATCTCGTTGCCGTCGATCACCAGGTCCGTGATGGGCGTCGGCTCGGTACCGTAGACCGTGATGCCCATCGCGTGCTGGCCGCGGATCTCGTGGATCTCGTTGTCGCGCACCTCCACGTGGGAGCCCGACCCGAGAATCCGCACACCCGATCCGTCGTTCACCCCGAGGTTGTTGCGGATCTCGAAGCCCTGGACGCGAACCCAGCTTCGCCCCTCGACGCGCACCATGTCGCTACCGGGAACGCCGGTGCCGTCGAGCACCGGGCGCTCCCCCGGTGCCGCCTCGAGGCTGATGAACCCGGCGCCGACGCTGCCGCTGCGCGGAAAGGCGACCTTCTCGAAGTAGGGCGAAGGTCCCTCGTGCACGCGCACGGTGTCGCCTGCGACGGCGGCGTCGAGGGCAGCCTGGATGGTCGCGAAGTCACCGCCCGACGGTGCCACGGTGAGCACCGCAGCGCGCCCGGGCCGCGGGGCCGCGATCGCCAGTACAAGGCACGGAAGCAGCCGGAAAATACGCGACTTCGTCATGGGGATCCCTCGTGGCGCCCGCCCATCGGACCGCTCGCGGCGCGCGCTCGGGCACGCTGCCGGTACGGCTCGGCGCAGTCAATCGACCGGCGGCAACCACCGCGGGACCGTGCTAGGGAAGAAGGCAGCATCCGGCCAGACTGCGGGGGCCAGCCGAGAAAGACCCGCGGACACGAGCAAAGGACGACGCGTGCGGAGAGCGAAACCCACCTTCCAGAAGCGACAGAAGGAACTGGCTCGCCAGGAGAAGAAGAAGGCGAAGCAGGACCGCCTCGAGGACCATCGTGCGCGCCGCGCCGAGGAGCGCGGGGCGAACCCCGAGGCCTTCGACCTCGAGTTCAACGAGAACCTCGACCTGTCGGCCAGCGATGCCCTCCGGCAGCTGATGACGACGAAGCAGGGCGAGGACGAATGAGCGCGCGGGGGACGCGGGTCCCCCGTTCGGCCGCGCACGAGCCGCCACGCCCTTGGCGAAGGCGGTCCGGCGAGGTCTCACCCCGCCCGACGGTGCCCCTCCAGCCAGGCGGCCGGCGGAGCGAGCCACGAACGAAGCAGGGGTGCGACCGCTCCCGAGCGGCCGCACCCTTCCCCTCCGGCGCCGGTACGGCTCCGACTACTGCAGGTCCACCTTCCAGCCGTTCCTGAGCTGATCCCAGGTCGCGGTCTGCTGGAAGGCGTCGCTGCCGACGACGAGCTGGATCGTCATCTCCGGCAGCGTCGCGAGCTGATGCAGCAGGTCGCTGTTGGCCTTCACGTCGAACCGGTAGCTCACGTTGTCCTTGGTACGGACACGGACGACCTGCAGGCCGCCGCGCGTGCCCGGGCCCTTCACGGCGCTCGGGTCACGGAACATCCACAGCTTGCCCTGCCGCTTCAGGTCGCCCGGGACGAGCTGCGCCGCGTAGACGATGCCGTTGGCGTTGGTCAGGGCGACGCCGAAGTTGACGTTGGCGGGGTCGATCACCTGGCTCAGGGTGAGGCTCACCTGGAACTGCAGGCGGTCGGGCGCCCCCGGCTTGAAGGAGATTCGCGCCGGGCACGGATGGCCGCAGGCGTGCACGACGACCAGGCACCCGCAGTCGTTGTCGTCGCAGTCGATGAGACCGTCGCCGTCGTTGTCCTGCTGATCGGTACAGATCTCGCTGAGCTGACAGCTCGCGCTGCAACCGTCGCCGCTCAGGTTGTTGCCGTCGTCGCATTGCTCGGAGGGCTGGTTGACCACTCCGTCGCCGCAGTAGCCGATCTGACACGCGTTGTTGCAGGCGTCGTTGTTGACCTGGTTACCGTCGTCGCAGATCTCGCCCGGACCGGTGATGCCGTCGCCGCAGACCGCATTCTGGCATGCGTTCGTGCAGCTGTCGGTGTTCACCTGGTTGCCGTCGTCGCACTGCTCGCCCGGGCCGACGATCTGGTCGCCGCAGACCGCGTTCTGGCATGCGTTCGTGCACGAGTCGGTGTTCACCGAATTGCCGTCGTCGCACTGCTCGCCGGCGTGCACGATGCCGTCGCCGCAGGCCGGCAGCTGGCAGGAGTTGCTGCAGCCGTCGCTGTTCACCTGGTTGCCGTCGTCGCACTGCTCGCCCGGGCCGACGATCTGGTCGCCGCAGACCGCGTTCGCGCAGGCGTTGGTGCAGCTGTCGATGTCGACGGTGTTGCCGTCGTCGCACTGCTCACCGGGACCGGTGATCCCGTCGCCGCACACCGCGTTCTGGCACGCGTTCGTGCACGAGTCGGTGTTCACCTGGTTGCCGTCGTCGCACTGCTCACCGGTCTGCACGATACCGTCACCGCACGCGGGCGAGGTGCACGCGTTGGTGCAGCCGTCGTTGTTCACCGTGTTGCCGTCGTCGCACTCCTCGGTGTCGGGATTGACGATCTGGTCGCCGCAGACGTTGTTCGTGCAGTTGTTCTTGCAGGCGTCGTTCTGGTTCTCGTTGCCGTCGTCGCACTGCTCGGGCGGCTGCACGTAGCCGTCACCGCAGCGCTTGTGCAGGCACGCGTTGGTGCAGGCGTCGTTGTTGTTCTGGTTGCCGTCGTCGCACTGCTCGCCGCCCTCGACGACACCGTTGCCGCACTGCGGGGTGACCCAGGACTTGGTCGCGGACCCGGTCACCATACCGGTCGTCGGCGCGCCGGCGAGCACGATGCCCTGCTTGCCGGCAGCCTTGAACTTCTGACCCGTTGGAAGGCTATAGGTGGTGGTCGCCTTGAGCGTGTCGTTTCCGGCCGTCGCGTTCGAGTACGTCAGGGCCTGCACCGGGGATGGCCCGCTGATCGTGTTGCCGCTGCCCGGGCCGCTCATCACCTGCAGGGTGATCGAGAATCCCGAGAGCGCGGCACCGTTCCCGTCGAGCAGTGTCGCCGTCACGGTGTGGCTCGTGTCGCCCGGCAGGAAGTTCGTCGCCGACGACGGTGACATGTCGAAGCTCTGCGGCACGACGCCGAGCGACTGCGGCCCGGCGGCATCGGCCGCCGCGACGATCTCGGCCGCCCGCGCGCCGACGTTGCTCGGCGAGTCGCACACCATGTTGTCGGTGTAGTTCCAGATCGCGCACTGCACCGCCGCGGCCTCGTCGGCCGCCGCCGGCAGCGGCGTACCGATCATGTTCGGCTGCGGGAAGGCGCTGTTCAGGATGAACAGCACCTGCCCCGTATAGTCCACCGGAGCCTGCGGCACCGTGTCGCCTGGTGCGATCGGATTGTTGATGTCGACGCAGTACGCCTCGCGCGTCGGCGGGACGCCGTCGATCTGGATGTTGAACGTCCCCGCGTAGCCGAGGCTGCGGGGGGTTCCGTTCTGCAAACCGCTCACCGAGCGCCCGTTGCCGAGGCTCGTGAAGGTCGCGGTTGCGGCGAACGCCGCGGTCGACCCGATGGCGAGCAGCGCGGCTGCCAGCACGGTCATCAGTACAGATTTTTGGGTGTTCATGACGGTGTTTTCTCCTTCGGGGTACGACTTGGCAGGTGCGGAAGCGCGTGTCGCACAGAATTCGGGCAACACGCGAGATCTTGAATCTTGGAGAGCTACGGAGATGGCGAAAATCGGCGGGGCGAGGCAAAGGAATGCGGGACTCGAGACGACCGGCGACGGATGCGAGTGTTTCCATCCCGGACGATGGCTTCCCTCAGCGGACCGGAGAGCTACCATCGGCTGACCGCCAGGCGCGGGCGCGCTGCGGTGTCTCGTCGAGCTTGGCAGAATTCCCGATGGAAGGGCAGAGTAATTCTGCAGTGCGGCACCACGATTTCCCGGCCATGTCCCAACATGTGCAACACTCGGCCGCGGCGCGCATGGCCGTGGCCATGGCCCATGCGCCCTCGGGCGCCCGAACGGAGCGGGCGCAGCTCGCCACGCGAAGGCCTCGAACCCGATGACGGCGCGCTGCGGGATCTGCGCGAGCCCGATCCACGGGGCCGCTTGCACACGGTGCCCGGGGCGCATCGCGCGGCCGGAGCTGCTCGAGCCCCTGCCGCCGGGCTCCGGTGTGGCCGAGTTCACGACCGGTGTCCGCCTGGCGCTGCGCGGTGCGCGCCTGACGCTGCGAACGCCGCGCCTCCTCGTCCTGGTCGCCCTGCCGCTCGCGATCAGCGTGCTGATCTTCGCGGGGCTGGCCTGGCTGGTCTGGGAGTACCGCGACGTCGCGCGCCCGGAGTTCGCGCAGGCGTGGCCATGGGGGCTCGACTGGCTGCGCCGCGGGGTCGCCGTGGCCGCCGAGGCGCTCGGCGTTCTGCTCGGCTTCGGGCTCGCCCTGGTCACCACCGTCGTGGTGGCGCAGGTGGTGAACGCGCCTTTCCTCGAGTGGCTCTCGCAAGCGGTGGAGAGCGTCGTGCTCGGCCAACCCGATCGCACCCCGCTGTCGGCGCGTCAGCTGTGGCAGACGACCCTCAAGCCGGTGTGCCAGGCGGTCGGCCTCGCCGTGATCCAGGCCGCGCTGGGCCTCTTCTTCCTGCTGCTTTCCGTGGCAGCAGTGACCGCGCCGCTCTCGGCTCTCGGCGGCCTCTGGCTGCTCGCCCTCACGCTCTGCGACGTCACGATCGCACGCAAGGGTCTGCCGGTTCGCGAGCGCTTCCGTCGCGTGAGACGCGGCTTCTCGCTCTGGGCGGGCCTCGCCCTGCCCTTCTTCCTCGCACCGTTCCTGCTGCCGCTCGGCGTCGCCGGAGCGACGCTCGCGACGTTGCGCGAGCAGACGCGCGTCGCTACCGCACCGCCCTAGAAGACGCGGAACTCTTCGGCGAACAGCGCAGGCGCGCGGAGGCCGAGCTCGGCAGACAGCCGCGGCGCATCGTCGATCGGCGCATGGACGAAGCGCGGCGGGCGCCCGCGACGAGACGCGCTGCCTTCTTCCCTCCCGGCGAAACCGGGACGGACGTCACAGCGCCACGTCCACCAGGACCGCGGCGACGGTGATCGGCGCCGCCATTCCGATGATCGACCCGATCAAGTAGTCGCGGAAGCCCAGCGACGAGAGCGCGAGCGCGTAGTTGAGGACCGGGGCGACCCCGAAGACCACGCGCAGCAGGATCACGCTGCGCAGCGGGCGCGTATGGAGCTGCGACAGGAGCCGGCGCAGCAGCGGGCTGTCGATCTCCGCGAGGGCGCTGCCTCCGACGTAACGCACGACGACGAAGCTCACCGAGACGGCGACGACGGCACCGCCGAGCGCGACCAGGGCACCCCACGTCCTGCCGTACGCCAGCACGGCGATGGCGACGAACAGCAGCCCCGGCAGCTGCGCGAGCAGCCCCGCGCTGAAGACGAGCACGAACAGCAGGATGCCGCCCACGCCAGTCGCTGGCAGCAGCGCACGCAGCTGACCGGGCGTCGTCGTCTGGTCGAGGCCCGCGAGGCGTGCCCCCACCAGCGCCACGCCGGCGAGCGTCGCGAGGAGCAACACGCGGTGCCGCGCCTGCATGCGCGCGGCCGGCCGTGGCGCTCCCGCGACCGGGCGCCTCAACTCTCCTCGTTCGTCTCCCACCACTGGCACCACCAGTCCGCTCCGACCAGGATGCGCAGCTTCGGGTGCCAGCAGTAGGCGAGCTTGTCGTCCGGGTTCAGATAGTAGAGGCAATTGTCGCACCGCTCCGAGCCACTGGGGAACCCGCGCAGCAGGGCGTCCTCGCAGAGGTGCTGCAGCTCCATCGCCAGCCTGCTGTCGATCTCTTTCGGTTCGGGCTTCGGGAGATCCTCTTCGGCCATCGAATGGCACCCCTCGTCGCTGGTTTCGGCTCGTCCGCCACGACCGGTCCGCGAATCCCGGCCTGCCCCCGATACGCCGGTGGACGGCTCCGAAGCAAGCACTGTCTCCAGCGGTGTCTCCGGCGAGGTATACCCCACGAGCCGTTACCCGGTGCCCCCGACATGCGCTGGCGGCACGCCGTCCGTGGCGGCCGGCGGAGTGCGGCGGCCGCCACGGACCTCGAAGGCGACCGCGTCGAGCACGCGCCCGTCCTCCGCGACCAGGAGGAGGCGGTGTCGGCCGGGGATCAGAGGCCACAGCCGGATGCCGGCCGCGGACCCGAGGGCCGCATCGTCCAGCCGCCAGTAGGCCGGCGGACTACCGTGCCCGACGCCGCGCGCCTCGAGCGCCAGACGCTGCAGGTCGCGCGGAATATCCGGATCGATCGCCAGGATCGATCCCTGCTGCGGGCTCGCGATGCGCGGCCGCTGCGGCGCGAGCGACGCGGCCGCCACCCCCGGCTCCGTGCCGTACAGGAACCACTCGTCGCGCAGCACCTCCGCCTCGCGCGCGAACGCGGCGGCGGCGCGCACCAGGCCGGCGGGCGCCGCGGGCGGCTCGGACGGCGCACCCGCATCGAGGATCCCCATCAGCTCGCGCCAGATCGGTGCAGCGCCGGTGAGCCCGCTCACGTCGTGCATCGGCTCGCCGCTCGCGTTGCCCACCCACACCCCGACGGTGTGTCGGCGCGAGAAGCCGACACACCAGTTGTCGCGCATCTCCTTGCTGGTGCCCGTCTTGACCGCCGCCCAGGAGCGCGTCGCGAGCGCGTTCTCGAGCCCGAAGGTCGCGCTGCGGCTCTCGCGGTCCGACAGCACGTCGGCGACGACGAACGCCGCCTCCGGCGAGAACACGCGCGCTCCGGGCGACACGCCCGGGGGGAGCGCCGGCGCGGCCGATCCGTCGAGCGACGTCCGCAGGGGCGACCAGACCCCACCGTTCGCGAGCGCTCGATACGCGGCGACCAGCTCCTCGAGGCTCACCTCAGCGGAGCCGAGCGCGAGCGCGGGACCGTAGAAGGCGGCGCTGCGCTCGAGGCCGAAGCCGAGCGTGCGCAGGCGCGCGACGAAAGCGTCCGGGGAGAGCAGATCGAGCGTCCGGACGGCAGGGACGTTGAGTGACGACGCCAGCGCGCTGCGCACGCTCACCAGCCCGCGGAACCCTTCGTCGTAGTTGCGCGGCTGGTACACGCCGCCCGTGACCGGCACGGCGAGCGGCGTGTCCTGCAGCAGCGACGCCGCCGTGAGCAGTCGCTCGTCGAGCGCCGCCGCGTAGAGGAACGGCTTGAGCGTCGAGCCCGCCTGGCGCCGCGCGCGCACCCCGTCCACGTGCCGTGCGGTCGCGCGGGCGCCGCGGCCGCCGACGTACGCGAGCACGTCGCCGCTCGCGTTGTCGACCACCAGCACCGCGCCGTCGCGGACGTTCCGGCTCTCGAGCTCGCGCAGCTGCTCCTCGAGAAGGCGCGCCGCCGCCAGCTGCAGCCCGGCGTCGAGAGTCGAGCGCCGCGTGGCACCTCGCGCAGCCGGCGGCTCGCCCGCCGCGGTGCCAAGCAGCCTGCGGGCGAGGTGCGGCGCCAGCGCGACGCGGGGCCGCCGGGCGTCCGCGCTCAGCGCGAGCTGCGCCGCCTCGTCGAGCCGTGCGGGCGCGAGATCCAGCCCGAGACGCGCCGCGAGCCGGTTGGCGCGCGCACGCACTGCCGGGAGCTCCGCGTTCGGCGAGCGCGGCAGCACCGCGAGCACGACCGCCTCCCACGGAGCGAGCCCGTGCGGCCGCTTTCCGAGCAGCACGCCCGCGGCCGCACCGACGCCCGAGACCTCGCCGCGAAACGGCACCAGGTTGAGGTACGCCTCGAGGATCTCGTCCTTCGTCCAGGTCCGCTCGAGCGCCCAGGCGCGGCGCATCTGCCGCCACTTCGCCGCCGGCGTGCGCGCTTCGTGCCGGCCGCCGCGCCGGTCGAGGAGCGACGCGAGCTGCATCGTGATCGTGCTCGCGCCGCGCAGCGCCGCACCCCGGAGCCGCTCGCGACCGGCGCTCGCGAGCGCGAGCAGATCGACCCCGCCGTGCGTCGCGAATCGTCGATCCTCGGCCGCGACGATCGCGTCGCGCAGCGCTGGCGCCACCGCGACGAGCGGTACCCAGGCGAGCGAGCGCTGCGCCGCGTCGGCACGCAGCTCGTGCACGAGGACACCGTGGCGGTCGAGCACCTCGACGTCCGACGGGCGGTGCGCCGCGCGCACCGCCGCGGGCGTCGGGACGATCTCGCCACGCCCCCGGACGGCCCCGACGGCGACGCCGAGGGCGAGGGCGACCGCCGTGGCGCACGCGGCCATCGCGCACGCGGCCGCGGCGATGGCGACCGGCGTGGCGCGCGCGGCCGCGGCGCGTGCGCCACGCCGCGCGGATGCAGGCGCGCCACGTCCGTCAGCGGTCGGATCGCTCACCGCCCGACGTCCACCGGCGGGTTGGGGATCTCGCCGAACGTCTCGGGCGCGTACATCGCGGCGACGCGGGTCGGCGGCAGCAGAAAGCTCCCGCTCTGGTTCACGCGGATCACGTACTCGACGACCGCCTTCCCCGCCGGCATCTCCTCGAAGTAGGCCCTGTACGACTGGAACGACCGCTCGACGAACGCCGGAGCGACGCCGGTATCGTCCGACGGCGTCGGCAGCGGAGCGGCAGCGGTGCCCGCGGGCACGCCGCGCAGGTGCGCGCTGCCCGCCGGGACGGGGTCGTCGACCACGACCCACGGCATGTCGGCCTGGGCGTCGATCTCCAGCCGCACGCGGAGGACGTCGCCGGCGAGAATCGCCCCGTCGGCGCGCGGCTCGACCGGCGTCACCTGCTTGACGATGCGGTAGCCGGCGACCAGCGGCTCGACGAGCGGCACCGCGGCGCGCGCCAGCACGCTCGCCCACGGACGCCCGGTGCCGGCCTGCGCGACCGACAGGGACGCGCTCCCGGCCGGCCACGGCAGCGACAGCGCGCCGCCCTTCGGGTCCTTGGTCCAGTCGAGCGCCGCACGCGCGTCGGCGAGCGTGGCGCGCGCCTCCCCCGTGACCGGCCCGCCCTCGAAGGCCCGCGCGAAGGCGCGCGTCGCCAGCGCTCCCCAGGCGTTCGCGATCGTCGTGTCCCAGGCGCCGCGGCGCTGCAGTCCCAGCGCGCTCTTCAGCAATCGCGGCACGTCGCCGCGCCACGCCGGCCCGTCGAGTGCGAGCAGCACCAGGCGCAGCGCATCGACGTCGCGCCCGGCAAAGATCGACCAGCCCGACGCCGCGGTGGTCGACCGGAAGCCGATGGTCGTGCCGCCGAGCTCGAGACGCGCGCGCACGATCTGCCCGAGCTCCGCGAGGCGCTGCTCGCGACGCGCGATCTTCGGCGTGCGCGCGAGCACCGTCCACCAGTCGAGCAGCGTCGACGCGGGCCAGAGGTTCGGCTCGATCGGCACGCGGTCGACGAGCGCCGGGTCGAGCACGCCCGCGGTCGCGAGCGCCGCCAGCACGGCCATCTTGCGCAGCGGCAGGTCCACGACGCGGTGGCTCGCATCGCGCGCGCGCGTCAGGCTGCCGTCGACGAAGCCGCGCAGCGCACCCGTGGCCTGTTGCCGCACATCCTCGGGCAGCGTCCGTCCGGAGATGCTCGCCATCGTCAGCACGTAGGCGGTCAGCAGCTCGTCGCCCTCGCGCATGGTCGGGAAGAACTTGAGCAGTCCCGTCTCGTCGAGGTGCGACGGCAGCGCCGCGAGCACCGCCGACCACTGCGCCGGATCGTCGAGCGTCACCGCGCGAGAGACGCGCTGCTCGAGGCACGAGTACGGGTAGTCCGCCATCGCCTGCCGCACGCCGTCGAGCCCCGACAGGATCGACGATGCCAGGCGAACCTCGATGCCGCCGCGCCCGGCAACCGCACCCGCGGGCGCGGCCACCGTCTCGGTCCAGGGAGCGTCCGGCGCGAGCTGCACGAGCGTGCCCTGCAGGACGCGCTCGGGGACCGCCGGCGTCACGCGCTGCGTGACGACCATGCGATCGGCCGCGGCGCCTTCCGCCCGCGCGCTCACCGTGTAGCGCAGGTCCGCGACGCCGTCGGGGACGGTCAGCGGCCAGCGCGCGACCTCCGACTGGCTGGGCGCGAGCTCCACGGTCTGCGCGGGCAGCGCCTCGCCGAGCCCGGCGACCTCGGCCGAGAGCTCGACCCGCATCGGCCGGTCGGTGGTGTTGCGCAGCGTGAACTCGGCCGCGAGCCGGTCGCCGCTCCGGACCACCGGCGGCAGACCCGAGAGCAGCATCAGGTCCTGCGTCGTGCGGATCGACGTCTTGCCGGTGCCGAAGAGGCCCGTGCCGCCGGTCGCGACCGCGACCACGCGGAAGCTCGTCAGCGAGTCGTTGAGCGGGATGTCGATCTCGGCCGCACCGCTCGCGTCGAGCGCGACGTCGGCTTGCCAGACGAGCAGCGTGTCGAACAGCTCGCGCGTCGTGGAGCGGCCACCGCCGCCGCCCTGCGGCCGCGCCTTCGCGCCATAGTGGCGCTTGCCGATCACCTCCATCTGTCCGGTCGACGTCCACACGCCGAAGCCGCGCCGGCCCATCATCGCCCGCAGCAGCTCCCAGCTCGCGTTCGGCGCGAGATCGAGGAGCCCCTCGTCGACCGCGGCGAGCGCGATCGTCGAGCCCGCGGGCGGCGCCTCGCCGGCGGCGGTGCGCACCGCGATCCTCGCGCGCGCGGTCTCGCGCACGTGGTACGCCGCCCGGTCGGTCGCGACCTGCACGTCGAGCTCGTGCGGCCGCCAGCCGGCCCGGATCTCGGCGACGCCGAGGCGGAACGACGGCTTGCCGAGGTCGATGCGCGAAGTCGGCTGCACGTCGCCGACGCGGCCGCGCAGCGCGAGCACCGACACGAACATGTTGGGCGAGAACGCGTCGGTGACCGGCACGTCCACGACCGGGTTCCTGCCCGACAGCGTGACGACCTTCGCGTCGACGACCCCCTCGCGCGCGATCGTGACCAGAGCCGTCGCTTCGCGGAACGGCATGCGCACCTGGAGACGCGCCGTGTCACCGGGCTCGTAGCGCTTGCGGTCGGGGAGGACGTCCATGCGGTCGTCCGCCGTCACCTCGAACCACTGGTCCGATTCGCCGGCGACCCATACGTCCTGGTGCGCGACGCTCGCGCGGCCCTGCGCGTCGAGCGCGGTCACCTGCAGCAGGACGTTGCCGTCCGCCTTCGGGCGGCGCGCGCAGCGGAACGTACCGTCAGGCGCCGTCCGGCCGCGGCACAGCGTGCCGAGCGGCTGCGTCTCGGTCACGAAGTCGTACGCGTAGAAGCCGCCGACGATGCGCTTGCGGACGGTGTAGCTCTTGCGCGCGAACGCTTCGACCTGCACGCGCACGCCAGGGGCGGGCTCGAGCTTCGGGTCCAGGACGACCACGTTCGCGTGCACACGGCGCGCCCGCGTCGCCCCCTCCTTCGCCTCGAGGCCAGCGACCACGGCGGCAGGCCAGAGCGGCACGCTCGCGACCGCGGTCTGCACCTCACCGTTGGGATCGCGGAACTCGAGCTCCGCGCGCAGCTGCCGCACGGTCGTGAGCGCCGGCAGGTTCGCGATCGTCGCCTGTGCGGTCCCGGCGCGGTCGAGCGTCAGCTGCTGGCGCGCGACGATGCCGCCCTGCGGGACGGCGGACGCAGCGCCCGCGCCCGTCGCGTCCCCGGCGAGCCCCTCGGACTCGGGCGCGCAGTCCTCGGTACAGTCGTCCTCCCCCTCGCGCTCGATGCCGACCTTCACCGGGCCGTTGCCGAAGCGGAAGCTGTCGCGGTCGGGCGGCGCGATCGCGCCGTCCTGGAGCTGGCTCCGCAGGACCACGGGCAGCTCGGCCGCGGCACCACCGGCGAGGTACTTGACGGCGAGCGTCGCGGGCACCGCGCCCGGCGCGACCTGCGGCACCGCTGGCAGTTCGACGGTGCCGCGCGCGAGCGGCACGCGAAACTCGGCCACCCGGAACGTCCCGGCGAGCCACTCGCGGTCGTACTCCTCGGAGGTGCCGCCCAGGCGCGCGTAGGGTGCCGCCGGCGTCGCAGTCGGCTTCGGCGTCGCGCCCGGCGTGGGGCGGCTCGTGCCCGGCCGCACGTACCAGATCTCGTAGAGGCCGAGCTTGGCCTCCTTCGGGATCGGCCAGTCCACCGCGGCGCTGCCGTCGGGCAGCCAGGCGAGCGGCAGGTCGTGGCGCGTGTCGCTGCCGAGGTGGCGGATGGAGAGGCTCTGCGGGCGCTCCCCTGGCGGAGCCACCGCGAAGCCGTCGAGCGTCTGCACGCGGAACACGTTCTTCAGGTGCAGCGTCTCGCCGGCGCGCAGCAGCGAGCGGTCGAGAACGGCGTGGGCGACGTACGGGCCGTTCCAGCTCTCCTCGGGGAGGTCGAAGCGGAACGGCTCGATGCCGGCGTCCCGCTCGAGTGCCCGAAGCCTAGGTCGTCGGCCGACACCGCCGGGACGAGCCGCCCGCCGGTCAGGTCCGACAGCGCCCGCGACGCCCGGTAGTCGGGGTACGGG
>Ga0172362_10000447_pt1 | contig 33211 bp, 33 predicted proteins | sample LakKivs1_kivu2a2_FD_114534 | JGI IMG/M metagenome (GOLD analysis project Ga0172362, IMG submission 114534) | Sediment microbial communities from Lake Kivu, Rwanda - Sediment s1_kivu2a2 | ecosystem: Environmental > Aquatic > Freshwater > Lake > Sediment | place: Rwanda: Western Province, Lake... | reverse complement strand
ACCATAATTTGTCCAAGGTTATCTAGTTCTTCAGATGATATGAGAGCAAACATAAGATCAGCAGTAGCAGGAAGACCAAATGATTCTGATGTGTCGGTAAGATCAACATCAGAATTTCCATAACCTGAACGAGTAGTTTGAGTAGCACTTACAATTGGAACATTATTTTCAACAGCAAGGCCACGAAGTTCTTCCGCTATTGACTTTACATAGGTGTATGAATTTACTGCGGAACCTTTATACCTAGATGATGCACAAATATTCAAATAGTCTACAAAAATAATATCAGGTTTAAATGATTTCTTCAGGGACAATTCATTTAACAAAGATTTGAAATGCCCAGAGTGGGCAGATGCTGTGGGATACTCCTTAATAATTAATTTACCTTGAGTTTTTTTAGATAGTTTATTGATCTTAGTTTCAAAATCACCATGAGACAAGTTCATAAGAGATTGAATATTTACGTTCAAAAGATTTGCATCAATACGTTCTGCAATCTTTTCCTCAGACATCTCCAGAGTGATATACAAAACATTTTTGTTTTGTAGTAAAACAGAACTGGCAAGATGGCACATAAACAAAGACTTACCCACGCCAGTGCCTGCAAGAGCAACATTGAGAGTCTTATTAGGAAGACCACCTTTTGTGATCTTGTTGAAGAATTCCAAATCAAAAGGAATCTTCTCTTCGTCTCTATGGTAGAATTCGAATCTAGATTCGAAGTCGTTAATGTAGTCATGTCCGATATTGTGATCAAAAGATACTGCTAATGCTTCACTTAAGATGTGTGGAATAGCATCACGATTTTGTTTCTCAGATTCATCATCAGCAATCTGAATTGATTCCATCAATGCCAAATAAATGGCACGATCACGACACCACTTCTCAGTAGTATCAAGTAACCATTGATAATCCGAAGAGTTATCAGTAATATTTGCTACAATTTTATTTGAATCTGCTAATTCAGAATCAGAGATGTCTTTACGATTATCAAGTTCAATATGTAAGATTTCTTTGGTAATCATCTTACCATACTTCACTACAAACTCACAAACAATTTCAAAGACAACTCTTTCCTTTTTGTCATTGAAGTATTGCGTTTTTATAAAAGGAAGAACTTTTCTACAGTACTCCTCGTTATAAATTAAATTTGATATGATGGTAGTTTCAATCCTCTCCATCAATTCTCACTTCAGAATTTCCATAACTATACTCGCTTCTTGCAATTAAGTCAAGTTTTTTCATGACTTCTGAAGTAAAATATTTTTCAGTATTTTTCAAAATTTCTTTAGCATAAATTTTCTTACCATTCATTTCATAACGTCCTGCTACATTCTTCCAGAGTCCACCAAGTTCACCAAGTTCCAAAAGACCGTAGTAACGATCAAGTCCGCGTTCATCATAATACAAACGTATTTCAACATCTCGATTTTCCTTACTTAAACGTGACTTCTGTGTTCTTGCTCGAATGATATTCCCAATGACTTCAGTGCCGTCCTTTTCTTTTGATTTAGAAAGGTAGATAATTGTAGATGAAGCATATTGCAATCCAGAACCACCCGACATTTGTTTACCACCATAAAGACTCATGCTATCATAAGTGTGATTTGTCACCAGCATAGGAATATTTGCCTGTCCTAATTTTAGAGTCAGCATACGGAAGGCACCTTTGATAAGTTGTGCCTTTGTCATATCACGAGTATCTTTCTCTGCCAGGGCATCATTAATCTCTTTATTTGTAGAAAGCATACCTAGAGAATCGAGAACAAAAATGCAAGGGTTTCTTTCATCTTCCTTTTTCTTCAGATAAATATCAACTGCTTTAAGTGCTTTAGTGCGAAACTCTTCTACTGTGACTACATTGACAACCACCAGACGAGTTGTGTCAATTCCCCGACTTTCCAAAAGGGATTTAGTGATTGCTGCCTCAGTATCAAAATACAAACAATATCCAGTAGGATTATTATCAAGGAAGTTTTTAACGACAGCCAAAGAAAAGAAAGTTTTTCCAGTAGAAGTTTCCCCTGCGATTGCAGTAATCTTATTACCAGATACCCCACCAAAAATACTACCAGATACAAGAGCATTAAAGATGTATGAACCTGTATCCACATATGTTTCAGTTTCATCAATATCTGACGCCAATTGAGTGTATTCTCCGCCAATTTCTTTTACAATATCTTTTAAAAAGTCCATGATTTTTATACAAAAAATGATTCTAGAGTTGAACGTTCTTTATAATCCCATCCAATACAATTAAGAATGGATTTTAGAGGATCTAAAAATGATTTTTCAAATTGCAATTCATAATCAATATAATTATCAATTCCAATTTCAGTGGGGAATCTTTGAATGAATGAAATTACATTCTCATGAATTGGGTTTGGTTTTTTCAAATAGCAGAATTTTATCTTCTCTCCATTATGGATCAAAGCATACTTTTTGTCAAGCCCCCCACTCTTAATGTAGTGATTATATAGAAGTGCCCCACGAACATGAATTGGAGTCCCCTTTGAATAAATTTCATTTACACTTCTAAACTTAGCAACATCTGATACTGATCGTGGAAAAGAAATTTCTTCTGGAGATAGATTTTTAAATTCACTCTTACATTTAGAAATAAATTTGATCATGTCACTTTCAGTGCCCGCCATAATAACTTTAAGGGCATCCTTAATCATTTGTCTACATGACGCTGGAGTAGAAGATTTAACTGCTTCAATGCCCATCATTTTAAGTTTAGGTTCAGAATATCGAACACCTTCACTATCATAAACATTAAGAATATATCTTTTTTTAGCAATCCAAATTCCACGATCAGCAATACACTCACGCTTCATCTGCATTTTTTGCTGATATGCGTTTAGATACTTCGCCAATTCTTCATAAGAACTTTCAATATACTTTTCAAGTTCCATTTGACAGATCTTATCAAGGAACGAAACAATGCCTTCAGTAGTTTTCTCTCTTCCTTCGTATACCTTTTCAACCACAGGACCCATATGAAGATACACAGAGTCAGTATCAGAAGCAATAACATAATCAACACCCTCAGTTTTAAGAATTTTATTCATATGCTTATTCAGTTTTGCTTCGATCCAACGGATCGCAACTTGACCAGAAGTCGTAATTGCCTCAGCGTTTTCAAGTTTATAATACCTGAAGTATTGATTACCTACGGCACCGTAAGCAGAGTTGAGTTGAATTTTTTTTGCTAATTGAAAGATCTTTGCCTTGGCAATAGTATTTTTTAATGAGGGGTCTTTAGTTTTTTCATATTCTTGTTCCGTAGCAATTTGTAGTTTTTTCCAGTTTACACGTTCATCATATTTTGATTGCATAAGTTGAGGAAGAAATCCATAGATGTCTTTCCGGTACATTGCTCCATTCGGACATACTGCATAATCATCTTCAAGATCATATTGAAAAGTTTCATTTAAAACTTTATTGACTGAGATTGAATGATGCTTTCCCTCCACAAAAGTTTCAGGACTTATATTGAATTCCATAATCAGGTGTGGATATAGAGAGTTCAAGTCAAAGTTCACAACCCAATTATAGATTCCTGGAACTGGTTCTTTTACATATGCACCTTCATACTTATCATCTTTAGATGTATCCTCTTTAGGGGGAATTACAATGTTTTTCTTCTTCAAATAATTATAAATGATAGCATCCCAAGTTCTTACCTGATAAAACACATCATTGAAATTAACTTTCGCATCGAATGCCATCGTAATGGCAAGTTCGATAAGTTTCATTTTATCCTCAAGACGATCTACAAGTTGCACGTCCTTGATATTGTATTCAATGTATTTTTGCCAATCTTTCGTATAAAAGTCCTTGAATGTTTCATACTCAGTGTGATCTAATTTTTTCTCACCAAGTTCAACGAATGCAATATGATCCAAAGAGTATCTTTCTTGATTAGTATAAGTAAACTTCTTATACAATTCAAGATAATCTAGAATAGTAATTCCACCAATATCGCATATAGTATGGTTTTGTCCTTTAATATATGTCTCCTCTTGCGTCACAAGTTTCCAAGGAGAAATCCTTTTCATCTCTCTAGTGCCCAGAACTTTCTCAAGTCTACCAATTACATATGGAATATCATATAGAGAACAGTTCCACCCTGTAATCACTTCAGGAGGATTCTCTTCCAGCCACAACAAAAGTTTATTCAACAGTTCCTTCTCACTCCAACATTCAAAATATTGAATATTGGGATCTGTGTTTTGAAACTGTCCTATTCCCCAAGTAAAAATTTTCTTTGTATTATAGTCCTGAATAGTGACCGCTAGAATCTCTTCTATACATTCTTGTACAGTAGGAAATCCATTTTCGGAAGCAACCTCAATGTCAATGATTGCAAGTTTAATCTTACTTAAATCAAACTTGATTTCATCCTCTGGATATTGATCCGAAATGTATTGATAAATGAATCGATTGTTACCATATATGTTAAAATTTTCTACGTCTTTATATTTTTTATAAAACTCTCTACAGTCTTTTACCGAACCAGGTTGAATTGGTTCAACATAATTACCCTCAAGAGTTTTATATTTTGTTTTATTATTTGATGGTAGAAACAAAGTTGGGGAATACTTTTCCCTAGTAGTAAAGTGCCTACCATTGTCATATCCACGAACTAGAAAGTCGTCTCCGACCATCTGAACATTAGTATAAAATCGCAAATTAATTACTCCGTTGCTTGGATATACGCTTCCAGAAGTTCTGGTTTTGGTTCTACTATTGTAACAATATATTCAGAGAAGATCAAAATTTCGTCATCATTCGTAAACTCCTTCCAGGGATAAATTTCGTATTTGCATTGTGGCAAACTGTTCCCAATTCTTACAGTAGGTGCATCTTCAAATGAAATATCTTCTGAACGATTCTTAAAATCAAACGTAGTATCAATTTGATATGGTTTAATTAATTTACAATTAGGTATATTTAATTCGTAATCAACTCTTAATTCCTGAACCTCAGTTATCAACCAATAATGGTTCCTCAGCAAGATACACTTTATTACTTTCTCCGGATTCTCCTCCAGTTCTTCCATCATGTCTATCATTTCCTCTTCCATCTCTTTTCTCCAAATAAGAATTTATAATATCAGAATGTGCATTGTAATGAGTTACCACCCAATCTGTAGGAATAAAAAATTCCTTATCAATAGACAGTGGTGCCCAAGGATAATATAGAACAGAAATCGGGGGTTTTTTTTCTTGGTTCTGTTCTAACAAAACGCTTGGTTCAGTTATTTTAATGACATAAGGTTTTGTAAGTTTGTACGCAATAACTTTTTCATTTCCGTTTTCATCTGGGAGCATTACTTCATGAACATCTGCAATAATGTCTTCCCCAGACTTGAGCATAGTAATCTTAATAGACATAATTTTCTAATGATAAACTTTGGTCTTCTATTTTTGTAATGTAATTTGACAATTTTTCAAGATACCCATTATTTCGCAATTCTTTAAATACTAAGTTTTCTATTGAAAACTCTCCACCTTTGCGAATTGCGGATGAACGCATCTCTCTAATTTTTTCCTTCAGTTTTTTGAATTCATCTAGGTCATCAGATCGATTACTAATTAGGAAATCTATCTTATCCATCATAGCACGAGTTTTTCCCTTTAGCAAGGTCTTGTCAATTTCATTTGACATTTTCTTAGGAACAACCAACCATCTATCATATTTTACAGAATAAACACCCTGATCAGCAGGTCTCTTCAAACCTTCTTCTTCAGCATACAATTCAACATCATGATTATAAATTTTGATGTCGTGAGTTAATGCCCACAGTTGTTTCTTATCTTTTAAAAATTCATCTATAAGATCTGGACAATCCGGTAATTTTGTTTTGTCAACTACTAGATGAAGATCTATATCAGAAAATTCTGTGTAATTATAATTAGCATTACCACCTACAAAAATTATATCCTTGATTGATGCTTCTGGAATGTTTGCAAATTTTGCCCACTCTCTTGCAATTCGAATTAATCTCATTTTAACTTTTGAGTCTAATTTATTATTAGACCAAAATTTAGGATTGAGCGTATCGTGATATTTATAGGTGAGTTTTTGATCAACAAACTCCTGTAAGTGCATTTTTAGTTTTACCTAGGAAAAAAGGGGAAGGTTGATGATTCTGACCACCTCTTCCCCAGCGGCAACGATATTCAATTATATTTAGATATAATCTTTTCGGGTGTGATGTTCTGGGACAATCTTTCCTAATCGAATGATAAGTAGTCCATCTTCAAAGGTGACTTCTCGGACTTCGGTTTCATCGGAGAGTGTCCACGCCCGTTTAAAACTTCTTTGAGCCAGACCCTTGTGGACAAACGTCCTATCCGATTCTGTATCTGATTTTTGCCCCTCGACAAAAAGTTTTCCATACTCTGTGAAGACATTGACTTCCTCCTTTTTAAATCCTGCAAGGGCAATCTCTAATAGAGATTCCACATTATTTACCTGAATAAGATTATAAGGTGGATAATTATTTGTAGTTTCGTGAAGATTAAACAGACGATCAAAATATTCGTCCATTCCAATACTGTTGCGGGTAATCCTATCCATTAAGGCAGGGAGATCCGACGCAGTGTAACGTGCAAGGTTAGTCATTATGGTAGCTCCTTAAAAGCGAGTTTATGTTTTGTGGACCCCGAAGGCATCCAAACATATTTATAGCACGGATAATAAAAAACGAGGTAGTGAACCCCGTATTTTTTTATTCCTCAACAGTAACTTTCTTTTTACCAATATTATACTTAGGTTCAAGAATCCAATCACCCTTATCCTTAAAAGCAAGAACTTTTATTTGATTAAGAGGTGCGACATTTTGAATTTGTGTAGGATCAACAGGAGTGATCAATCCCCAATCCGCAATGAGTTGAGTAATTGTATTTCTTCTTTGAACATCATTCACAGTTAAATTTGCATGTTTGCCATCCAGAGCAAACAATTCTTTAAAGTGAACAATATAATACTTGCCTTGTTTATGTAAAATGTGACAAGATTGATAAAGTTTCCTTTCCTTACGAGAAGCTACCCCAATGCGAGTAAGAGTTTCTCTAACTTTTAAAAAGTCATCAGGTTCACTCAAAATAATTTGAACCATTTGATCTTGAGACCAATCTACTAGGGACTCGATCACCACACTCATCTTATACCTCCAGTATCCAATTTGGATTTAATGTTTTCTAGTTGTTCTGTATTTAGAATACTCAAAGCTTGCTTTGCTTTTTCATTACTATAACCATAGTACGATTTAACTAGTTCAAGGTCTTTGATTTTTTCTTTATGCATCCAAGGAGAAAATCTTTTCTTGGATCTAATAGTATTTAGATAAAAATCATATTGTAACTTTTTGTCTAAATGTGAACTCATATTCATCTCATTTGAGTACATAATAGTATCAACAAATCCAGATAAACATCTATTAATAATATATGGAGGATATTCTTTTTCAGATTCTATATCCTCTTGAATGATATTAATTTTAGATTGATTAATCGATGCTAACCAATCTTTTAATTCATAATTCATCGTATAATCTCCATATCTTTTCCAAGTTCCCAAAGTTCAAGTTCTCTTCTAAGTTTATTGTCTTGAATCAATTTATTGTATCTTCGTGTTGCCTTAACTTTCCACCACTCGATAACCTCTTTAGGTTCATACCCAAACTTTGAGATATAATATCTTTTCTTCTCAGTCAAAGTTTTAGCATGTTCGATGCACTGTTTAAATTCATGTAGCTTTGAAGCATCTTGAAGAGACTTTATGATGATTGAAAGCATTTTAGTTTGTATCTTCAATTTCTTCGAGGATTTGTCTGCTGAAATAAGACGTTCCCCATCATTAGCATTGTGATTAAACCACCAAAACATTTCACGAAAATAATCGTCATGAAATAGGGGAAGAAATTTACTTTCAGTATCTCCTATATGTCGAATATAAGGTTTAAGACCATCATACATGGATACTCCCTTTGTTGTACCGTATAGTGAAGTTGTTTCAAAGTAATGTAAATCAGTTCCATACTTTGCATCAAATTGTCGTTTGAGTTCATTGGAAGATGCTAACAGTGCTAGAAGTTTTCCACCAAGATAATTGTACCCGAATGGTTGAACTGGAACAATATTAAATCCCATTACAAATTCTTTATTGATTACTTCAAGAGGGAGCACCTCTTGAAAGTATTCGTTTCTAGGTTTAGAATTAATCGTAGGGGATCCAAATCTAATTACTCCAATTATTTTCTCCGTAGTATCTTCGGTGACAATCCACTTCAAAGTTCTTCCAGGAATTGCCTCTTCAATTGCATTTGATGCAGTTAGATTAAGAATTTCGGAATATAGATTTTGATTATACTTGGATTTTGGTTTTGAACTAGTATCAACTTGATGAATAGAAAACCTCATTCCATTGGGTGAGATGTTGAAATTGGAAAAAATTTCATCCTCAGGTCCAAATAATTTACCAGGAGAATTTATTAGTCTACTAGTTTTTACAAATCGCATGTAATCATCAATACGATTAAACTTAGAATAATATTGTATAAATTGATCTGCTGCCCAAACAGCGTCCTCAGGAGATAGCATAATCAAACAAGAAATTCTTTTTCATATTCTAGTAGATCTTTTGGGGCATCAATCATATTAGTGTCCAAAGGAACTGTTTCTGACCATCGTCCATGTTTTTGTGGACGAAAATAAAGATTGATTCCTAAATGATTATACTTTTTGTTTGTAGGAACGTAAACTTTATATTCTTGACTATTGTTTTCTGTAAGCCCTGCAAGAGCAAAATTTTCGTCTTGAGTAACCATAACAGTTTTACAGGATTGCCAAAATATATTTTCAAATGCAGAATATTCTGACAAATACTTATTTGGATTATCCATAATCATTCTCCCAATAAATTGCGGAGAAAGGCAATGATCATAAACAACTTTTTTACCTTGAAGTTTATTTGCTAATGCCTTTTCACTCACAAGTCCTGTAAAATTACAGAGGGAACAATCAAACACATTAATATAATAAATTCTAGTGATTGGACGATAAAACTCAGGTTTACCCCAATAATCTATATTATTTCGCAATGCATTAAAAGAAGTTCTACAATATGCTTTCCAATCTTTTTTAATTCGTTTCATAATTTATTTGAATTCACACTCACACATAATTTCAGTTAATGCTGCTAGAAGATTAATCTCTGGGTCAGCACAAAATGCTGATTGATACTGGTACTTAGCAACAATAAGAACAGCAGCAGGGATAGATGTGGGTAAAAGATAATCAAAACAGGAGTCATAAATCCCACGAAGTAGACTAGAAGTATCGTTATCCAAGTTGGAGACCACCCACTTTCGGACTTCAGTAAATTTCTTTTCTTTAAGTGATTTAATAAGATTATTTGTATTTACTTTTAAAAATTCTGAAAGTATTTCTACATCAATTTTTCCACTAGATGAATATCTTTGGCATTCATTTAACACCCTTCTAAAATCGGGAAAATGTTTTGTGATCAAAGCCGCAATGACTTTTTTATCATATTCGATGCTTTCTTCATCCAGGATGTTTTGTAAACGCTTGAAGAAGGATTCTGCCAACTCGGTTTTTTGTTTACCTTTGATTGTGAAATCAATGACGGCGCATCTGGAATGAATTGGTTGAATGATTTTGTTTTTGTAGTTGCAAGTAAAGATGAATCTACAGTTGCCACTAAACTCCTCAGTAAACGCCCGTAAGAGGAGTTGAACGTCTGAGGTTGTATTATCTGCTTCATCAATGATGATGACTTTGTGTTTAGAAGTTGATGTAAGCGATAAGGTCGAAGCGAAATTCTTCGCATGGTTTCTGACAGTATCAAGGAATCTACCTTCATCGGATCCATTAATGACATGATAATCTACTCCAAGTTCATTACAAAGTGCTTTTGCTACTGTTGTCTTTCCAATACCAGGAGGACCAGCAAGAAGCATATTTGGTATTTCACCCTTATTTAGAAACTCCCGAAACATAGTTTTGGTAGATTCTGGGAGAATACAATCGTCAATCGTTTTAGGTCGATATTTCTCAACCCAAATAAAATCACTATTCATAATCAAATCCAATCAGGTTTACGCTGAGGTAGTCGAAGGTAGTTGTCCTTCACCCAAGGTTTGGAAGCAATATACCTTTTATAAGCAGTAAAGGTATCAATGCTATCGTCAAATTTCCATTCCACAGGCATTGCCCGAGCAAATGGAGTCACACTGGTTATCTTTCCTTTTGGAAACAGATAGTAAGCAGACACAAGAGTATTATAACACGAATGGGTTTTACCATATCGCACAGCATACTCATCACACAAGTTCATACCCCACTTAATCAACCAATAGGCATTGTGAATACTATCCATTGCCCATTTGGTACAGGGATGATTACGAAATGCACCCTTTTCAGTTCTGTAAGGAGTGCCATCAGTCTTAGGCAGAGTGCCATAGTTATAACCCCACTTTTCAGATGCCACAATGGAGAGCATTTGGCAGCATTCCAGAGGCATCTTAACGATATGTTTATCGGGAAGACAGACGGCACTTTCAGCAGGCCAGGGAGAAGTTACAAAGATGTTCATTCGAAAGTTGAGTCTGGTTCTAACGCAATGTAGTATACCAGGTTTCGACTGACATTTGTGAATTTAGAAATGCCTTTGTTAGAAATCACAACATCATATTTTCCAAAAATGATTTTTATATTCTCTACTTTAAAATTCATAGAAAACACTTTATCTGTAGTTCCTACATTAATTGAATATTCGTTTGATGTTTTATTTTCTTTATCCTTGACAACCAATCGGATAGTGCTTCCATCTCCAATAGCACAAAGATCTTGAACTCTGTATGTAGAAGATGCTCTAAGCAACTTTTTTAGTTGTGAGGAATCAATCTGAAAACAAATATCTTCAGTTGGCAACTGCATAGGTTTATCAGGTGGACTGATAATCACAGTTGGACTTGAATAATAGTATTTTGTTTTGTTATCAAACTCGTCTTTAATTAACACATATGAATCATGAGAAAAATCTAACTGAGCATCTGGCTGAAGTTCTAGTCCATTAATAAATTGTCCCAAATCATAGATGGCAAATTCTTTAGGAAGTTCCTCTTCAATAACTGCCTCCGCTAAAATATTTTTCAATACTGACATGGTGCGAATTACATTACCTTCCCTAAACAATAGAGATTGGTTGATTGAATTAAAATTCTTAAGAATATCAATAGTAGTGTTTGAGAATTTCATAGTAGGATTCAATTTCATAATTAACGAGAGAACTCAGTAATACCATTATCTTTACGAGAATAATGACGATCAAAGTGAATTAGTAGCATGGCATAGTGAATTACCTTTAGCAAGTCACGTTTATCCCTACCATTTTTATCACCATAACGACTACCATATTTGATGATATTTGCTTGACAGAATCCAGAGGCTAATTCTTTCGCTGCCATTAAATCAATGGTTTGAATATTTTGATATTCTTCTTCATGCCCACAGTAGTGACTACCATAGGTACTAGTCACATAATCAGCAATGTCTTTTAGAATTCTATCCTCATTGTATTTCCAGAGATGACATTTCTGTTCTGACATCTTGTTTTGTGAATCAACATAGTTTTGTTCGTCTTCAGGTCCGTACATAATATCGTAAAGTAAACTCCAGGAATTAACCATAAAGGAAGGCATAGTTACCTTCCCGAATTATAACATACAATCAACTACAGGTCAACTTGATGACCACCTTCAATCGTTAGTTCAAGTTCAGTGGATGGCATAACAAAATCAGCATCCACTTTATCATACAGTTCTAGGAAGGATTGTTTGGTTTCATCGTCAAAACGATTCACACATACTTGAATTGCCTTTGCTTTATTTTGGAAAATACTGTAGGCACGAATGATGTGAACAAGACGACGGGTACTGATGATTTCCTCAATACCACCATCATAGAAGGTCTTACGGATAATATCGGCCCAGTCAACTAAACGCTTACAAAAATCACGTTCCTCAATACCTAGATCCAAAGCAACACCTTCCAAAATCTTTTGTTCAACCGTAGAGGAAGGGTAAGATTGCTCAAAGGTCACAGGGAAACGCTCTAGGAATGCCTCGTTGAGCACATTGGTGCCAATGAAACGGCCATCCTCACTACCCTTACCTTTGGTGTTTGCAGTCGCAACCACATTAAAACCAGCAGTGGGTTTTACGAAACGACCAATCTTCTTAAGGAAGACGCCCTTGCCTTCTAGGACGGATTGGAGGCAAAGAATTTTATTAGATGCAAGGTCAATTTCATCCAGAAGTAGGATTGCGCCACGTTCGAGTGCTTCGATGACGGGTCCATTGTACCACACTGTCTCGCCATTAATAAGGCGGAAACCCCCAATAAGATCGTCCTCATCAGTTTCGATTGTAACATTGACACGAATTAATTCCCTTTTAAGTTGAGAACACGCTTGCTCAACACTAAGCGTCTTACCATTACCAGAAAGACCCGTAATGAACGTAGGGTAAAAGAGATTGGATTGAATAATAAGTTTAATATCGTTAAAGTTACCAAACTTGACGAAGGTATCATCTTTAACAGGAATAAGATTTTGTGATGTAGATGGGAGAACAGCAGGTGCTTGGAAAGTACGTTCGATCTCTTCAACTTTTTGTTGTGTGACTTCCAGATTCCAACGACCACGACCAATCTTAAAATTTTCAAGACGACGAGTTACCGTCTGATAGTTAAGATTACGAGACGCGCAAAATCCTCGAATATCACCAGATGTCAAATTAGTACCAAACATAGATTTCAGTTCAGCAATTACTTGATTATCCATCGTGGAATTGTTGGTAGGCATGATTTATTAAGAGTTGAGTTTTCTTTTGAACTCTTATATCATACTCGCATTCAATGGAATCAGAGGTTTCTTGTGCCAGTTTGAAAAGTGTCTCTTGCGTAAAAAATTAATCAGATTCGCCAGCTCTTGGTCTGTAAGGATTTTCATATTTACGTTTTACTGTAGTAGGTATTGGTTTTACTGTTGATGCAGCCCCCGACCCAGTATAAAGAGGAGTGTCTGATATGGTTTCAGTGCCATCCTTATTAATAATTCTATATTTCTGCTCAGATAAAGCAGCAATTCTAGCAATTGCATTTTCATCTAAAGCAGACATCATAACCAAAGCATCCTCATTCGTATCAACATATCCTTCAGAAATTAAATGATTCATAACAACATCAAAATAATCAACTTCCTCACCTCTTACTTTTGTATTGTACTTTTTACCTTGGAATTCAAACTCCTTGGCACCAGAAGATCTTGCTTTTTTAAACGCAGCATCAAAATCACCAGCAACACTACCAGTCCCAACAATTTTTGGACCGACTTTTAAACGGTTCCTAACTGTACCATCAGGATCTTTTGTAATGTATTTACCAACACTGTCTGCTGGATTTGATTTTGCTGCGGGTTTTTTCTCATTAGTAGAAGTAGCAGCAGCAGTAAAACCAGCGGCGGCGAGAGTGGTAGCAGCAGCTTTACCTAAGGGAGTGTTAAGCAATTTCCCATAGTTATCTTTCGCCATACGTTGAGCACGAAGAGCAAGACGTTGGGATTCTTTAGACTTTCTACCAAAATCAATAGCCTTTTGAATAGGATCTCCAAGACCGGGAGCCCCACTAGGTCTGGGGGTAGGTCTAGTCCCCATGAGTCCACCACCCATCTTTTTACTCAAATCTTTAATCTCTTGCCCCTGAGGGGAAAGTGGTTTGGGGGTTCTTTTTTGCTGAAGCAGTTTCAAATATATTCCAGGTTCTCGTATTGGAACAGGAGTTCTTTGTGCTCTTGCGCCTCTAATAGAAGTTGATGCTGCTGCACCTTTCACAACAGTCTCTGGTTTTTTACCAAGTGCAGTTAATGGTTTTAGACCTGCCTTTAATCTCCCCCCAGAACTTAAAGCATTAATGACGGCTCTAAGAGCTGCTGCTCTGTTTTCACCCAAAAATTCAAAAGATTCATTTAAATTTTCTACTTCATAATACTCCAAAAGATTAATTATGAAATCCTCAACAAGATTATCTGCAACTAAAGTTTCTGCAAAATCTTCACACTCTTCAAGTGTAGTAAATCCCCCATCAAGAATGCATAAATCTAAAAAAGAATCATACAATTCCTGACAATCAGTTTCAGACTCAGAATAAAGATTTGAGTATGCCTCGGTAAGATATTTAATTTCTTGAGAATTCATAATAGTAATTGACTTTTAGTATTATTTATACTATGCCACCAATTCAATAAATTCGTTTAGAAACTTTTTATTCATTTTTTTAGAATTCAAAGATTTTTTAAAAGCATTTTTAATTGCAGACTTTGTTGCATCCTCATCAACTTGAAATTCAACATCATTAGAAAGGATCGAAGATGATATTCCAAAATATTTGTGATATCCACTTTCAGACAATGCTACGCTACGTTGTTTTTTCCACTGAGAGCAGTATTTATCATAATCATCCCAAGAACTATTAGAACGAATAAAGTGTGTAGCATCTCTACATGGAATAATTCTAATTCCAATAAAGTTTACATCGGGAAAAGTTTCTCTTAGATCACATAATAGTACATTGGTAAATGCACTATGATAATTATATCCCTGTGCATTTTTAAGACTATAGACCATACCAGTTTTTCGATTACGAATAAAACAATTTGGATTGATAGATCTCACTCCAATATAAGATTCACTTTCAATATTACGAGTAACTTTGACGTGGAAGTTTATAGGAGATGACTCCCCGTCAGTAAGAACAATGCAATGAGTTTTTTGAAGTTTGTTTTTAATTTTAAACTGGGGGATAATCTGATGTAGTGCAATTAAACTTTCATTGAGTGGTGTTCCAGACAAACTTAACTGATTAGGAACTTCCCATCCACTATGATAAGTATTAAAAGAATAAGCAATTCTAAAAATATTACGCATTTGTTCATTAAGATTTTTAGTTTTTACCTCACTACTGAGCATGTTTAACAGTGAGAATGAATTGCCTACAGAAAAAACGTTTTCTACTTTCTCATAATGTGGCTGTGGATATGTTGGGACTCCGTTTGAATTTTGAATTGATCGATAATACCACTCTTCAGTAAAAGCATAAACATCAAATGGAATATTCACTTTCTGACAAAACCATAAAATATTATACAATTGTTTGATAGTATCAAGCATAACCCTATTCATTGATCCAGACCAATCCAAAATAAAAATCAATCCATGATTTTGACCATCAGGAACTACTGATATTTTTCTGAATAGATCTTCATTGAATTTGTAAGTATGAAGTTTGGATGTGTTTAGAACTCCAGTTCTAGCGGTAATAGAACGAGAATATTGATCTGCAGATTTTTTACACTCAAATTCTTTAATGAGATAACTAACTTCTTTTTTAGAGTTGTGTTTAAATTTATTATACTCACTATCGACATAGGTGAATGCCTCATCATCGACAGATTCCCATTTTTGAGTAATGCAATCGTGAACTTCTTTATTTTTTATAATAACTGTATCTAGATTTAGTTTAGGAATTTCTATATAATTGTTTTCACCACCATCCATACTAATTAGTTTTTCAATAGCATCATTCAATGCATCCATAGTCTTAACTTCTGGAACAAAGCTTTTTTCAGATTGATCTTCAGACTGATCTTCTGCGGTGCCACCATATGATTTTTCATCATTTGAATCTACATCTGTAGGATCATCATTGGATTCAGAACTATCATCATTGGATTCCGAATCAATAAATTCAGAACTTGATTGAGTCTCAGAATTTTCGTTAGAACTCTCCGAACTCGTAGAATTTTCACCTTTAGTAGATTCCTCAATTTTACAAAATTCGTAAAGTGCAGTTGCAGCATCAACGACATCTTGAAATGTCTCAGCATCAGCAATCATATTAATGATATGTGTTTCATTTTCATTAATAGGAACATCCACATAATTACCAATTTTAAACAAAAGATTTGCTCTATCGGCAAGATTCATCTTTGAAATATCAGTATCAGAGATGCTAAAGAAATCCTCATCATTAAGTTCTTTATATCCATTATAGAAAGTTTTAGCAATGCCAGCATAACGACGCTTCATCAATTTTTCAATACGAGCATCTTCTACAATATTCATAATTGATTTTGGAATTTTAAAATCCTTTTTCCAATCATCATAACTGGTATACAAAGCATGACCAACCTCATGACCAACCAACATATCATATACAATATTACTAGCCCTATCCCACATGGGCAAAGTCAACACTCTTGTATGTACGTTAAAACAAGCAGTAGAAACTTTTTTGTGTTCAACCACCAGATCTTCAGTGGCAAGTAGTTTGGCGAGTTGAGATTTGATTTCGTGATTGACAGGCATGGTGTTTGTTTGAACTGATCCTATACTACAAAAAAAGACCCCCCGTTGTGGGAGGTCTTGTGACACTTGTCTAGGCGGCACAGCAAGGCACCTCTTCGTGCCTTTGCTTGTCTAAGTGCCTGAGGTTTCAATTTTCGTTTTTGATCCTTTTTACTATGGTGAATCCAATTAGGAACTTGATTTGCCATTGCAGTTCTCCGTGAGTAAATCCATGGTATCACACAACCCGGCTAAATCCCTTAACCTTATCAAATTGTATAACATTTTCAAATTTATCATGCATTTCAGATTTGTGTGAGATAACAAAAATGTTTGCATCTTTAACTATGTATCTAATAATTTTTAAGAAATCATCGGTTCCATTTATATCAAGAGAACTATCAAACACTTCATCTAAAATTAAAAGATTTGTATTTACAGAATTTTTCATCCGTGCAATTTCTCTCCAAGTAAACACCAAGGCCAAATCGATTCTTTGCTTTTCACCCTCACTAAAAGATTCATATGAAAAGTTTTCATGTATTGGTGTGTTCACAGTTTCATTAAATTCTTCATCAAAATTAAAGTTGATGTAAAAATCCATCATTTGAAGAAAACGATTTACCTGTTGATTGATTACTGGTAAATAATTTTTAATGATTTTAGATTTTACTCCATTGTCTTTGAGAAGGGAATAGATGAAATCATGATACTTTATCTGTTCACTTTTTTGATTTAATTTAGATTCGATAGAACTAACATCACGTTTCAATGATTTTAGTTTTTCAGTCTCCTCTAATTTATTTTCGAGGTTATGCTCAATATCAAATATTTCATTCTTAATGTCTTCTATGACCTGAGAGTCATACTTACACTTATTATTGATATCTCTTATTTGTTTATTCAACTCTAAAAGTTTAGAGGAGAATCTTGCCAGTTTTTTCTCCTCTTCTTGATTCAATTCAAGTTGTTTTTCAAGTTCAGTCAATCCCGCATTTACTTCTGAAAGAAAAGTATCATGCTCTTGAATTTTATGAGATTTTACATCGTCCCCAATAACTTGACTACATGTTGGACATGTTTCGTTCTCAATAAAAAACAATTTATCTTTGTTCAACCGATCTAATTTATTTTGTAATTTACCTCTTAGATCATATAACTTCTTAGATTTATTTGTGCAGTTAACATATTTCTGTATTTCGGAATCAATATCCTCAGACTCTTTTACCAGTTCAACACAAATAGTTTCTGCTGATTTAATATTGTTTGTTATTTCTAAAATTTTATTATTCTTTCTGGTTATTTCTGATTGACCTTTTACATCTAATTCATATATAAAACTTTCTTGCATTGAGGTTTTTTCATTAACTATATTCTTCTTATAATTAAGTTGCTTGATTTCTTCTTGAGTTGTTTTAATTTTATCTTTAAGAACGGAATTCATTATAGAGAAAATCTTGATATCTAATAGATCTTCAATAATTTCTCTCCTAGATGCCAAAGGCAACTGCATAAATGGAACAAATGTAGATGATCCCAAAATTACGATCTGAGTAAAAGATTTGTAATTTAATTTGAGAACTTTAGTTTCTAAAAACTTTTGATCATCTTTAACATCTGCACTTTGCTCTAAAAGATTCCCATTCTTATAAATTTCAAATACACTAGGTTTAATTCCTCTACGAATCATCCAATTTACATTAGAACTCGAAAACTCTATTTCAACTAAACAATCTTTTTCATTGGTGGAATTTAAAAGTTGTGGTTTATTGATCCTACGAAAAGGTTTATTAAATAAAACAAAAGTAAGAGCATCCAAAATTGTGCTTTTACCAGATCCGTTTTTACCAACAATAGACGTAGTTGATTTTTCAGTGAGATTAATTTCTGTAAACTGATTACCTGTACTTAAAAAATTACGCCATCTAATTTTTTGAAATGTGATCATTCGGAGGAATTACAAGGTCATCTGGTTCTATTATAACATAAGTATATTGATTTGCCTCACACACTGCAATGGTTGACTCTTCATCAACTTCTATTACCACTAATTTTGGAAAGTTGTCTGCTTCCATCAATACAACAAATCGTTCAGCATCATCTTCCTCTTTAAACAGATAGAGAACACGATCACCGTCTTCATTATCGACTGAATAAAGACCCTCGTTTTCTCTACCCTTTAAAGCTAGAACAAACATTACTCAACTTCCGATGCTTCTTTGTAAATGGATTCCATCATTGATTTTAACATACTTTTGTTTAAATCAATTTCTGCGTTATCTATATATTTGTCAAGAATTGCAACTGTTCCTTCGGATTCCAACACCTCAATATCACAATCCTCAATTTTAATTTCATCAATAACTTTCAATTCAAATGGAGATGCATCTGATAGTTTATTAAAAAACTTTTCAAATTGTTTTGAGTTTGTTTTTTTCTTGACAATAAGTTTTACATATTTTTCAAAACATTCATTGTAGTTATAAAATTGAGGTGGAGTATCATTATATTCTATTACCTTAAACATTTCATAACTATTTGGTATAAATTCCAATTCCAAAGTTTTTGTATCAAAAATATGAAATCCTCTCGTATCATTCACATCATTCCAATATAATTGATATGGATTACCCAAATAAAATATTTTCCCATTATCTGATCTAGTGTGATAATGTCCAGAAAGAACAAGTTTAAAATTTTCAAATATATCACAATTCATTCCTTCCGTCATCGTGTGTCCTTTGTAAGGAGAGAATCCATTCAATTCAAGATGTCCCATTAAAACATTACATGTAGATGATTTAATTTTTGCAATGCTATCTTTTGTATTTTCAGAATTAATCCAGGGGACAAAAAGAATTTTTAATTTATCAATTAATACTTCGGTGATCTCAGAATAAACCTGAATATTATCATACTCCCTCATTAAAAGATCTACTGAGTTTACTGCATTCGTATTCTTATAATATGCAGTATGATTTCCTACAATTGTATGAACTTGTACTCCAATTTGCGACAGCCGGTTGTAATAATTATCCTTCGACCATTTTAAAGCCCAGATATCAATATTTTTTCTATTATCAAAAGTATCACCCATATCAACTAATTGAGTAATACCTCTTTCCTCCAGAGTTGGAAAGAAAATATTATCATAAAACTTTTTGAAGTAGTTGTGATATGACTTATCAGATTTCTTAACTCCAAAATGTTGATCGGTAATAATCGCAACTTTCATATCAATAATTCATTTTAGTTTGAATATTGCTCTTAATTGTATTCATATCCGAATTTGTACCACTTAGAACATTATTATCCGAAACAAAAACTTCATCAAATCCAGACTGTTCCAAAATTTTATTTTTGATTTCTAATTGTTTTTTTTCTTTGGCAATCCTACGAAGAAACGCATAGTAAATGATTTGAGTAAAATATGCAAATGGGTTAGTTGATTTTTCTGGATTAAAATTATTAATGTATTGAACACAGTTTTCTATACCATCAGAAACCATGTCCTCTCTAAACATATAATTTACAAAGTTTGGTTTGTATGATAAGTGTGTAGCAATCTTTAAAAAACACTCTCCAATATAATGTGGAATACAAGGTTTCTGAACATTCTCAGATTCAGAAAGAGACACTAATCTTTTATATTCAACTATTGCGTAAAGAAATTCTTTGTTGTTTACGTAATGATCTGCATCCTTTTTTCTTTTTGGCATTACTACTGTCATCAACTTTACTCATTTCTTATTCATAATTATACCACACTTGAGGGGGGCTTGACAAGTGGGTGGAATGTGTGTAGAATAACTCTGTCGGGGTTGAAAGGACACCTTAGCTACTCTTATATAGATTCTCTAGAGTATTCTTAAATTCAGATACAGAAGATATGTACCCCATAGATTTAGAGGGACTAATCCTAGATGTTCCTTCTTGATTACAATTCTCCCTAAGATATCTTTTATACATTCTTAATGTATGTATATCCGATACTTCAGTCATAGTAATAACTTTATCCATATTAATAAAGAACATTTCATCTTCAATTACTTTAACCCATGGTTCTACTCTATAAGCCCTCATACCAGTTTGAGTTCTAATAATATCTTTTATAACAACAGGATTATCTAAAATTAAAACAATACGATCATCTTCATAACAAGGACAAACCTTTGCCATTAACTCTTCACCAGATACAAGTTTTAATACTGAATAGAATTCGTCTTCCATAAGTTATTATTTTAAATTTATATTAATAATGCTGTAATCAAAGGACTCTTCGTTATAAATTTTTATTCTTTCTATTAAGTGATTTAATGTATAATTTTTGGAAGAGTTGACTGATATGTCATCTGCAATATCGTAAAGAACTGCCTCTACTTTATCTTGACTTTTTCTAAGAACTCTTCCTATAGATTGAAGATTTCTAATTCTTGATTTACTAGGTGAAGCAAAAATAACATTATGTAAATTTTTAATGTTAATTCCAGTTGAAAAAGTTCCGTAGGAAGCAATAATAATTGCATTGGTTTCCGTTTCTACTATTCTTCGGACTTCTTCTCTTTCCTTTACATCAACTCCACCATAAACAAAGAAAAGTTTTCTTTCTTTGCTCTTAGAACTATTTATAAGGTCGTAAAGAATCCTTCCATGAGAATCTACTCTACTAAACAATACCAAAGTATTTCCTTTTAAATCTAAAGTTAAATTTTTGATAAAAGAATTTCTACGATCATTGCCTATAATGAATTGAACCTCTTGTTCATAATCATCAAATTTAATTCCGTTATGCTTAAGTAATAAAATTTTAATGTTTAAATTTGATAGGTGTCCTTTCTCAATTAATTCTTTAGTTTGAATCACTTTATATGAGGGTCCAAACAACCCCTCTAAGACCCATTTATGCGTCTGTGTGCCGTCTAAAGTTCCAGTGAGACCAAATCTATACTTGCAGTCTAATAATTTGGTCATGATGTCAACGAGAGACTTTGATTTAAATAAATGCGCCTCATCCCCAATAACAACATCAAAACGATCAAACCATTTCAATTGTTCTTTATAAATTGATTGCCAGGTTGTAATGACTACTGGTAGATTAATATCATACTTTTCTTTTCCTGAATAAATGATATGACAATAGTTTTCAGATTCCCATCCATAACTTGAGAAATCTTTATACATTTGTTCTACAAGAGATGTTGTAGGAACAATGATCAAAGTTGACAAACCTTTCTCTGTATAGTATCGAGTAATTGAATAAATTATTAAAGACTTACCAGATGCAGTTGGAGATACTAAAAGTTTGCGATTGTTTTTTAATGCATCATAAACACCTTCAATTTGATAATTTCTTGGTTTATGACATGAGATAGATGTGATATAATCAGACACTCCCTCATAAGAAATATTTTCGTTTACTTCAAAAGGTAATCCATAAAATTTACTATTTTTAAATTCATAAGTGTAATTACTAGAGTTAGCAAAACTTATTAACTTATCTAATAGTCCAACATACAATTCATTTTTAGTTAAACTAAACAATCGTATTTTTCCATCCCAATATTTACTGCGATACTGTGGCATGAATTTTGCACCAGGAACTTCAAAAGTGAACAAGTCGTTTAACTCCTGACATATGTGAGGTTCTGCTTCAATATGTAAGTAAACTTCATTCTTTTTTGAAATTATAATATTACTCATATCCTGCTTGGAATTTATGCCAGTCAATTGCATTCTTAATTTGATATGTTCGGTTATGAATCTGCTTGATAATATCGTCTAGATATCTCAACATTGAATCATAGTATTCATTTTTTAATCTAATCGTTGACAGTTTATTGTCAGCATCAATATATCTATTCATAGATTCTTTATCCCGAACTTTATATGGAAATGGTTCTTCAGAATAAATCTCTGCTGAAGATTTTCCACTATAATACTCATATCTTTCTTTCTTTAACTTATTAAAATCATCTAAAGATTTTTTCTTAAGTAAAGAAACATTGTTATAAATGTTGTAATATTTTGCGTGAAGTTGTGGAATTTTTATTGATTCCACATGTAAATTATCAACGTCTATAATTGCATCATTTCTCCAGGATTCCTGGATTTCATCAAGGTTCATACTCATTATAATTTTGATCCATTATATTGTATATAGTATACTTAAAAGTGACTCTTGCTGTAAAATAGTCGTAATCTTTTTTCGTCGTATCAAACGATAATCCAGTTAATGAAGTTGGAAAAATATCCCTAAATTTAATATTTGCTTGTGGTTGAAAATTACTATTCAGAACTTGCAAGGTTGCATCCGAATATATGTTTCTAAGATCTTTACCATCTGTGGATGGATCTGTTGTATTCGTTGCTCTCCACTCATTAAATTGTGAAACATTTTCTGGATAACCTAAACCAATTAACCAGTTATATACCTGAATGTAATTAACTAGATCTTCATCAACTAAAAAATCTAAAACTAAATCTTCGTATTCTAATTTATCACCAGGAATTGGAATATCTTTTAAGTATGTTGGTTGAATTGCAACACCAAGATTTACTCCAGGTATACCGGCTTTGGTGCAAAAGAAATCAACTTTAGGATATCTTGATAATATAAATTTAAATCCAATTGGGGACAAATAATTGCGATTACTTATTTGATTACTATATGGTGTTGCTGACATTTTCTTTTATTTTTATTTAGATAAAAAAAAGGAGCCCCTAGGGACTCCTTGAAAAACATGTGAACCAATATCACATAAGGTTCTTGACTTGTACTCTTCTGTAATAACGGTTAGAGTTAGTCTTGAGTCTACCAAGTCCTTGATCGGTCCCTTCAGCGAATGGATTAGCAACCATGCCGTAGCGGGTCTTAAATCCAATTTTTGGTTGGAAGGTGTCCTGACCAACGGCGCGAACCATTTGGAGAGGGACATAAGGACAGTAGAACAATCCAGCGTCATAAGGGGATGCGCCCTTAAATCCGATAACATAATACTGGTTAGCAGAAACGTTAGCCGAATATGGGTCGATATAAACCTTATATTTACCATTAATAACACCAGCAAAAGTGCTGCCAGTATCATCAACATTGAGCCCAACTTGGAGAGCGGGGGTGTAATCAAGAACACCAGCCATGGTGAGTGCCGAAGCAACGTCAGCAGAGCAGATGATCGTGTTACCCTTTCCTCTACGAGTTCTTTGAGCGATAGCGTTAGCATCGCGCTCTAGTTGGAACAGAAGACCTTTGAACTTCTCAACTGACCAACGACCGTTGGAGTCAACATCAAGGTCAAAGATACCAGCAGTAGCAGTGTTTGCTTGAGCGCCAGCTTCAGCAATTTGATAAACGGTACGAACAACTTCTCTGTTGATTTCTGCAAGGATTTCAGTTGAGAGAATGTTCGCAAGTTCTGCTTCAGCATCAAGACCGTGAATAGCCTTAAGGTCTTGAGCGAGTTCGAGTGAATACTCGGCCTTCAGTGCTCTTGACTTTGCGGCAACAGTGACTTTCTCAATCGAGAAATTCATCTCGTTGAAGAAGTTGTTCGCAGTATCTCCGAGTGCTTCAGCGTCGGTGGTTGCCATTGCCTGACCTACGTTGTAGGTTCCAGGTGAGGCATCGTTGAGAACCGATGGATTGCTACCAGTTTGGGCAGCAGTGGTGGCGATACCAACAGATGCTTGTGCAGTGTAATCACTTGCGGCAATATCAAAGTTGGCGTCTTGACCAGAGAATCTGGAATCTGCTTCGTTGAAGAATGCTTCGGTTCCAGCAGTACGGTTAGTACCGTAGCGAGTTCTCATTGCAAAGATCAGTCCAGTAGGACCAGTCATTGGTTGAACACCACAAATATCATAAGCAATCAGTTGTGGCATTGAACGTCTGATCAAAGAGATCAGAACAGGGTCGAAACCAGCAACAGGACCTGATGCAGCAGCAGTACCATAAGTACCACCACCAAAACCACCAGTGCCAGCTACGTGGGTTGGGGCTTCTGAAAGGAAACCGCGCTCTTCGCGGAGTGCTCTTTCTTGATTTTCTAGCAGAATAGCGGTTACTCCTCTACGATGTGAATCCTTGATGGGATCAAGTCCTTCACAATTTAAGAGAGGGGACCACTTTTCCTGCAGATATTCTGCGTTATACATTGGAAAATTTCTCCGTTAGTTAAAAAGTGTTTAAGTTATAATTTAAAAATCACTTAATAGAGTATTTTTGAGCTGCTCTGACATACATGTCCATTGACTCTGAAAGAGTTTCTGACGTTGTTCCGAGCATTTCATCATCGTTAACTCTAGATTGAGTTACTGGGGTTCTAGAGAAATAGGATTCTTTAAGAACTTCCAACTTCCCACGATAGTCATTTTCACTAATGAACTCAACACTTTCGGAAAGACCTGCGAGTTTTCCTTTTTGGGTCTCAGAGAGACCTCTAGCAACTTCGTGGAAGATGCTATCGGAAACTGATTCGCTAAGTCTTTGGGTTAACTGAACGTTTCTTTCGATTTGTTCGTTGAGTTTCGACTCCATATCATCAAGTTTGTCTACCATGCTTTCAAGCACATCATATTTTTCTTCAGGGATTTGTACATAATGTTCTTCAAAAAGACCCTTGAGTCCAGTCATAAAGGACTCAGAGAGTTCTGATTTAAGTCCACGCTCTACTTGGAGCGCATTTTCGGTGATCCATTCACCAGCAACATACTCAAGGTATGAATCCACTCTTTCTGTAAGTTCCTGGTGAATTGCTGCTACGTTTTCTTCGAGTGCTTTCTCATAACGAGCAGCAATCATATCGGCAGCTTCTTGAATCTTTGATCTAAGTGCTGTTTCAAAAACAGTTTTTGCTCTTTCTTTAAATTCTTCTGAGAGATCTTCATTACCAAATAAAGCTTGGACATCTTCCTCTACATCAATTTCAATTTCATCTTCATCCTCATCTCCTACTTCTTCATTTTCAACTTCTTCTTCTTCTTCATATCCTTCAGTTTCATCAACTTCGGAAATTACCTCTTCGTCCTCATACTCTTCTTCTTCTGCTCTCATTGCCTTTGCATTAACTACGTTTCTAACAGAAGCAACAGCAGCAAAGTTTAATTTTGCTGAGTCATCTGTAGATCTGTAATTATCAGGAGTAGGACCCCCGAGATCAGTAATAGTTTGCTCAGGAGTTCCGCCAACAAAAGCGCCATTACTCAACATTGGATCCCCAGGTTGAGCAGTCGCATTTACCGCAGACTTGGATTGATTAGTTGCTGTAGCGCCCATTTCTTGTAAATTACCAGTTGACATTTAGATCTCTCCGAATAAATTTAAACTATCCTTTATTCTATTATTTATTTATGAATTAAAGATTTTTGAGGTAATGATTGAAGAGACCAAGTAATTTCTCTTCATTCGCCATTTTATCTGGACTCATTTTCATAGTCAAAAGTCCATTTAAAGTTTGCTCCGCAAGTTTGCCATTTTGCCAAACCCACTCTCTACCCTCCATAATACCTTGAACAAATGCGTCAGGTGCAGAAGGATCTGATACAATATCAGCAGCAGTAGATAACATAAAGTCATCTCCGACATATTTAATGCCATTTCTTTCAACAAGAGATCCAACTCCTCTTGAAGAGACGCCGAGTTTTACGCCTTCGCCAAGAAGAGACTTGGCGATGTTACCCATTGGTGTATCAAGAATTTTTGCTTTTCCTACGAAGTTATTTCCTTCTGCCTTCAAACTTGTGATCATGTGGGACACTCTGTCCAGATTTACAGTTGGTCCATCAGGGTGTCCAAGTTCTCCTAACGCTCTACCACATGTGATATACTTATCGTTGTATTTTTTAACTTCTCTTTCTAAAATTGGAAAGGGGTAGCAACGTCCGTTTCTATTTGTGACCTCTGCTTGAAGAAATGGTCCGGTAATATACAAGTTAGTTTTACCGTTCTTTTCTTCCTTAATGACTTTAATGGATTCGATTTGTTCTGTAATAAGTTTCATGGTTATGCCTGGGATGTGATTTGAACTTCTGCAATATGAAGATGTGAGTTATTACCTTCACCATGAACACTTACTTTTACAGATCTGGATAATACGGCATTTGTCGTAGTAATAACTCCAACTACTGAAGAACTATTTTTCACTATTGTGACAGAAGAATCTGTAACTGCGGATACTAAATTAAAATCAGTATTGATTCCTGAAGGTTGAGCACCAATAATACTTACATGATCACCAACAATGAATGGATTTCCTGCATTTTCCTCAAAGGTAATTACAGTTGTAGTTCCAGTAGTTATGCCAGAAATTCTCTGTCTAGCAACTCTCTCTTTAATAACTTCACTTGTATTTTGTGGAATTAATAGAGAAGATTCGCTTGTAACTGCAACATTATTATTACCATCAACTATAGCAATATGATTACCAGCTCCTACAGAAGTCAATCTTAAATAACCACTTTTAAGATTAATTGCTGAACTGGTGCTGATTCCATTATTAGGAGGAAATACTGCATTCACTAATTGAACAATTTTTAATGCCATTACTCTTCTTCTACCTCTAGTTGTGTGGGATCAAATAATTGTGCTGCAACATATGGTCTCACGTCATCAATCATTTGAACAGATCTATCAAATAACATTTGTTTGATGTTATCCGCCAAATCTGTAGGAGATGCATCAGACATTACCATATCGACAAATTCCGAAGTTTCCATAAATCATTAGTAATTTTAATTATTTATATCTTTTCGCCTTTACTGGTTTTAATTTCAGGTGCTTCCGTAGATTTACCTGATTTTTTTAAATCTGGTTCTTTTATAGATTTACCCAGTCCAATCTCAAGATCCTTAGTGTTTTGATTTTGAGTTTTCTTAACCAGTTTTGAACCAACGTCCGTAATATAATCCATTGGCATTCCGGTACTGGGATCAATCGTTGGCGTTGGGGGAGGAATAATACCAACCTCTTTCTCATATGCCATTTTTTGATCTTGCTCCACAATCTCATGATCAGTTTGATGGAGAATATTTCTTCTGATATAATCAACTGAATAATATTTACCGATATAAGGATCCATAACTTGAAGAAGATTCATTCTTTCATTCATCAATTCTGTTTGCTTTAACTCTGCAAAATGATTGTCATATAAGTAATCATATTGAATATGATCACTCATCCAATCCCATTCTTCTGGAGTAACAATATTCTTTAAGATAAGTTGAGTTCTCAACATATCATGAAAAAGACCGCTAAATTTTTTCCTAAGTCTTCCTACAAATCTTGAAAACTGAATTTCGTCTCTTAAAATTTCTGAGGACCTTCCTAAATTGAATCCTTGGTCTGCTCCAATTCTAGATTCTGGAATTCCTAAAGATCTATAAAGTTTTTTCTGAAAATACTCAACGTCAGTTAATTCACCAAGATTCTGACCACCAGGTAAGGTAGTAATTTCGGTTCCACGACCACCTTCACGACGAGGAAGCCAGAAGTCCTCAAGCATACTCATATGCTTTTTGTCATCACGTATTTCTCCTGTACTAGAGTCGTAAACAATTTTGTTACGATAGCGACTCATAACTTCTTTAAGATATTGTTCTGCTTTAATCTTAGGGAGATTACCTACATCGATGTAAAAAATTCTACGTTCTGGAGCACGAGACATTCTATAAATGACAAGAGAATCCTCAATCATTCTCAATTGATTCAATGCCTTAATTGCTTTATGCAAATAGGATAAAACAGTTTGTTTATTTCTATCTACCAATCCTGAAGATACAAATGTGATGGCATCTTTAGAAATTTTAATTGACTTTCCATATCCACCACCTCCAGAATTTCCAGCTGAAGCAGATGCATAACCAGTTAACTTTGGAGTGTATGCAAAATACTCTTCAATTTCTGGAAAATCTAAAGAAGATTCATCAATCTTTCCAAAAATATTATTTATTGATGATGTGTTCGAAATGTTAACCGCACCTAGACCGTTATTTTTTTTCTTAAGTTCTCGAATGAACCTAATTTTCATAGCATCAATATATCTAATTTCTTTAATACCCTCTTGTGGATTATCTAAATCAATTACTTTATGATAATAAATTCTTCCATCTACATACCAATTTCTAAAAATTTCATGACATTTTTTATCAAACTGCATCAAGTCTTTAATGTATTGAAATTCTCCACGAATAATTTGTTTAATACTTTCATCAACTATTAAATTTGACAATTCAATTTGAATTGGCGAATCATTTAGGTCTGATACAATTGCTTCGTTAACAACGTCTTCAATTGCACGATCACATTCTGGGTGTAAAGCCATTTCACGATATCTTTTTAGAAGATCATATTCAGTTTTATAAACACCTTCAATGTCTACATATTGTCCGTAAAACCCACTACTAATATAATAATCAGACCCATCCTCATTTGATTGAGCAACAGGACTGATTTGTTTTTTAGGTTTTTGTACGTTACTGTTTATAGAAAATCCAAAAAGTCCAGACATATTATAGTTACATTTAAAATGGTATCAACCTATTTATGTCTACTGAACTTCGATAGATTTATTACCATTATATGCTTCCCAATACTGAACTTGAAGATCTACTGTAAATTCTTCAATACTACTATTATCCGCATAGGAAACTGGGATTGCCGAAACATTAGTTGGGAAAACACCATACATGTGATATGCTCTTAGAACTGGAATAGTATCTGAACTATCCACAGCGGTATTCATCGCAGCACGTCCAAGTTGATAGACCCAGGCATCTCTTTGATATGTTGCGGGATTAACCTCTCCAGCATTATCCAAAGATCTGCTCATATAATTAATCCACCTCTCAAAAGCACCTCTAATTGAAAAATCAGTGTCGTTGATAACTGTAACTGACCACGGTTCAAATGTTCTGTCTCCAGCAATTTTCAGTTCTCTACCTCTAAAGGGAACAGAAATTGGAGTGATTGTTGAAGCTGGAAGAGATGATGCTTTTACTAAAAATTTAATTTTGTCAGTAATGTTAGTTTCAGTAACCCCGTTAGGAAGAACAATGGTTGGAAATGCGATTTCGCATTCAAAGAGATTGGCGCGAACACCACCTCCACTCATTCTGCCCTTAAAGTTATCTAGAAATCTTCCATCACTCCCAGAGTTTGGAATTTGTTGAAATGACATGTTTTTCTCCGATGGTTATGTGATAATTTATGATTTAAACTCTTCCAATGATTTCTTCAAAGGATACTCCCGTTCTGGTGGCAACGAAAGTGAGTCCGATAAAGTTGATACTACGAGCAGGCTTGATATAGATATCAGCCTTAAATTCATTAGCATCAATTACATCAGGAGTGTTGTTGGTTTCATCACAAATAACAACAAAGTCTTGAATACCTCTTTTCGCTTTAACATCACGGAGGAATGGTTCAGTAATGTTCACAAAGTTTGTTCTAGTGATTGCATCATTAAATTCAAAGAGTGATGCTCTCGATGCTCTTTCGATTGACTCTTCAAGAACAAGGAACAACCTTCTAACATTAATTCTATCAAATGCTGATTGAACAGCAAGTCCAGTTTTGTCACCAAACAGGATAATTCCTGACCCTGGAGCAAAAATTACTGGATTGATTCTTCTAACATATAAACGATCTCTTTCAGATTGTGATGGATTGTATGCCAGTTTAACTGCGTTGTTGATAACACCACGTCTTGTACCAGCAGGAGAAAACCATGCAAAATCATTAATTCCAGTTCTTGCCATGCAACCAGCAATATCAGCATTTAATGGAACGTATCTAAACTTATTACTAAATCTGTCATACTGATATTTGTAACCAGTATCAAAGACTGCATAAGAAGATGATGCTACAGAATCATAGAATGCGATAACATTATTTGTTTGTGTAGTGGTGCTTACAATTGGTGCTGGTGAACTTCCACCCGCCCCAGGATCAACTAATACTGCAGATCTTTGAGGAGAAATACATGCGATGCAATCCTTTCTCAATTCTGCAATTTGAATCAGTTTATTTGCTTTTGCTTGAGTTTGTTCTTTAGTACCAAATCCAGGACCCTGAATTAGGAAATTGATTGGGTATTCTCTTTGATTAACAAATAAATCATACCCTGCAATCAAATCTCCAAGAGTAGTTTCAAATCTTGGATTTGTTGAATCACCAGCACCATAATTATTTCCACCTTTTAGTGTATATGTTTTTTTACCAACAGCGTGGTAAGTAGTACCTTGGGCAGTTAATCCCCAAGCTCCATCACCATTAGTAATAGATGTAATTCCACTACTAAATCCAGTTGGTTTGCCAACTTCAGCATCTCCTGCAAATAAGTATCGGGAATTATCTGCTATAAAATTCTTATAATAGATTGGGCCAGATGTGGAAGAAGTAGCATCTACTGCTTTGGAAAGTCCTACAAATTTTTCAAGAATTGTTCCGGGAGTTCCTGAAATCGTCCCTTTATCATCAATAACAATAATATGAATTTCATCATTTTTCCCACTTCTGTTAGTGGCAAAATTACTGGTCCTTGGTCTTTCTGCAATTTCTTTCCATAAAAGATCGGAATTATTTAATCCGACATCTTGCAAATCGTACCAATCTTGTTGTGTGGTGCTCGTAAATGTAGATGTTCCACTACCAATAGTTACCGAAGAAACTCCAATCGTTCCTGCACTAAAGGAAAATAATCCACCCTCAGTATAAACGGTTGCTGTTTCTGTTCCTGCAACGGAGACAGTTGTACTAAAAGTAACTGCAGTTCCAACTGTAATTTGTGCAGAAATTGTGCTTGCAAGAGATACTGTTGTGTCTCCAATTGAAGTGACTACAATGTCACCAGGAGAAAAGAGATTGCCAACTGATAACCCTGATGTACTCGCAATAGAAACTATATCGGTTCCGATACCTGCTGTGAGTAAAGTTGTTACTATTCCAACTGTTGAAAACGTATTAAACGATTCAGTAACTTTTGATACGACTCTAACAGTAATACTATCAGTTCCTACCCCACTTGAAGTTGGGTTTTGTAAGGTGTTTCCAACACCAGTGATAATTCCTTTTATGAATCCAGTAAAAGTTGAAACTGTTCCGTTTCCAGCAAGATCTCCTGAAATTGCTTGAGTTACAGCAGCGCCAACACGAACATTATTATTAGAGGTATCTACACCACTGATAATTTGATCAGCAAATCCATCAATTACACATACTTTAATTTCATTCGCCCAAGATCCTGGATTGTTTGCCGCCCAGAACCAAGTTGATGCAGTTGTGTAGTCATTTTGATAATCTTCGTAACTTTTAATTTTTAATGTTTCGCTACCACCGGGAGTGGCCTTACTTGCGTTAGCATTATTTAAATTAGTTCCATCTACTCTTACAACACGCATTACCCCACCATAAGTGAGATAGTTTGATGCAGACAACCAATACTCGTAGTGATTATCATTATCTGAGGGCTTGCCAAAAGTGTCTATTAGTGCCTGCTCACTATCAATAAATACAGGTTCTTCTACAGGACCTTGTGCAAACGGGCAAACGATTGCTCCGGTAGTGGTAGATACACTATCTATACGCCCTTGCGTTAAATCAACTTCTCTAACCTTAGTTCCAGGTGATACCAAACCTATAGGCATTTTGATCCCTCTGATAAATCTTCATTGCTCTATAAGATATTTATAAATTCCTTCTTTTAAACGTAGTCCCACATAAAAGAACGATTACCATACTCATCAAAATTGGAATTGTTATTTGCTCTTACCCATCTATCACCAGTATGTTTATCTATAACTTCGATATCATCATCCAAACCATCTATAATAAATCCAAATGGTGCCATGTCTTGTTCAATTTGATTTTTTTGTTCATCATATATTCTTTTACGAACATCATTATCGGTCATCTCTTTAAAATATGGTTGTACTACTAACCATGCAAATATAACAAGGCACATTGCCAAGTCATCATTTGCTCCTTGTTCTGCTTCAAAGGAGTGATTTTTTTGAATAAAAGTAGTTAATTCAGAAATGATTTCATAATCACTGAATATAAGTTTATCATCTTCAATCAAAGTTTTTAAATTAGAACATCCAATCTTCTTAACCGTTTTGGACATTTTAATTCCAAGTTGAGATTTAGATCCGGAAAAACCTTGACCTACTATTTGACCCGCTCTTCCTCGCATTGAACACATTAAAACATTTTCATACTCAAGATCAAAATGTAAAATATTTGCAACTTGTTCCCCAATATCATTGATCTCAACTAAAACATAAGATTTATTATATGCTTTAGCAACATCGTTTATAATGCTAGGAAACAGCATTGGTTTGATTTGATTGTTTTTATATTTTGCTACAACTCTCCAAGGAAATTCGGTGATATCAAAAACAATAAATGCTGAGTAATCATTTTCAGTTCCTCTAGCAACGTCAACAGTTATAAAATAATTTCTATCTTCAATAGGATTAAAATATACATCCAACCCTTTATTTTTTTGTATTGGGTCTTCAAATACCAAAGACTTCAATTTAGCACTGGAAATTAAAGTATCTGATGATCCTAAGAAATCGCATTCAAATTCCTGTTGGAATTGTTGCTCTGAAGTATTACTAATTGTCTGTGCTTTCCAAGCAGCATCTCTTCCTGGAACTTCAGACCAATGAACTTCTGTGGGGATATATTCATTTCTACTTCTTTCAGCATCATGCCAAAGACGGTAGAAGTGATTCATACCTTTTGGAGTTGATACAATAATAACCTTGGTAGTT
>Ga0172362_10000446_pt1 | contig 33219 bp, 34 predicted proteins | sample LakKivs1_kivu2a2_FD_114534 | JGI IMG/M metagenome (GOLD analysis project Ga0172362, IMG submission 114534) | Sediment microbial communities from Lake Kivu, Rwanda - Sediment s1_kivu2a2 | ecosystem: Environmental > Aquatic > Freshwater > Lake > Sediment | place: Rwanda: Western Province, Lake... | reverse complement strand
GTTCAAGGGCGGCACGATCCTGCGCGACCTCTCCGGGGAGGATCTGGCGAACACGCAGACGATCATGCTGAACATGGAACCGCCGCAGCACAGCAAGTACCGCAAGCTGGTCAGCCAGGGCTTCACGCCGCGCATGACCGCGGCGCTCGAGCCGCGCATCCGCGCGGCGACGGTCGAGATCCTCGACCAGATCGCGGCGCGCGGCGAGTGCGATTTCGTGCGTGCGATCGCAGCCGAGCTACCGCTGATCGTGATCGCGGAGCTGGTCGGCGTGCCGCTCGAGGATCGCCACAAGGTGTTCGAGTGGTCGAACCGCCTGATCGGCTTCGACGACCCCGAGTTCGAGGGCGGCGCCGAGAAGGGCAAGATGGCGGCGATGGAGATGTGGCTCTACGCGCACGATCTCGCCGAGAAGCGCAAGGACGCCCCGCGCGAGGACTTCGTGAGCCTGCTGCTGAACAGCGCGGTCGACGGCGAGAAGCTGACCCAGATGGAGTTCGATTCCTTCTTTCTGCTGCTCGCGGTCGCCGGCAACGAGACCACGCGCAACCTGATCTCGGGCGGCATGCTGGCGCTGATCGAGCACCCGGCGGAGCGCCGGAAGCTGCTCGCCGATCCGTCGCTGCTGAACTCCGCGGTCGAGGAGATGCTGCGCTGGGTGTCGCCGGTGAGCCAGTTCCGCCGCACCGCCACGCGCGACACCGAGATCCGCGGACAGAAGATCAAGGAAGGCGACAAGGTCGTCGTCTACTACCAGTCGGCGAATCGTGACGAAGAAGTCTTCCCCGATCCGTACACGTTCGACGTGACGCGCTCGCCGAACAACCACATCGCGTTCGGCATCGGCGAGCACTTCTGCCTCGGCGCGAACCTCGCTCGGCTCGAGATCCGCGTGATGTTCGATGAGATCCTCAGGCGCTTTCCCGACATCGAGCTCGCGGGCCCGGTCCGCCGGCTGCGCTCGAACTTCATCAACGGCATCAAGGAGATGCCGGTGAAGTTCACGCCGCCGCGCGTCGGCTGAAAGCGCCGTACCCATTCCATCCGTCGGGGCCGGCGAAGCCGGTACGGACGTCGGCGGAAAGCGCCGTACCCGTTCCCTCCGTCGGGGCCGGTGGCGCCGACGAGGACGTCGGTGCCGTCGGTTGACAGCGGCACCTCCGGCGAACGAAGAGAGGGTCATGAAGGTCATCGTCGACTACGACCGCTGCGAAGCGAACGCCATCTGCATGCAGATCTCCCCGGAGGTCTTCAAGCTGAACGAGGACGACACGCTGGACGTGCTGATCGAGGAGCCGGGCGAAGCCCTGCGCGCGAAGGTGCTGGAAGCGGTGCGTCGCTGCCCGCGGCAGGCGATCACGGTCAAGGAGTGAGCGGGTCGCACGGGCCGCAGGGCCCGTGACTCACGTCGCGGATTCGAAGAGACGGACGAAGAAGTCCGTCGCGCTCTCCACCTGATCGATCGCCACCCACTCCCGCGCCGTGTGCGCCTGTGCGATCGAGCCCGGTCCGAAGACGACTCCAGGCAGGCCTGCGGAGTCGAACAGGCCGGCGTCGGTGGCGAACGCAGCGATGGCCGGCGCCAACGGGAGCCCGAGCTCGCCGAGGATGCGCTGGCACACGCGCACCGCCGGGGCGTCGTCGTCGGTCTCGAGGGGTGGCTTCTCGACGGTGCACGACTCGATCTCGACGTCGCAGATCTCGTGCCGCGTAAGTGCCCCGCGCACCTCGTCGCACACCGTGTGCTCGCTCTCTCCGGGGAGCAGGCGGCGATCGCTCAGCAGCCACGCTTCCTGCGGCACGATGTTCGCAGCCTGTCCGCCGCCGATGACCCCGACCGACATCGTCGGCCTGCCGAGGCGCGGGTGCGCGCGCTCGCCGATCTCGCCGGCGAGCGACTCGAGCGCCAGCACGGCGCGCGCCAGCGCCACGATCGCGCTCCGGCCGTTCTGCGGCGCCGAGCTGTGGCACGATACGCCGTGCGCCACGAGCCGCACGAGTGCGATGCCCTTGTGGCTCGTCACCACCTCGAGGTTCGTCGGCTCGGTCGCGAGCACCCAGTCGGGACGCTTCGTGCCGAGGCGCGCGAGCACGTCGCGCACGCCGAGGCTCGAGCACTCCTCGTCCGCTTCGCCCGCGAGGATCACGTTGCGCCGCAGCGTGCCGCGCGCGAGAACGCGCGCCAGCGCCGCCACGGCGGCCGCCATGCCGGCCTTGGTGTCGCACGAGCCGCGGCCGTAGAGCCGATTCCCCTCGATGCGCGGATCGAACGGGTCGATCTCCACCCCGTCCACGGGCACCGTGTCGAGGTGCGAGGCGATCAGCACGGTGTCTCTCGCGCCGATCGCGGTCGCCTCCGCGACCACGCTCCGGCGTTCCCCCTCGCCGAGCAGCTCCGCGTCGAGACCGAGGCCGCGCAGCTGCTCGCGCAGGTGCGCAGCGTAGCGCCGCTCGCCGGTGAGCGCGGCGGGAATGTCGTCGCGGCGCATCGGGTTCACCGACGGGATCGCGACGTATTCGCGCAGGAAACGGATGCAGTCCGGGGTCGACATGCGGCGGGCACCTCCACCGATGCCACCCGGGCAGCCGCCAGTCCAGGCGTCTTTCGGGCGCCGATACCGTCTGCTACCGGTTCGCAGGGTTGGTCTGGGTCGCCGCGATCGCTCTCCTCGTCGTCTTCGGGTCCGTGCTCGCCATGGCCGAGGCGTCGGTCACTCGCATCACCAAGGTGCGCCTCGTCAATCTGCGCGAGGAGGGCCGGCGCAACGTCGAGATCCTCGAGGAGATCGAGGAGAACCTGCCGCGCTACCTGAACTCCGTCTACCTGTCGGTGATGTGCGTCCAGAACGGGTCGGCGATCCTGGTCGCGATCGTCGCGCAGAGCATCTGGGGCGAGCTCGGCGTGACGATCGCCTCGGTGCTGTTCACCATCGGCTACTTCGTCGCCGTCGAGGCGATGTCCAAGACCTTCGCCGTGCTGCACAGCGACAGCGTCGGCCTGGCGCTGTCGCCGGTCATCTGGGTGCTGGGACGCGTCCTCTACTGGCCGACGCGCGGCCTGATCGGCCTCGCCAACGTCCTGCTGCCCGGCAAGGGCCTCGAGCAGGGGCCATTCGTATCGGAGGAGTCGATCCGCTGGATGGCGCAGGTCGGCCACGCGGAAGGCAGCATCGAGGAGCAGGAGAAGGAGCTGATCCAGTCGGTCTTCCACTTCTCCGAGACCGTCGTCCGCGAGGTGATGAAGCCGCGTCCGGATCTCGTCGCGATCGAGATCGAGCAGCCCCTGCGCGCGGCGCAGGAGCTGATGCTGCGCCACGGCTACTCGCGCATTCCCGTCTACCGCGGCGACCTCGATCACATGGAAGGCGCACTGTTCGCGAAGGACGTGCTGAGCGCGCTGCACCACGGGCGTTCCGACACGCCGATCAAGACGCTCGTGCGCCCGGTGCAGTTCGTGCCCGAGTCCAAGCGCGTCGGCGAGCTTCTGGCCGAGATGCAGCGCCGCAAGTTCCACCTCGCGATCGTCACCGACGAGTACGGCTCCGTCTCGGGATTGATCACGATGGAGGACCTGCTCGAGGAGCTCGTCGGCGACATCTCCGACGAGTACGACCGCGAAGAGATCCACATCGAGGAGCTGCCCGACGGATCGTTCCGCGTGAACGGCCGGGTCACGATCGACGACGTGAACGAGGCGCTCGGCGTCGAGCTGCCGCAGGACGAGTGGGACACCATCGGTGGTCTGCTGCTCGGCATCGCCGGCGAGATCCCGCGCGAGGGCCAGGAGCTGCGCCACGGTGATCTGCGCCTGACGGCCGACAAGATCGTCGGCCGCCGCATCAAGTCGGTGCTGATCCGGCGCGAGCCGCCCGAGGCGTCGGAGCCCGAGCCGGAGAACGAGGCGGCAGAGGGCTGATGCGCCGCGGCGCGCCCCGCCGCGACGTCTACCCGACGAGCTCTTCGGGCAGGAGTGCGGTGACGCGCGCCACGTCGGCCGCACGCAGCCGGCGCTTGGTGATCGCATACGCGTCGCGCGGAAACGCGGCCAGGTCGGCGCTGTGCTCGACCGCGTGCGCCACCACGTCCCCGCCCTCGGCGACGAGCCCGTTCACCATGCCGTTCGCGAATGCCTCCGCGGGTGCGTAGCCACGCGCGTGCAGCAGCGCCTCGACGTGCAGGTGCGGCGGGATCGCGCTGCCGCCGATCGCAGCCATCCAGCTCGGCATCGGAATGCCGATGGCGACCTCGTTGAGCTGGAGCCGGAAGCGCCCGTCGGCAGCGTAGCGGCGGTCGCACGCTCAGGCGAGGACGGCGCCACCCGCGATCGCGTGTCCGGTGATCGCCGCGACCGTCGGCAGGGGGAAGGTGAACACGCGCAGCATCGTGCGCGCGAAGGTCTCGCTCAGCTCGCGCAGGCCCTCGCGCGACAGCGTCGGCAGCAGCTTCAGGTCGAGCCCGCCGGAGAACGTCCCGGCGCGGCCGGCGATCACCAGTGCGGACGACCCGTCGCCTTCTGCGCGGTCGAGCAGGTGCGTCAGCTCCTCCAGGAACGGTACGCTCATCGCGTTGGCCTTGCCGTCGTCGATGACGACGCGCGCGATCCTGCCGTCGCTCTCGTAGCGCATGCGGTCCATGGTGCTCTCCTCGTCCGGCGCCGCGCGGTCAGACGTTCCGTGCGGGCCAGGGCCCGGTCACGGCGAACGTGATCCCCGGCTGCATGATGTTGACGAACAGCGTGGAGCCGTCCGGCGAGAACACCGCACCGGCGAACTCCGAGCCGTTGAGGGCGTTGCGCGCGAACGGCCACACCTCGCCGCGCGCGCCGACGTGGCGCAGGTACTGCTCGCCGGAGCCGTCCTCGCACACGATCAGCTCCCCCCACGGTGCGACCGTCAGGTTGTCGCCCATGTCGAGGCGGGCCGCATCGTCGGGCTCGGCGAACAGCTCGAGGAAGCCCGGCTCGTCGGTCTCGCGCGGTGTGCCCTCGAACGGGCTCGGGATGTAGCGGAAGATCTGTCCCTTCTTCTCGGGGCCGCCGATGGTGCACGCGAAGTAGATGCCGTCGTCGCCGCGCCACATGCCCTCGCCGCGTGCGAATGGCGCGGCGCCGAGAGCTGCGCCGCGCAGGCGGAGGTCGTCGTCCGGCGACTCCACGTCGGCGAGATCGACCCACTCGGCGCCGATCGACTCGCCGATCGCGACCTCCTGCCGACGCCAGCTGCGGAGGTCGACGCCGCGCTTGCACTCGCACACCCGGAACGCATGCAGACGTCCACCCGCGGCGAGCCTCGTCCGGTCGTTCGGCAGGAAGCGGTAGAGGAGGCCGTCCTCGCGGTCCTCGGTCTGGTAGACGCAGCCCGACTTCGGGTCGATCGCGACCGCCTCGTGGTTGAAGCGGCCCATGGCGCGCAGCGGCTCGGGCCGGGCGCGGCGCGGGTCGGCGATCGCGGGCACCTCGAAGTTGAAGCCGTGCGGTCGCGCCGTGCCCGAGTACGGTTCCTTGGTGGCTTCCTCGCAGCTGATCCAGCTGCCCCACGGGGTGACGCCACCGGCGCAGTTGCGGATCGTCCCGGCGAGGCTCTGGAACTGGCGCTCGAGCGTGCCGCTGCGGGTGTCCCAGACGAACGTGGTCGTGCCGCCGAGTGCCGGGCGCGTGCCGCCACCCGCGTCGTAGACGTCGGCTGCGGGCAGCTTCGCGAACCGCTCGTTCGACGGGCCGTACGGACCGAGCTTCGGCAGGTCGTTGCCGAGCTCGTGATTGCGCACGACGATGGTCTTGCCGTCCGGACCCGCGAACGCACCCATGCCATCGGGGGCACCCGGGACGAGGAGCCCGTCGCTCATCTCCTCACCGGTGCGCGACACGACGCGGTACGAGAAGCCCTTCGGGAGCTCGAGAATCCGCTGCGGGTCGGGCACGAGCGGGCCGAAGCGCGCCGTCGCCGCGGTGGCCGGGGCCGCACCGGTCGCGAGCCCGCGTCGCGCACCGAGCAGCGTCGCGAAGGCGAGCGTGGTCGCGGTGCCGTCGCGCAGGAAGCGACGGCGGGTGAGGTGGCGCTGGGGCATGGGGGGGGGCGTTCCGTCCGAGCGCGCCGTGCGGCGCGCTCGGCGACGCGCGCGAGTGTGCCGGATACGTCGAGTCCATGCCAATCGCTGCGGCGGCAGACCGAGACGGCAGATCGGCGAAGCCCTCCGCGGTGACCATTTTCCTTGCCCTGCGAGCGGACGCGGAGATAGCTTCGTGCGGCCCGGCGGCTGCGGCGGCAACGGCAACAACTTCGCGACCGCGGACGCGTGCCAGCGGACGTGCGGGATCGATCCCTGAAGCTGCGCACGCGCAGAGCGTGAACGGAGGAGACATGTCGGAGGTCCACGAGCAGCCGCTTCCCTACGCGCAGGGCCGCGTGTACCACGACGCCGACGCGCACGTCGTCGAGACGCCCGACTGGCTGGTGCCGTTCGCCGACCCCGGCGTACGCGAGCGGCTCAGGCCGCTCTTCGTCGCGAGCGTCAAGCCGGGCGAGGATCAGCTGATCGATCGCGTGCGCGCGAAGCACCGCGACCCCGAAGCTCGCCCGCGCATCGAGGCGGAGATCATGCTGCGCAAGAACTGGAGCGCGCTCGGCTCGTTCCTGAAGGAGGACCGCCCGCGCGCGCTCGACCTGCTCGGGTTCAAGAGCCAGCTCGTGTTCAACACGTTCCTGAACCAGTACCTGAACGACGCCGAGCACTCGGGCGACCTCGACTTCGCCTACGGCCTCGCGCGCGCCCACAACCGGGCGCAGGTGGACTTCTGCTCGGTGGACCCGCGGCTTCTGGCGGTCGGCTACGTGCCGCTCGCCGACTTCGCGCGGGCGCGCGCGATGGCGGAAGAAGCCATCGCGATGGGCTGCAAGGCGCTGCTGATCGCGTCGTCGTGTCCGCGCGGCCACTCGCCGAGCCACGTCGGGCTCTTTCCCGTGTGGCAGGTCGCGCAGGACGCGGGGCTGCCGATCGTGCTGCACGTCGGCGGCGGCGGACGCCTGCTCGATCCGCACTACTTCGAGAACGGCCTGCCGCCGGTCTCGGACTTCCACGGCGGCGCCGAGAACTTCCGCTCGGTGGACTACATGGCGATCCCGTTCCCGCCCATGCAGACGCTCGCGACGATGATCTTCGACCGCGTGTTCGATCACTTCCCGAAGCTGCGCGTCGGCGTGATCGAGCAGGGCGCGGTGTGGCTGCCGAGCTGGATGCGCCAGCTCGACGCGGCGCTCGATGCGTTCGCGAAGGGCGAGGAGCGGCTGCGCAAGCTCGAGCTGAAGCCGAGCCAGTATGTCGAGCGCCAGATCCGCGTGACGCCGTACCCGGCCGAGCCCGTGGGCTGGATCGTCGAGCAGGTCGGGCCGGACGTGTGCATGTTCTCGTCGGACTGGCCGCACGTCGAGGGCGGGCGGAATCCGATCAAGCGCTTCGAGGCCAGCATGACGGGCGTCGACGAGCACGCACGGCAGAGGTTCTACTGCGACAACTTCGTCGACATGATGGGGTGCGGGCTCGTGCCGTGACCTAGAGGCGCGCTGCGTCGTGGGCGGCCGCGCGGGGGTGAACCAGGCCGCGTCACGAGGGTCGCGCAGGCCGCCTCGAGAGCGCCCTCCGTGGCGGCCGAACTCGTTGGTACGCACGTGGCGGACGATCGTGCGCCGCGCCGGCGTCGTGCGTGGTCCCGCCGTCCGAATCGCGCAGTGTCGCGCCCTGTTCGGTATGGACTCCGTTCCAGAGGGTGCCGTGCGGCGTCAGCTCGGTCGGCCGCGCGTGTTGCGACACGGCCGGGCCACGAATGCCGCGACGCTCGCGCGGCCGCAGAAGAGCCTCGAACCGGGCCGCCCGGGCGGAGTAGCAGGCTTCGAGACCGGGATGAGCCTGGTCCATCTGGGAAGTGTCCGACGAGAGCGCCGGAGCTTGCTGCCGCCAGCATCTGATCGGCGGCATTGCGCAGGATCGCTGCTTCATGGCGCGTACCGTCCATCTACGAACAGGAGGGCCGCCGATGCTTCGCTGGATCGCCGCTGCGACGTTCTCGTTGCTCGCTACCCAGGCCGCCGCGGCCACGCTGTACGTGAATCCCGGCGGCACCGGAGGCTGCTTCTCGTCCGTCCAGGCGGCGGTGGACGCCGCCGGAAATCGGGACGTCATCGACATCGCGGCCGGGACCTACGTCGGAAGCGTCAGCGTCCTGGGCTTCACTCGGCTCACCCTGCAGGGTGCGGGTGCCGGCCGGATCGACGATCCTCCAGGCCCCGTTCGGGATCCTGCACGTGTCCAGCGGCGATGTTGTGGTCCAGGGCGTCACCCTCAGCGATTCCGAACGGGCGATCTTGGTGAGCACCGGCAAGCTCACGCTGCGTGACTCCACCATCACGGGAAACACCGGTGCAGCCGTCGAATGTGCGAAGGGTACCCGTGTCACGATCGAGGACTGCCTCATTGCGGGAAACGGTGCGTCGCTCTTCTACGATGCGGCGGTCGGGGGGCGCGGCGCCGTCACCATCGTGCGCAGCGAGATTCGCGACAATCAATCGCACGGGGTGACCGCCGAGGGTAAGGTCGCGATCGTCGACAGCGTGATCCGCGGGAACGGGAACACGGGCGTGAGGGTGAATGTGGCGACGATCACCGGGAGCACGATCAGCGGGAATGGAGTGTCGTTCCCGTCGGGAGGCGTGAGCATCGGTCTGGACGCGTCGAGAGGAGGCTCGGCCAAGATCTCGAACACGACGATCAGCGGAAACGCCGGCGTCGGGCTGGTCGTCTTCGACCGCTACGGGGCCGTGCTCGACCACGTGACGATCGCCGGCAACACCCAGCCTTTGCCGGGCGCCACGACCGGGGGCTTGCAAACTCTCAGCAAGAGGGTGGTCCTTCGCCGCACGGTCATGGCCGACAACCTGCCTACCGATTGCGCAACGCCCAGTGAGTTCTCTGCCGGGCGTATCCGCCTGGCCGGCGTGAACCTGATCGAGACGCCGGGCGACTGCGTCACGGCCGGACAGGCGCCGCTCACGGTCGATCCCGTTCTGGGTCCGCTCCAGGACAACGGCGGCCCGACAGAAACCCAGGCGCTTCTGCCCGGAAGCCCCGCAATCGGCGCCACCACGGCGGGATGCAGCGGCGTCGATCAGCGCGGCGTCGCCCGTAGCGTGCCCTGCGACCTCGGAGCGTACGAGACGCCGTAGCGAGCGACGCTCGACACCACGCTCGGTCGCGCGCGGCGAACCCGCGTCGAGACCGCTCGCCGATCGCCTTGACGGCTGCCTGTCCGCTCAACCCGTGGAACGGCGACATCACCGCAACGGCGGTGCGGTCGGCCCGTGCGCCTGCGCCGTCCGATTCCGGGGCCGAGACCACGAAATGGACGCCAGCGTCGTGCTCAGAAGTCGAGCAGATGCTCGACGGTCGCGTCGAGGTCGGGCAGCAGGCGCGACGGAACCGGACCGTGGGTGCGGGTCGTTCCGCCGTCGAAGGCCTCGCCGGCGCGCGAGAAGACCGTCAGCGATCGCCCGCGCGGGTCGATGATCCAGTACTCGTCGACGCCGTTCTTCGCGTAGACGTCGTTCTTCTCGGTGAGGTCGTGGCTGCGCGTGGAGGGCGAGAGGATCTCGACGACGAGATCCGGCACGACCTCCAGGAACTGTCCGAAGACTGGTGGCGGCGTCGCGTTCCAGCGTGCCGTCGTCACCAGCGACCCGTCCGGCTCCAGCGTGTCACCGGACGGCAGGTCGAAGCCGGTGCTCGACGCGAAGACGCGACCGATGCGGTGCTGCTTGGCGTATCGCTCGAGCACGACGACGACAGCGGTACCGATCCGGCCGTGCGGCCACCCGGCGGGCGGGCTCACGACGATGCGCCCGTTGAGCAGCTCGTAGTGGCCGAGGTCGGAGCTCGAACGCTCGTCGAGCCAGGCGCGGAACTGCGCCTGCGTGAGCGGCTTCGCGAGCGTGGCCTCGTGCTCCGTGACCATCGGACGTGGATCGTAGCGCGGCGGCGCACGATCGGGAAGGTCGCTCGCACGGGGGTGATGCGGCAATGAACGGGACGACAGGAGCTCTCGCGCGGCGCGATGCGGCGCGCTGCGGTTGAGCTCGGCCCCGTAGATCGGGCAGGATCCGCACCGATGTACGGCTTCCTCGAGCAGCTCCTGCACTACTTCGACCGCCCGCACACGGCACCGCCGACGGGTCCGGTCGGCGGACCCGCCGCCTGGCGCGGCTCCGACCTCGCCGGAAGCGACGTGTGGCGCGAGCGCCTCGACGACGCGCAGGTCGCCGAGCTGCAGCGCGCCGTCGCGACCGCACGCGCGAGCGGCCGCCCGACGCGCGAGCTGACCGCCACCGACTTCCCGCTGCCCTCGCTACGGCCGTCGATCGATCGCTGGCGCGACGAGCTTCGCCGTGGCCGCGGCTTCGTCGTGATCTCGGGCTTTCCGGTGAGGGTGTGGAGCGAGGACGATGCCGAGACCGCGTTCTGGTGCCTCGGCCACCACCTCGGCGTGCCCGGCGCGCAGAACGAGGAGGGCGACCTGCTCGGGCACGTCAAGGACCTGAGCGCGACCGCGCGCCACGCCGACGAGCGGCTCTACCGCACGAACAAGTCGATCCGCTTCCACTGCGACGCCGCGGACGTGGTGGGATTGCTGTGCCTCGGCACGTCGCGCGAGGGCGGGGCGAGCCGGCTCGTGTCGTCGATCACCGTTTTCGATCACCTGCTCGCGACCGAACCCGACCTCGCGGCGCGCCTGTTCGAGCCGATGCTGCTCGACGCGCGCCGTCCGCCCGGCGCGCCCACGCAGTACACGCCGGTGCCGCCGTCGTGCTTCGACGGTACGCAGCTCCGCACGTTCATGCACCTCGACTACTACACGTCGGTCGAGCGCCATCCCGACGTCACGCTCGACGACCGCGCGCGCGCGACGCTCGCGGCGTGGGAGGAGTACGCGGAGCGTCCTGACGTGCACCTCGACATGCAGCTCGCGCCCGGGGATCTGCAGCTGGTGAGCAACCATTCCGTCGTGCACGCGCGGACCGCGTACGAGGACGATCCGGAGCAGCCGCGGCACCTGCTGCGGCTGTGGCTGTCGCTGGCGTGAAGATCTGACGGCGTGCCGGTCCCGGCCCGGCTCAGTTCGGTCCCACGCGGAGTCCGCTCGTGAAGTTGCGCAGCGAGACCGCCCCGAAGTGGTTCCACAGGTCCACGCGCAGCACCTCGATCGAGTAGAGGCGGTCGTCCTTGAGGACGTCGGGTGAGCCGAAGAATGTCTCGAAGGTCGTCGAGATGTCGCACCGTCCCTCCGCGACGAAGCAGCTGCCGAACTCGATCTCTGTCCGGTCGACGGTCGTGACGTCGCCGATCGGGGAGTCGTCGGTGGTGATGCGCAGCATGAGGCTCAGCTGCAGGTTGTCGCCCTCGCACACCGGATCGAGCCCGGTCATGCGCACCTTCACCTTGATGTCGGATCGGCTCACGGTGAGCGACCACTTGCCGTTGCCCTTCGGCCCGAAGAAGCATCGGGAGCCGTCGGCGGGCGCCGGCAGCGGGCCGGGCGTGCCGCAGGCGACGGAGCTGAACGGGCCGATGGTCGCCACGTTGTGGACCGTGCACGCGCGTGGGCGGTGACGAACTCGCCCTTGAGGGTTTTCGCACTCTTCGGGACCGTGAAGGCTGATGCCGGCGCGGCCGTCAGGAGCGCCAGCCCCAGTGCGATGCGCGGGACCATCGAGTCCTTCGTCGTCCGAGCGCCGCGGCGTCCCGCGCGAGCCGGCATCCTGCGCAGCCGCAGGCAGGAAATGGCGTCCAGGTGCATGTCGTCCTCCGTTCGATGCGGGCCGCCCGTCCATCGGGAGGGTGCCGCAAGGTGAGAAGACGAATGCGCCACCGCGCGGCGGCAGTCCTAAACGAACGGTAAAGGTTCGGTGAAGTTCACCGGCCGGCCGCGGGGGCCGCACCTGGAGGACCTGCCCGCCGAGTCTCGCGCGCCCGGATCAGCCCGCCGCCGCGTCGCGCCTCCGGCGCGCGTGCTGGAGCCGGTACAGCACCAGCGCGACGATCCCGACCGGGACCTGGAACGTCATGAACACCGCCGTCGGCACGGCCGCGACGAGGCTGCCGAGCGCCTGCGTCGTGACGAACAGGCCGAGCACCGAGTTCTTGATGCACAGCTCGACCGCGATCGTCGCCGCGTCGCGCGACCCGAGCCGCAGCGCGAGGGGAACGGCGATGCCCATGACGAGGGCCGCGAAGAGCAGCAGGAGGGATGGCGTCCAACTCGCCGCGAACGCCTCGAGCGGCAGGTCGTCGCGGCGCGCGCCCTCGATCGTCAGCGCGGCGACCATCGCCACCGTACAGCTGCGCGTCAGCATGGGCTCCCACGAGACGAGGTTCGGCACGCCGTAGCGCAGCACCATGCCTACCCCGACCGGCACGACGGTGAACGTTCCCAGCGTCCAGGCGGTCTCGAGGACCGGCATCGAGATCCCGGCCGCAGCCTCGCCGAGCCCGCGCACGGCGATCTGGACCCACAGCGGGATGGTGAACAGCGTCACCATGGTCGCGCTCGCCGTCAGTGTGATCGACAGCGCCGTGTCGGCCTTCGCGAGGTGGACGAGCACGTTCGACATCACGCCGCCCGGACACGCGGCGATCACGACCAGGCCTGCGGCGAGCAGCGGCTCGAGCGCGAACGCGCGTGCGAGCAGCAGCCCGACGAGCGGCATCGCGACCAGCTGCAGCAGCGTGCCGACCACCGTCGCGCCGGGCATGCGCGCGATGCGCTGGAAGTCCTCGAGCGACAGCGTGAGGCCCATGCCGAGCATCACCCCGAACATGCCTCCCGGCACGAGCCACTGTGCGAGCACGCCTTCCAAGGTCGCGCAGGCCTACCACGCCGCGTCCAGGCGGGCGACGATGATCGTGCGGACGCCGCTTCAGTAGTCGAGCAGCTGCTCGACGGTCGCGTCGAGGTCGGGCAGCAGGCGCGACGGGAGCGGACCCTGCGTGGCCGTCGTGCCGTCGTCGAACGCGACGCCGGCGCGAGAGAAGACGGTCAGTGACCGCGCGCGCGGGTCGATGATCCAGTACTCCTCGACGCCGTTCCTCGCGTAGACGTCCTTCTTCTCGGTGAGGTCGCGGCTGCGTGTGGACGGCGAGAGAATCTCGACGACGAGGTCCGGGACGACCATCAGGAACTGTCCGAGCACGGGCGGCGGTGCCGCGTTCCAGCGTGCCGTGGTGACGATCGAGGCATCGGGCTCGAGGGTGTCGCCGGAGGGAAGGTCGAAGCCGGTGCTCGAATCGAACGCCTGCCCGAGGCGATGTCGTTCGACGTGCTGGTCGAGTATGCGTGCGACCCTCGCGCCGATCCGGCCGTGCGGCCACCCGGCGGGTGGGCTCACGACGATCCGCCCGTTGAGCAGCTCGTAGTGGCCGAGGTCGGAGTCCGGGCGCTCGTCGAGCCAAGTGCGGAACTGCGCCTGCGTGAGCGGCTTCGCCAGCGTGGCCTCGTACTCCGTGACCATCGGACGGGGATCGTAGCGCGAAGACGCATGGCGTGGAAGGTCGCTGTCGCACGCGGAGCCCGGCAATGAACGGAACGACAAGGCTTCGCTGCCGGCGACGGTGCTCGAGGCACGAACGAAGCGACGACGAGGCGCACGCGGCTCGCCGAGCAGGCAGCCGGTGGCGGATGGCTCTAGCGCGCCGAGCAGCAGCATCGTCACCCGCGACCGCATGCGCGAGTCGTTGTCGGGGTTGTACGTGTATGGCATCCAGAGACGGATGAAGAAGACGCTCCACATCGACGACGCGCTTCTCGCGAGCGCGCGGGCGGCCTGTGGCACCGACACCGAGACCGTGCACCTCGGCCTCGAGGCGCTCCGGCGCCGCGCGGCGTACGAGCGCCTCCGCGTGCCGCGCAGATCGGAGCCGGCCGCGCAGCCTGCCCCCCGCCGACGAGAGAAGGCCGCGCGCAAGCACCGAGCGGCGTAGAGTGGCCCTCGTCGACACCTCGGTGTGGATCCGGATTCTCGCCGGCCGGGGACACGAGGTGCGCGCGCTCGACCGTCTGCTCGCCGACGAGGACGTCGTGGCCCACGACCTCGTGCACGGCGAGTTGCTGATCGGCGACAGCGGCGGACGACGCCGTCTGCTCGAAGCCTACGCGCGGATCGCGCGGGCCCGTACGCTGGCGCACTGAACCAGCGACGCGCCGCTGGCGGCCCTGGCGACGGATCTCGGGGTGGCCTGGTCGCCGCCCCGCTGAATCGAGCAGGACGAACGATGCGCGACACGGGACACCAGCCGAACACGACCGAGGGCCGACCATTGCACGAAGACGAGATGAGGCGACCGGCGGCGACAGCGAAGCCCTGCCGAAGGTGCTCACGCCGCACGCAGAGCACTCTGGCGGTGGCATTCCTGATCGGAGGCCTTCTCTGCGCCAGCCTTCCGGGATGCAGCGACACCTCGCGCGCCAGCGAGTCCGAGCCGCTCTGCATCGACGGCCCGCTCCCGCTCGGCGAGCAGGTGCCGCCGGTCGACGCCGGCTGCACCGACCCGCCGTCCGCGCTGTCCGCCGCCGCGGAGCAGCAGCAGCGCGCGAATGCCGAGGCGGCCGCCGCATCCGCTGCCGAGCTGCTGCGCCGCGACGCGATCACCATCGTCACCTGCGGCACCGGCACGCCGATCCCGTCCGACCGTGTGCAGGCCTGCACCGCCGTGTTCGTGAACGGCCTCTTCCTCCTGTTCGACGCGGGCGACGGCGCGCAGCGCTCGATGGAGCGCTCGCTGCTCCCGATCACCGACATCGACGCGATCTTCCTCACCCACTTCCACTCCGACCACATCGCGGACGTCGGCGAGGTCATCAGCCGCAGCTGGATCCTCGGCCGCACGACGGAGCTCCCGGTCTACGGCGGTGAAGCCGTGCGGCGCGTGGTGGACGGCTTCAACGCGGTCTACGCGCTCGACGACCGGTACCGCGAGGCGCACCACGGCGAGGACGTCCTCGACGCGCGCGTCCAGCCCGCGGTGCCGCACACCATCGACGACCCGGGCGCGGAAGGGCGCGTCGTGTACGAGCGCGACGGCGTGACCGTCACCGCGTTCCGCGTCAATCACCCGCCGATCGAGCCGGCGCTCGGCTACCGCATCGACTTCGCGGGCAAGTCCGTCGTGATCAGCGGCGACACGACGGATACCGCGAGCCTGCGCGAGATGAGCGAAGGCGCGGACGTGCTGGTCTCGGAGGTCATGAACCGCGACGTGCTCGAGGCCGTCGAGTGCGCGCTGAAGCGCCTCGACCAACCGCGCAACGCGCGCCTGATCCGCGACATCCGCACGTACCACATCGGCACCACCGAGCTCGCGGGGCTCGCGCAGAACGCGGGCGTGCGCACGCTGGTGCTCACGCACCAGGTGCCGAGCTTCGACAACGACGACCCGCGCGTCGAGCTGCTGCTCGCGGCTCCGGTTCGAGCGATCTACTCCGGCGAGCTGATCGCCGCGAAGGACGGGCAGCGCATCGTCGTGGACCTGGAGTAGGCCGGGTTTCCGCTGTTGCCGGTCTTGTCCGCTCCCGACCGAAGTGTAACTGTGTCACCATGGCGGGAAAACGCTCGATCACCATCAAGGAACTGCACGCCCAGACCGGTGAGCATGTGCGCAGGGCGGGGCGGGGCCGCGCTCCGCTGCCGGTGACCGATCGCGGAAAGGTCGTCGCCGCTCTCGTCCCGCCGAACCTTTTGCCGCCGCGCAGGCGACGCCGCACCATTCTGCCGGAGTACGCGAAGCTGCTCGCCCGTGGCCGTGTCTCGAGCGACGTCCTCGACGACCTCGATGCCGTCCGTGGCGACCGCTGAACGATGATCTTCTGCGACACCTCGACACTCGCGAAGTACTACGTCCCCGAGGCCGAGTCCGAAGCAGTCCGCGAACGCCTCGACGCGGAGGACCAGGTCGTCCTCTCGGACCTTGCTCGCGCAGAGCTCATGGGGTTGTTCCACCGGCGCGTGCGCGAACGCAAGTGGAAGCGCGACGAGTTCCTCACCGTCGTGCGCCAGTTCTCGACGGACGAGACCAGAGGGTTCTGGACCTGGGCTCCGCTCGATGGTGCGATCGTCCAGCAGGTGGTGCGAACGTACGCGACGCTCCCGACCGACGTGTTTCTTCGCACCGCGGACTGTCTCCATCTCGTGACGGCGCTGCAGCAGGGGTTCTCGGAGATCCATACGCACGACGTCCACCAGCGTGATGGGGCGCGAGCTCTCGGCCTCGAGCCGATCGCACTTGCGTGACGTACGAGGGAGCGATGGACCAGATCACCCTGCGCTGGGACCACCTCGCGAGCACCGCGTACGCGCTCGGCAGCGGACCCGTCGTCCTCTGCCTGCACGGCTTCCCCGACCACGCCCGCTCGTTCCGCCACCAGCTGCCGGCGCTCGCCGCCGCGGGCTTCCGCGCGATCGCGCCGACGCTGCGCGGCTACGAGCCGTCGTCGCAGCCCGACGCGAACAACGCGAGCTACCACCCGGTGCGCATCGCGCACGACGTGATCGAGTGGGCGCGCCAGCTGTCGGACCAGCCCGTGCACCTCGTCGGCCACGACTGGGGTGCCGTCGTGACGGACATCGCGCTGCACCTCGCACCGGAGCGCTTCGCGCGCTCCGCGACCATCGCGGTGCCGCCGCTCGGCGCGGTGCAGGGCGTACCGTGGAAGCTGCCGCGCCAGCTTCGGCTCTCCTGGTACATGTTCTACTTCCAGCTGCGCGGCATCGCCGACCGCGGTGTCGCGCGCGACGACTTCGCGTTCGTCGAACGCCTGTGGCGCGACTGGTCGCCGGGCTGGGCGTGGGATCCGGCCGAGATGGCGTCGCTGAAGGAGACCTTCCGGCAGCCCGGGGTGCTGCGCTCGGCGCTCGGCTACTATCGCGCCACCTTCAACCTGCGGCTTGCCGACGCCACCCTCATGCAGAAGCTCGCGCGCGCGCCGTACGACGTCCCGCTGCTCGCGATCACCGGCGCGCTCGACGGCTGCATGGACACGCGCGTCTACGACCTCGTCGACCGCGACCTGTTCCGCGCGGGGCTCCGCATCGAGCGCATCGCCGGGGCCGGGCACTTCGCGCACCAGGAGAAGCCGGACGAGATCAACCGTCTGCTCGTCGACTGGTTGACGACGCGCGCGTGATGAACCGGCACCGCCGCGTGCACGCGAGCCGAAGGCGAGCGCGGAGCGTGAGCGACCGCCGGGAGTGGGCCCCCGCGCGGCTTCGCCATGTGCGGCGAGGGGGCGCGTGCCCTCTCGTGGAGCCTTGAAGCTGCCGGTACCGAGCGACGCGCACGCGCTCTCCGCGCGCCTCGCCGCCGAGGAGCGCGAGCTCGTCGAGCGCCTCGCGGCGCTGGAAGAGCGGGTGCGGCGCTTCGCGGACGTCGAGCGCCCGGCGTACGAGAGCTGGCGCCGGCTCGAGTTCGGACCGCTGCTCGCGACGCTACAGGAGATGTCCGACCAGCTGCGCCTGCGCGGCATCCTCGCGCACCGCCTGCAGGACCTCGTCGAGCGCGACGGCCTGCACCCGCGCGAGGCGCTGTACATGGTCGAGAACCCCGACGCGTGGCCGACGCGTGCGCCCGGCGGCGGCTTCGACCCCGACGAGGTGGAGGCGCGGCGGCGCGCGAAGCGCGACCGCAAGCGTGCGGAGCGGCGCGAGGCGAAGCGGGCGAAACGCTCCGACCGTTCGAGCGACGACGCGGCAGCGTTCGGAGCCGCTGCCGCGGGAGGCGCGGCGCGCCCGGCGGCGCGCGTCGTCGATCTCTACCGCGCGCTCGCGCGGCGCATCCACCCGGACTCGCCGTCGGCGCTGCGCACCGTGGCCCCCGATCGGCTCGGCGCGCTGTGGACCGACGTGCAGGAGGCGTACGAGAGCGGCAGCCTGGAACGCCTGCTCGCGCTCGCCGCGTGGGTCGACACGCTGGGTGCCGCCGATCTCGAAGCGGGCAGCGACGGCGCTCCACCTCCGTCTCGGGCGGACGCCGCGCGCCCGGCCGGGCGCGCGGCGCTGCTCTCGTTCACCGAGCGCTACGACCGCCTGCGCGCGCTGCGCCGCTCGCTGCGTGCCCTCGAGCGCGACCTGACGGCGCTCGAAGGCGACCCGGCGTGGGACTTCGCGGCGCGGCGGCGTGACGACGCGCGCCGGCTGGCGCACGCGACGCGCGACGCGATCGATGCCGACGTCGCGCGCGTGCAGGACGCGCTCGCGGAGCTCGAGGCGTTCTTCCGTGACGTCGGGCCGCCGCGCGCGCCGCGCTTCGCGCGCCGGCGCTGAGCCGCGGCAGGGCGCGATGCGCGCGCGGTTACGCCGAGGCGTCGCCGCCCGAGGCGCGCCACCAGGGCGGAAGGCCCGGCCCGTCGTGCGACGAGCCGGGCCTTCCGGTCATGGCGCCGTCCGCTCAGCGGCGGCAGGTCAGCTTGTTCTGCACCGCGTTGAACGCGCAGTCCTGGGCGGCGTAGTCGCTCTCGCCGCACAGGCCCTCCTCCGCCGCGGTCGCGTCACCGAGGGTCACGATCGTCCGGATCGGCGCGTCGGCGCCCACCACCGGATACGTGCCCCTCTTGCCCTTGACGGTGATCTTCACGCGGCGCGGCGTCGGACCGGCGGCCTTGTCGTTGATCACCACCTGCGCGATGCCGCCCGCCGGTGCGGCGTTCTTGTCGGTGAAGCGCCAGGTCTTGCCGTTGCCCGAGAGCTTCCAGCCGACCTTCGTCCCGGCGCTGTACGCACCGGCGGGAATCCCTGCGTCGAGGCGCGTCGTGCCGTCGTCGGCCTGCAGCACCACGCGTACGCCGTCGGCGAGGGGAGTCAGCTCGGAGAACGAGCGGCCCGGGGGCAGCGTGAAGAACGCGCTGACGACGAGGCCGTCGTTGCCCGGCGTCGCGTCGCTGTTGATCTTCGCCAGCACGGTGCGCGACTTCGGCCTGGTCGCGAAGACCTGGCCGGGGTCGAGCGTCGTGCAGGCGTCGATCGCGTCGCAGTCGCCGTCGCCGTCGGTGTCGGGACCGGCCGGGTTGGCGGGGCAGATCGGGCTCGCGCCGTCGCAGGTCGCGGCGAGCTCGCAGGCGTCGCCGGGGGCGCGGCACTCGGTGCCGGCGGTGACCAGCGTGCAGCTCGCGGAGCAGCAGCTGTCCGCGGCGCCGTTCGCGACGCCCTGGTCGCACGCCTCGCCGGCGTCGACGTTGCTGTCGCCGCACACCGCGACGACGTTCTCGTAGCGCGCGGCCAGGGTGTCCGACATGGACGGGGGGCCGGTGAAGCCGGCGGCGACGATCCTGCCGTCGGCCTGCACCACCACCGCGTTTGCGCCGTCGTCTCCGCCGATGTCGGTGGTCACGACGCCGCCCGTCCCGAACGTCGCGTCGAGGCTGCCGTCCTCCGCGACCTTCGCGAGCGCGAGCGCGTAGTCGGTGCCGCCGTACGAGAGCCCGGCGACGACGATCTCGCCGTCGCTCTGGAGCGCCACAGCGCGCGCCTGATCGTCGCCGCCACCGATCGGCAGCTGCAGCTTGCCGTCGCCGTCGAACGTCGTGTCCAGCGAGCCGTCCGACAGGTAGCGAACCACGGCGAAGTCGTTCCCGCTGCCGGGGTCGGTGCTGCCGGCGACCGTGATGCGGCCGTCACCGTGCAGCGCGAGGTCCGAGCCGATCGCGTAGGTTCCCGCGACCGGCGTCACGACGACGCCGTCACCGTCGAAGCCGGTGTCGGGTGTGCCGTCGTCGTCGAGGCGCAGCACGGCGATCTCGAACACGCCGGCGTTCGAGGTGTAGCCTGCGACGACGATCTTGCCGTCCGCCTGGATCGCGACCGCGTTCGCGACGTCGGTCGACGGTCCGACGGCCACGGTCACGATGCCGCCGGTGCCGAAGGTCCCGTCCAGCGTGCCGTCGTCGTTGAAGCGCACCACCGCGAAGTCGAGGCTCGCGAGCGTCGCGTAGCCTGCGACGACGATCTTGCCATCGGCCTGGAGTGCCGCCGCCAGGCCGTTGTCGTTGCCGGCGCCGATCGGCGTGGTCGCGATGCCGCCGCTGCCGAAGGTCGGGTCGAGGGTGCCGTCCTCGTCGTAGCGCACGACGGCAAAGTCGTTGTTCGCGCCGATGCGCGCGTAGCCGGCGAGCAGCAGCTTGCCGTCCGGCTGACGCAGCACCGCACGGGCGATCTCGTCGGCGGTGCCGATCGGCGTCGTCACGATGCCGCCGGTGCCGAACGACCCGTCGAGCGTGCCGTCGTCGTTGCGGCGCACGATCGCGAAGTCGGTGTTCGTGCCGCGCGCCTGTCCGCCGGTGACGACCTTGCCGTCGGGCTGGACCAGCACGTCCCAGGCGCTGTCCGCGCCGGCGGTGACGGCGGTCGTCGCGGTGCCGGTGCCGTTGAACGTCGTGTCGAGGTCGCCCGGGGCGGCGAACGCGACTTCAGCGATCACCAGGAACGCGAGGCTGAGGCCGAACCGGAACTTCGAGCGCATGGGTGCTCCTCCGTGAAGCCTGGTGGCGGACGCGCCTCGCAGCGGGACGCGTTGCGTCCTGGCGATCCTGATGGTCTGCTCCATGTCCGCCGGTGGGTGCAGGTCAAATGTCCCGTGCGACCTCGCCCGGGGACGCCGAAAGTACGAGCCCGATCGCGCGGCTGTCAACGCCGACTCTGCCCGTCGCCTCTGACCGTCCGCCGACGCACCGCCGCATCGTCTCGCATGGCGAGACGATGCGGGCGCGGCGCCGCGGGTCACGCTACAAGAACGCAGCATGACACCGCCCATCGGCAGCTGGATGATCGGCTACGGCGCGTTCCTGATCGCGATGGGAATCGCCGGCTACCTCTCGAACCCGGAGAAGGCCGCGACGGCCATGCTCTCCGGCGGAACCTTCGGCACGCTGTCGATGGCCTGGGGCGTTTTGCTGCGCCGCGGACACGCGTGGGCGCGTCGCGGCGCGCTCGCCACCACGGGGCTCCTTGCCGTCGTCTTCACGTGGCGCGCTTCCGTCGGCTGGATCGCCGTCAGCGCAGGACAGTCGGAGAAGCTGGTCGCGGCCGCGCTGATCTCGGCGATGCTGGTCGCGTCGCTGGTCACGCTGTGGGTGCTGATCACGGCGTCGGCGGACGATCCGCACGGCGCGCCCGGACGAACGCGCGATGCCTAGCCACTTTGCCGACGAGCCGGCGCACGTCGCGCAGCTGCGCGAGACCGTGCGGCGCTTCGTCGCCGACGAGATGCCGCCCGAGAAGCGGCAGCGCTGGGACCGCGAGCACCGCTTCCCGCGCGAGCTGTTCGCGCAGCTCGCGGCACTCGGCGTCTGCGGGCTCACCATCGCCGAGGAGCACGGCGGTGCGGGCGAGGACCTGGTCGCTGCGGTCGCGGTGATCGAGGAGCTGTGCCGCGGCGGCGCGTTCGCCGCGGGGCCGTTCATCCACTGTGCGTTCTACGGCGGCATGAACGTCTCGGAGAACGGCAGCGAGGAGCAGAAGCGCGCGCTGCTGCCGCGCCTCGCGCGCGGCGAGCTGCTGTTCGCGTACGGGCTCAGCGAGCCCGACGTCGGCGGCGACCTGGCGAGCGTGCGCACCACCGCGCGGCTCTCCGACGACGGACAAGCGCTGCTGCTCAACGGCGCCAAGCGCTGGTGCACCGGTGCCGACTTCGCGGACTACGTCTACTGCCTGGTGCGCACCGGACCGGAGGAGGAGCGCTACCGCAACCTCTCGTTCGTGCTGGTCGACCCGAAAGGGCCGGGCATCACGCTCGCGCCGATCGAGCACGCGAACCTGCGCTACACGCTGTCGTCGGACGTGGTCTTCGAGGACGCGCCGGTGCCGGTCGAGAACGTCGTCGGCGGCCGCGACGCGATCGGGCGCGGCTGGAAGATGCTCGCCGGCCGCGCGCTCGACGTCGAGAAGCTCGAGATCACCGCGGTCACGTTCGGCATCGCGCAGGCCGCGGTCGAGGAGGCGTGGACCTACGCGCAGCAGCGGGTCCAGTTCGGCAAGCCGATCGCCGCGCACCAGGCCGTCAAGCACGAGCTGGTCGAGGCGCGCACCCGGCTCGAGGCGTGCCGGCACATGCTCTACCACGCGGCATGGCTCGCCTCGGAGGGCCGGCCGTGCAGCGTCGAGACGTCGATGGCGAAGCTCTTCGTCGCCGACACCGGCGTGCAGATCGGGCTCGCCTGCCAGCGCGTCATGGGTGCCTACGGCCTGAGCGAAGGGCACGACATGGAGCGCAACGTCCGCGACCTGCTCGGCATGCCGATCGTCGGCGGCTCGTCGCACATGCAGAAGAACAACCTCGCGCGGCGCTGGGGGCTGCCGGACTGACGTCCGCAGCGGCTTCGCCGGTCGGGGAAGGACGGAGCCGCCGAGCGGCCCGGCCGGGAGCGGCGGGTCAGCCGAACGCGCCCGCGACGACGAGCTCGGTGACGCGGTCCTCGTCGTAGCCGAGGATCTGCGTCAGCACGTGGTCGTTGTCGGCACCGGACTCCGGCGTGGGGCCGGCGACGCGCGTCGAGGTCTCAGACAGCAGAAAGCGCGCGCTCTCGACGATGGTCGCCCCGTGCGTGGCGTGCTCGAGCGTGGAGAAGTGCCCCCGCCCGCGCAGCTGCGCGTCCTCGTAGAGCTGCTCGCCGTCCTGCACCACGCTCGCGGCGACGCCGCGCGACTGCAGCAGCGCCTCGGTCTCGGCGGCCGACCGTGCGGCGGTCCACGTGCCGACGGCGGCGTCGAGCCGTTCGCGCGCGGTGCGTCTCCCCGCGAGCGACGCGAGCGCGGGATCGCCGGCGAGGTCGTCGCGACCCATCGCGTCGCACAGCGCGCGCCACTCGCGGTCGTCGCGCACCGCGATCGCCACCCAGGCGTCTTCGCCGGCGGCGGGGTACACGCCGTGCGGCGCCATCTGCGGGTCGTCGTTGCCCTGCGCGCCCTGCACGCGCCCGTTCACGGCGTGGTCGAGCACGGCCGGGGCGAGATAGTGCAGAGCGGCTTCCGCCTGCGAGAGGTCGACGTGCTGGCCTTCGCCCGTGCGCCGTCGGTGCTCGAGCGCCGCGAGGATCGCGATCGCGTTGTAGCGCCACGCGACGTAGTCGGTGTAGGCGCCCCACGCGCCCACCGGCGCGCGGTCGGGCCAGCCGGCGACGCTCGCGAAGCCCGTGACCGCCGCCGCGAGATTGCCGTAGCCGGCGAAGGACGCCAGCGGACCGGTCTGGCCCATGAGGCAGGTGCTCAGCAGGATGACGTCCGGCTTCACCGCGCGCAGCGACGCGTAGTCGAGTCCGAAGCGCGCCATCACGCCGGGCGTGAACGACTCGCAGACCACGTCCGCCCAGCGCACGAGGTCGAGCAGCACCTCGCGGGCGGATTCGCTCGCGAGGTCGAGCGTCAGCATCCGCTTGCCGGCGTTGTAGTTGTAGAAGGCGACCGGACTCGCGAAGTCGCCGTTGCGGAAGGGCGCGATGGACTTGCACGCGTCGACGTGGCGCGGCGACTCGACGCGGACGACCTCGGCGCCGGCGTCGGCGAGCACGCGCGTCGCCTGCGGCCCGGCGATCGCCCACATCAGGTCGAGGATGCGGACGCCGTCCAGCGGGCGGCGTCCGGGTGCCGCCGGAGCCTTGCCCGACGGCGCGAACGCCGGCGTTCGTGGCGCCGCCGCGCGGATCGCGTCGCCGTGCTCGCCCATCGCGGGCGCGGGCGCGGGATCGCGCAGCACCGTCGCGCCGAAGCGCGCGAAGGGGCCCGGGAAGGGCACCGCACGGTCGAGTAGTGCTTGACGGACGGGTCGCCAGAAGCCGCGCGCGCGCAGCTGCTCCGACTCCGCGACGTCGGCGATCGACTGGATGGGCGCGATGAGCAGGTCGCGCTCGAGCGCGATCCGCTGCAGCTCGGCGCGCGTGTGGGCGCCGGTGAACGCGGCGACCGCGGCCTTGACGCGCTCGAGCTCCTCGAGGGGCTCCTGTCCGGTCATCAGCAGGATGGTGTACCCGCTCCAGTCCTTGTCGCGCAGCGCGGCGTCGCAGAAGCCGTGGTCGTGCACGCACTCCATCAGGCGGCGCGTCGCGGGTCCGAACGTCGGCCCGAAGATGTGCGTGATCGACACGTGCCCGTCGCGTGCGGGGTAGACGAAGCGCACGAGAATCGGGCCGAGGCGCATCCCACCCGAGGCGCGCTCCAGCGTAGGCGACGCGTTGCACGCGGCGAGGATCAGCGACTGCGTCGCGACCGTCTGTGCCGCCTGGGCCGACACGTCGACGTGCTGCCCGCGCCCGGTGCGCACGCGGTCGTGGTGCGCGAGCAGCGCGCCGAGCGCACCTTCGGCTCCGGCGTGCAGGTAGCCCTGCGGCACAGAGACGCGCAGCGGCGCGCGGTCGGCGTCGCCGTTGAGCCGCAGCGGGCCGCCCGCGGCCTGCAGGACGAGGTCGCTGTCGGCCCACTGCGCCTTCGGTCCCGTCTGGCCGAAGGGCGTGATCGAGACGTACACCAGCGCCGGGTTCGCCGCCGCCAGGTCGGCGTAGCCGAGGCCGTGTGCCGCCATCACGCCCGGGGCCGCCGACTCGACGAGGAAGTCGGCGCCGCGCGCTAGGCGGAGCAGCTCGGCGCGGTCCGCGTGGTCGTCGAGGTCGAGCACGATGCTGCGCTGGCCGCGCGCGTACGCCCACCAGTGCAGGGAGCGCTCCGGATCCTCGACGTCGCCGGCGAACGGGCCGACGCGGCGTGCGCCCGAGCCGCGGGGCGGCTCGACGTGGATCACGTCCGCGCCGAGATCGCGCAGGATCTGGCCGCAGAGGATCCCGCGGTGATCGGTCAGATCCAGCACGCGGCACGTCTCGAGCATCGTTTCCTCCCGGCTGCGTCGCGCGGTCGCGGGTGGCGCGCGCGGGGCTACTTCAGCGCATTCTCGATGACCGCGCGCACTTCCGGGGCTGTCGGCTTCACTGTCGGGTCGAAGCGCGCGACGACCTTTCCCTGCTTGTCGACGACGAACTTGCCGAAGTTCCACTTGATGTCGCCCGCACCCTCGGGCTGCGCGTCCTGCGCGGTGAGCCAGGCGTAGAGCGGTGCCCGCGACGCGCCGTTCACGTCGATCTTCGAGAACAGCGGGAACGTGACGCCGTACGTGGTCGAGCAGAACTGCTTGACGTCGGCGTCGGTGCCGGGCTCCTGACCCGCGAACTGGTTGCACGGGAAGCCGACCACCGAGAAGCCGCGCGGCGCGAGCTCCTCGTGCAGCTTCTCGAGATCGGTGTACTGCGGGGTGAGGCCGCACTTCGACGCGACGTTCACCAGCAGGACGACCTTGCCCTTGAAGTCGCCGAGCGAGCGCGCCTCGCCGTCGATGGTGTTCATCGTGAAGTCGTGCAGGTTGGGCATCGTAGGACTCCTCGGCGCGTGCGCGCCGCTCAGAACCTCTTGTTGAAGATGTTCGGCACCAGGCTGCGATTGGTGGCGGTGTCGTTGTAGTACGCATCGTGCACGAACAGGTCGACCTCGTCGCGCGACAGCTTGCCGTCGGTGTCGCGGTCGCCGCGACGGAAGATCTCCCAGATCGAGCCGCCGGACACCCTGGCCTCGTCCTCGCTCACGAAGCCGTCACCGTCGGTGTCGGCCGCGTCGCGCGCCGACAGCGAGGCGCGCAGCCTGCGCTGGACGGCGTCGGCGAGCTCGAACAGCGTGACGTTGCCGTCACGGTCCGTGTCGACGCTGTTCATCGACTGGTCCGCGCTGAAGAAGCCCGCCGTCTTCGCCTCCTCGTCGGTGAGCTTGCCGTCGTGGTCGGCGTCGGCCTGCTCGAACTCCTTCTGCAGCTTCGAGGTCGCGGGTCCGCTCGGCATGTCCTGCGCCGCGGCGGGGGCGGCGCACAGACCGGCGACCACGAGGGCTGCGACGAACACGCGACGACGGCGACATGGCCTGAACGACAGGGGCACACGGCTTGGCGGTGACGTCATGGTGCGCGAATAGCAGACCCGCGCGCTCGAGCACACGGGCCGTGTAGCGGCCGCGTGCGATCGTTCGGGACTCCGATCGGGCCGGTTCGCCGGAAGCACCTTGCCGGCACGCGCTCGAAGGTGGGAGTCTCACCAGTATGCTCCGCAGCTGTTTCCCCAAGGCCCCGCCGCCTGCCGCCGCGGCGTTCCTCCTCCTGGTGGCGCTCGCGACCGCCTGCGGCGATGGTGGCGGCTCGTCCGGCACGGACGACGGCACGATCGCCCGGACGCAGGTCGAGGCCGGCGGCTTCGTCTTCGAGGCGCGCGTCGCCGGTCCGCGCGGCGGCTCCCCGGTGCTCCTGCTGCACGGCTTCCCCCAGTCGTCGCTCGAGTGGGAGGCGCAGCTCGCCGCACTCGGGCGCGCGGGATACCGCGCCGTGGCGCCGGACCTGCGCGGCTACTCGCCGGGCGCCCGGCCGCCCGCCGTGGCCGACTACGCGCTCGAGCCGCTGACGCGCGACGTGATCGCGATCGCCGACGCGCTCGGCTTCGCGCGCTTCCACCTGGTCGGCCACGACTGGGGGGCGGCGATCGCGTGGGAGGTCGCCGGGAGGTACCCCGAGCGCCTGACGAGCCTGACGGCGGTCTCCGTTCCGCACCCGACGGCATTCGTGCTGGCGCTGGCGAACGATTCGGACCAGCAGGCCAGGTCGACGTACATCACGTTCTTCCAGCAGCCCGAAGTCCCGGAGCAGACACTGCTCGCGAACGACGCCGCGCTGCTGCGCAGCATCTACGGTACGGGGCCGGCGGCCGAGAACGCGGACGAGTACGTGCGGCTGCTCTCCGAGCCCGGCGCGCTCACCGCGGCGCTCAACTACTACCGCGCGCTCGGTCTCACGAGCTCTACCGGCGCACGGACCACGGTGCCGACGCTCTACGTGTGGAGCAGCGGCGACACCGCGCTCGGGCGCTACGGCGCCGAGCGCTGCGGCGACTTCGTCGATGCGCCGTACCGCTTCGAGATCATCGAGGGCGTGAGCCACTGGGTGCCCGAGGACGCGGCGGACGAGCTGTCGATGATGCTGGTCGAGCACGTCGGGCAGTGGGACGACTGACTTCGTCTGGTCCCGGCCATCTCGTGGGTGAGTGGACGGGCGCGAGAGCGAGTCGTCGATCTTGCCCGGAGAGAGCCGCGAGTATATTGCGAATATACTATGCCGACCAGCGTACACATCCCGAAGCCGCTGCTCGTGGCGGTCGACCGAAGAGCCCGGGCTCTGAAGATCAGTCGGAACCGACTGATCGTGCAGGCGCTGGAACGTGAGGTGACGGAAGGGTCGAGCTGGAGCGCGGACTTCTTCGAGCGGCTGGGGTCGACGACCCCGGACGTCGAGGAGGGCGCGGAGGAGATGCTCAAGGAGATCCGCGCGCGCCGGCGTTCGAAGGAGCCGGTCAGGCTGTGAAGTACGTCCTGGACACCAACGCGGTATCGCTTCTGATGAAGGGCGATCCGAACGTGATCGCGCACCTGAAACGGGTGGGACGAGGAGACGTCTGCATTCCCCAACCCGTGGTTTCGGAGATCGCGTACGGCATCCAGCGCCTGGTGAAGTCGAAACGAAGAGAGCTGCTCGCGCGTCGCTTCGAGCTGGTGCGAGAGGAGATCGCAAGGGCTGTCTGGAGCGACGAGGTGAGCGAAGCGTTCGGTCGGATCAAGGCCGCCCTGGAACGAAAGGGTGAGCGGATCGAGGATTTCGACGCTGCGGTGGCCGCGCACGCCGTCGCGGAAGGGTGCATCCTCGTGACCGCGAACCTGAAGCACATGACACGCGTTCCGGGCCTCGACGTCGAGGACTGGTCGCGGAAGCTCGTCGCGTCGTGACGACGAGCTCACACCGGTAGAAGTCTCGCCACGCTCGCCGCGTCAATTGCTGTCACGCATGCTTGCAGCGCGTGTGTTGCTGGCATCATTGCACGGAGATCATTGACGCTCGTGCCTCGTTCGCGCGAGACGACGCCGTCGTTCGACGGAACGATCAGCTTTCCACGAAGGAGGCCGGTGATGGACCACGACCGCATCCGGCGCGGCATCCTCGCACTACTGGGCGCGATGCTTCTGATCAGTGCCCCTGCGAGAGCTGCGTCCCTGCTCGCGATGTGGCGCATTGTACTGGCACTGGCGCTCTCAACGGTCTCTATCGTGGTGGTATCGCGTCCGAGCTGGCTTGGTGAGGGCGACTCTGACTCTGTACTCGGGACGATCGTCCTGAGCTTGGTGTACTTGCTGTTCTCTTTTCCGGGGAGGTTCATCCCGCTTAGGGGAGGGCTGACGCTGGCTGCAATCGCAACGGCCTGGTTTGCGCTGGGGTGGGCTATTGGTGGAGTGATCGACCGACGAAGATCCGGGTTGTGACGAGCATCGCGAACCCCCTGAGCGAGCAGGTGAGCTTCGCGCACGACCTTGCGGACAGGGCGGCTGAATGCAAGTTCGCAAGACGGCTGAATGCTAGTTGAGTCTTCGGCTGAACGCTGGTTCGTGCGGCGGCTCGAGCCGCGCTCCTGCGGGGCGCGGCAACGGACATCGCCGCGACGCACGACGGGTGGGTCGCGCCGGGTTCCACCCCGACGATCCCGCGACGACGTCAAGGCGCGATGGAGCCCTGCAGCAGCGGACCCGCGCCGTCTGCGTAGATCTCCACCCGTAGCACCGGGGCGGTGAAGCCGGCGGGCAGTGCGACTTGCACATCGGCTGCCATGTGCGGCGCTCGCGCGACGCGCTGGCGCAGCTCGCGTCCGCCGCTCGCGTCGACGATGCGCACCTCGAGTTGCGTGGCGTCCACGAGCGACGGCGGCAGCGTGACGACGAGGGCGCGCGTGCCGTTCGGCGCCGCGGGCAGCAGGCGGAAGGCGCTGCCGCCGTGCGCGTTGCCCGCACCCGCGCCCGCGTCGCGCGCCCCCGTGCCATCGACTCGCCCGTCGGGCGCGCGCAGAGCGGCAGCCTTCGCGGCCGACGCGCGCGCCACACCGGTCGATTCCGCCGCACCGACAGGGACTTCTGCCGCGAGCGAAGCGACCGCTTTCTCGGGCGCCTCCGCTTCCGGTACCGCCCGTGCGGGACCGGCCGGCAGCGCCGGGGCCGGTGCGGGTGCCCCTGCCGGCGGCGCCGCCGGGCGCGCCGGCGCTTGACGGATGAGCCGCGGCGCCGTGCGGTCGACCTGCGCGTCGTCGAGCGACGCCGACGGCTCGGCCACCGCGCCGCCGCTGTCGGCTTCTCGCTTCGCGCGCGCGAAGCTGGTGATCGGGCGTGCGTCCGCCTCGGCTTCCTCGCTGCGCCGCTCTTCCCGCTGCGCGAGCTGCTGCGCGGGCGCCGCAGCCGGTGCAGCGTCCGGCCGCGCCGCCCGCCCCGCGACCTGCGACGAGGTGACATCCGGAACACGGTCCGGTGCGCCGTCCGCCACGCCCGCCGTTACGGCGTCGAACTCGGCACGTCCCGCGTCGCGGTCGAGCGCCGCGCGCACCGTCGGCAGCAGCAGGACCAGCGCCAGCACCGCGTAGGCGAACGCCGGGTGGAGCAGCACGCGCGCGACCGGTCCGCGCCTCGCCGCGCGGCGGTCGCCCGTCGCATGCGGGCCGCCCTGGGCGGCGCCGCTCACCGAGCCGCGGCGCGCGAACGCGTGCCGCTCGCCGCGGCGTCCACCGGGCCGGGACGCGGACGGGTGGTGCTCGTGCGCCGCCGGCGGCGCATCCGATGGACTTGCGGCTGCGGCCGCGGCCGCAGGCAGCGCACCGTCCGCCGCGCGCGCCTCCGAAGCCGAAGCGGCGGCGCCCGCGAAAGCGCCCAGCGCGCGCAGCTCGTCGCGGCACGACGCGCACCGCTCGACGTGCCGCGCGATCGCCGCGCGCGCGTCCGACGCCAGCGCTTCGGGGGCGTCGTTCCAGCGCAGCAGGTGCTCCGGCTCGGGGTGGCGCTCGGCGAGCGTCGTCTGCAGGGCGGTCCACGCGGCGACCTCCGCCGCGCAGTCGGCGCAGCCCGGGTAGTGCGCGCGGAACTCGTCCCACGCCGGGTCGCGCGGGTCGAGCACGAACGCGGGCACGTCCACCTCGAAGGCTCGCCGGCAGCTCATGGTGTCACCATCGCATGAGTCTCTCGTGCCCGCCGCATCGGATCACTCCGTTGCCAGCCGGCGGCGCAGGAAGACCAGCGCGTCGCGCAGCCGGCGCTTCATGGTCCCGAGCGGGATGCCGGTCGCCGCGGCGACCTCCTCGTAGGTGCGCCCCTCGCCGTAGATGCCGTCGACCACGCGGCGCTCGTCGGGCGGCAGCTCGTCGAGCGCCGCGCGCAGCGCGCTCGCGTCGGCCTGGGCGTCGGGGTCCGCTGCCGGATCGAGCGCCGCGGCGGCGGTGGCGTCGTCCCACGGCAGGCGGTCCTTCTCGTGGCCGTCGATGTGCCGCGACAGCCGGTCCATCAGCTTGTTGCGCGTGATGACCTTCACGTAGCCGACGAAGGCCTGCGGCTCGCGCAGCCGCCCGGCGCGCGCGCTCGCCAGCACCGCGAGCACGACCTCCTGGCGCAGGTCGTCCCACTCGTCCTGGAAGTCGTACGCGCGCAGCCTCGTCAGGCATCCGGTCACGAGACGGTTCACCTCGAGGAACGCGAGCCGGTCGCCCTGCTCGAGACGTGCGAGGATGGCCATCCAGTCCTTCGCCGGACCGGGCATGGCGCGAGGCTATGCCCGGTCCTCCGCGAGCGTCAAACCCTGGCGAGCTTCGCAGGCGGGCGGGCGTGGAGCAGCGCGTGCCGCGTGGCGGGTGCATGGCGGGTGCATGGCGGGCGTATGGCGGGCGCGTGGCGATTGATCCCCCGTGCCCGGCGCACTAGGGTCGCGGCCGCATGCACCATGCGCCGGGCACGGAGGCCGCGTCCTACCGCATCGACGCGGACGATCCCGATCGGCTGCCGCTGGTCGTCGACGCGAACGGTGCGCGTGATCGCGAGCGGCTGGTCGCGTGGCTCCGCGACCGCGCGCAGTGGGTGCAGGGGACGCTCGCGCGGAACGGTGCGCTCCTGCTGCGCGGCTTCGACGTCCCCGACGCGCCCGCGTTCGAGTGCGTCGCGCGCGCGGTCGACCCGGGCGTCCGCGCCGACTTCCTCGGCACGCCGTCGGCGCGGCTCACGGAGAGCGTGTTCCGCGCGAGCGACGTGCCGGGCGGCTATCCGATCGCGCCGCACTGCGAGATGAGCTACCTGCGAACGCCGCCGCGGCGGGTGTTCTTCTGCTGCCTTTCGGAGCCGCGCGCGCGCACGGGCGAGACGCCGCTCGCGGACTTCCGGCGCGTCTGGCGCGCGCTCGACCCGGCGCTGCGCGAGCGCTTCGCGCGCGGCGGCATCGTGATCGTGCGGACGTTCCGCGGCCCGACGTCGCTGAGGAAGCGGCGCTTCCTCCTCGAGCGCTGGGACGACTTCTTCGCGACCGGCGATCGGGCGGTGGTGGAGGAGAAGTGCGCCGCGGAGGGCATCACCTTCGAGTGGACCGGTGACGACGGACTGCGCCTGCGCATCACGCAGCCGGTCACGCGCACGCACCCCGAGACCGGCGAGACCGTCTGGTACAACCAGTACGCCGCACACCACCTCGCGTCGTCGGCGTGGACGTATCCGAAGATCTTCCGGCTGCGCCCGACGCTGCACCACCTCGTGTGGTGGCAGGTGGTCCGCGCGTCGGTCGCGGTGAAGCGACGCGCGCCGGCCGATGCGCTCGCCTACTACTGCACCTACGCCGACGGGTCGGCGATTCCCGACGCCGACGTGCGGGCGCTGCTCGAGACGATCTGGCGGCACACCGTGCTGACGCCCTGGCGGCGCGGCGACGTGCTGGCGATCGACAACCGCGCCGTCGCGCACGGCCGCATGCCGTTTCGCGGCCCGCGCCAGGTGGTCGCCTGCCTCGCATGAGCGCCCCCGCGCCGGACGCGCCGCGTACGCTGTCGATCATCGTCGTCTGCTGGCAGGCGGCAGCGACGATCGAGCGCTGCCTCGCGGCCCTCGTCCCGCAACGGCGCGACGACGTCGAGATCGTGGTCGTGGACAGCGGCACCGACGCGACCGCCGACATCGTCGCGCGGCGCTTTCCCGAGGTGCGCCTCGTCCGTCTCGCGACGCGCCACGCACCGGGTGCCGCGCGCAACGTCGGCATCGCGGCGGCGCGCGGCGAGCTGATCGGCTTCGTCGACTCCGACTGCGTCGCCGCCCCCGACTGGGCCGAGCGCGTGCTCGCCGCGCACCACGACCCGACCCCGGTGATCGGCGGCATCATCGACCTCGCACCGCCGCGCACGGCGCTCGGCACCGCGCTCTACCTGTGCGAGTTCAACCAGTGGCTCCCGGGCGCGCCGGCCGGCCCGATGCGCGACATCCCGACCTGCTGCCTGTCGCTGAAACGCAGCGCGCTCGAGCGCTTCGGCCCGTTTCGCAGCGACGGCTACTGCTCGGACACGGCGTTCAACTGGAAGCTCGCGCGCGCCGGCTCGCCGCCGCGTCTCGACCGGTCGATCCGGGTATCGCAGATGATGCAGCCGACCGTGCGCGGCTTCGTGCGGAAGCAGCTCATGCACGGGCGCGCGTTCGCGCGCATGCGCGTCGCGGAGGAGAGCTTCTCGACGGCGCGGCGCCTCGCGTTCGCCGCGCTGTCGCCGCTGCTGCCGCTCGTGCTGGGGCTGCGGCTGGTGCGCCGCGTGCGCGAGCGCGCGCAGCCCGGGCTGCCGCTCGTGCGCAGCGCGCCGCTGGTGTTGCTCGGCCTCTGCCTGTGGTCAGCCGGGGAGCTCGCCGGCTACGTCCGGCCGCGCTGACGGCTCCGGCCGCGGCGCCGTGGCCGCGCCGACGGCGTTCTCGGGGAAGAACCACGTGTCGGCCACGACGTCGGTGTAGTTGCCGCCCGCGAACGCGTAGGTGCAGCGCAGGTTGCAGCGGCTCGACGGCTCGATCTGCGCGTGCGTCGGCAGACCCCACGGCTCCGTCCGGCGCAGCGCGATCCCGGCCTCGACCGCGAGCCAGTTGCGGACCTTGCGCAGCGACGCGTTCCGCACCGGCAGCGGGATGCGCTCGAACTCGATGCGGATCTCGCGCGTCAGCAGCGCGCGCGCGGCGTCGCCTGCCTTGCGCCGCAGGTCGCGCAGCGCGCCGCGTGTGCGCGTGTCAAGCATTGCGGTAGCCCAGTGCCGGCCCGGTGTCG